>PJUB01000473.1_pt1 | contig 14324 bp, 16 predicted proteins | sample 1512141 | NCBI WGS metagenome assembly PJUB01 (sample SAMN08177677, study PRJNA422409) | Soil metagenome, whole genome shotgun sequencing project. | isolation source: Soil enriched on filter paper: alkali lignin treatment | place: USA: Madison | collected 2015-01-15 | reverse complement strand
TCTGGCGCACCAGGCCCTTCAGGGCATAGGCCAGGCCCAGGGTAGCGATGACCATCTGCACGCCCACGCCCTTGGAGGCGATGACGCGTTCCATCACCACGCGCTGGAACAGGCCGGACACGACCGCCACGACGGCCAGCGTCACGGGGATGACAACCAGGTAAGGCCAGCCCATGACCAGGGTCAGGAACAGGGCGATGTAGCCGCCGACCATGAAGATTTCGCCTTGCGCGAAATTGGGCACGTCGGTGGTCTTGAAGATGATGACGACGGCAACGGCCAGCAGCGCGTACACGCTGCCCGTCACCAGCCCTGACAGCACCCCTTGCTGCAGGAACAACCAGAAATCGGCAAAGCTCATGATGGTCTCCGGCGGTCCGCGCGGCGCTGCGCCGCGGCGCGGACCTGGCCTGTGGCCGTGGTAGCGGCAGGTTTACGGCTGGTACTTCCAGACGCTCTTGAAGGCACCGGGCACCAGCGACATATTGGTGCCGTCGAACTTGATGTAGATGGCCGATTCCTGCGCGGCGCGGTCGTTGGGACCGAATTCGATCGGGCCGGCCATGACGCCGGAATCGAACTTCATCGTTTCCAGCGCCGCCAGCACCTTCTCGCGGGTGGGTTGCGGGCCGGCGGCCTTCAGCGCATTGACGACCGCCATGGCGGGCGGCAGGCCATAAGGCATGTAGGTCTGCGGATGGCCCGGCTTGGCGGCCAGGTCGGGGTAGGCCTGCTTGTACATGTCGTAGACCCAGGTCAGCTTGGGGCCGCCGGGCATGTCGGCCAGCACGTCCTGGATGTAGACGTTCTTGAAGGCATCCTTGTTGCCGACGTTCTCGACCAGTTGCTTGAGGTCGGCCGTGCCGTTCACGGCCAGCACGATGGGTTTGTTCCAACCCAGTTCCTGCGCCTTCTTGATGATCAGCGCGGCGGGGCGGGCGTAGGTGGTCAGGAGCAGCACGTCGGGGTTGGCGGCGCGGATCTTGAGCATCGGCGCGGTGACGTCGGTGATGTTCGGGTTGACCGACTGCACCTGCAAGCCCAGGTTGTCCAGCTGCTTGGCCTGGGCCTGCGCGGCTTCCAGGTTCCAGCCGCCGTAGGCGTCGTCGTGGTTGATGTAGCCGATCTTTTTGGCCTTCAGGTGTTCGGCGGCAAACTGCACCATCGATCCGCCCACGGCGTGCTGCGAGATCGAGAACGCGCCATAGATGTACTTGGACGGCGGATACAGCGCGCCGTCGCCGGACGCGTTCAACATCACCAGCGGCATCTTTTCGCGTTCGACGTATTCGCGCGCGGCGACCACCGCGGCCGAGCACGAGCCGCCATTGAGCAGAAAGACCTTGTCCTGTTCGGTCAGCTTCTTGACCGCGGCGACCAGGTCGTTGGCGTTGCAGCGGTCGTCTTCGATCACCAGTTCGATCTGGCGGCCGTTGACGCCGCCTTCCTTGTTGACCTTGGCGTACCACATCTTGGCGGCGTTCAGGACGTCGAAGCCATAGGCCATGCCGCTGCCCGACAGGGGCGCGAACAGGCCGATCTTGATGGTCTTGTCGGTGATGCCCGGTTCCTGCTGGGCTTGGGCGGTGGCGCCGACAGCCACGGCGCAGAGCGCGGCGGCCGCGTAGCGGCGAAGGTGGATCATGGTGTGTCTCCCGTTTTATGTGTGCGCGCCTTTATGCATGGCGCGTTGCTGCGTAGGCGGCCTGGCCGCCGGATAGGGGTTACTGCATGCGGGTTACTGCATGCGATAGCCGCCGTTGACGTCGATGACGCTGCCGGTGATGTAGCCGGCTTCTTCCGAGGCCAGGAATCGCACGGCGGCGGCGACGTCGTCGACGGTGCCGATGCGGCCCAGCGGAATGGCTTGCGCGGCGGCGGCCAGGGCGCCGCTGCTGGTGACGGTGCTGCGCAGCATGTCGGTGTCGATCAGGCCGGGCGCGATGCCGTTGACGGTGACGCCCAGGTGCGCGGATTCACGCGCCATGGCCTTGGTCAGGCCCAGCACGGCGGATTTGGCGGCGATGTACGAGGCGCTGGAGCGGTAGCCGCCCAACTGCGCGGCGACCGAGGTGAAGGTAACGATGCGGCCATGCGCGAGCGGCGCGGCTTCGCGTCGGCGCAGATAGGCGCGGCCACACAGGAAGACGCCGCGCGCGTTGACGGCGAAGCTGCGTTCCCAGATGTCCAGGGTGGTGTCTTTGATGAGCGGGCGTTCGCCGTTGGCCTGGAACAGCAGCAGGCCGGCGGCGCTGACGAGGACGGCGATGGGGCCGTGGGCGTGCTCGATCTGGTCGAAGGCGGTTTCGACGGCGGTTTCGTCGCTGACGTCGAAGGCATGGGCGGCATGCGGGGCGCCCAGTTCGTCGGCGACGCGACGGGCGCGCTGGGCGTCGACGTCGGAGACGATGACGCGGTAGCCGGCGCTTGCCAGTTCCTGGCAGATGGTGGCGCCGATGCCGCCGCCGCCGCCGGTGACGAGCGCAAGACGCGGGGCCGGGCCCGCGGCCGGCGTGGATACATTGGACATGCTGTCTCCTGTTGCACGGGTCGCCTCGCCTTGGGGAGTGCGCCCGCCTGTCTGAATTTTTTGCGATTATGTATACATGGAGAGTGGGCAGGTATAGGGGGTTTCCCTAGATTTCGGATGTGACTCCGGTGTCTCATAGGGGAGATCCCTAGCGGCGTAGTCCACATGACCGTCGTATGTATTCTTCATGTATACAATGAGGCTATGGATACGCTCTCTCAACACGTTACCGATACGCTGCGGGACTGGGTGCTGCATGGCAAGTTCAGCCCCGGGGCCCGTCTGGAGGAAATCCCGCTGGCCGAGAAGCTGGGGGTGTCGCGCACACCGGTGCGGGCGGCCCTGGCAACACTGGGCAATGAGGGGTTGCTGGAACATCTGCCCAAGCGCGGCTATACGGTGCGGGCCTATGACATCGCCGAGATCGTGGCGGCGTACGAGGTGCGCGCGGCGCTGGAAGGGCTGGCCTGTCGGCAGGCGGCACTACGCGGACTGTCGAACGATGCGGTGGCGGTGCTGAAGAATTGCCTGGATGAAGGGGATCGGATTCTGGGCAAGGGGGTGCTGCTGGCGGAGGACCATCTGCCTTATCAGCAGGTCAACATTACCTTGCACAACGGGATTCTGGAGGCGGCGGGCAATCCGTGGGTGAAGCGGTTTGCGACGCAGGCGCAGGCGATTCCCTATGCGTCGGATCGGATCATTCTGTGGGAGGACCATGGGATTATCTTGAGGTCGCACGATGATCATCACCGGATCGTGAACGCGATCATCGGGCGGGATGGGGCGCGGGCTGAGGATCTCATGCGGGAGCATGTCTACTACGCGGGGATTATTCTTAAGAATAATTATGAGAGGTTGGCGCAGGCTTATCGGGTTTAGGGGGGGTTCTGTTGGCGGTTGAGGGTTCTTCAGCCGCGCGTGACGGGGCAGGCGGGTGAGGGCGGGGCTACGATTGCGGTCCGGAGCCTTCGCTCCGGACTGGCCTCGGCGGCCCCCCCCGTCCTCATCCTTGTATGGTGTAGGTGCGCCCTCTGCAGTGGGGAGGGCGCTGGGGTACGGGACGTCCTCACCCGCCTGCCCCGTCACGCGCTCTTGATGTGCATTACTGCCGGACGTTGGGGCGAATTGCGTGCTTGGCGTTTTGGCCAAGATCGTTTGGGGTTGGAGCGGTTTGCGGGGCTCGCCTCGTGCCGGCCGCGCGGGCGGCCTTGCTCGGCTTACACGGTGTCTTGCGTCGTGGGGATGACGCTGCGCGCTTGCGGGTTACCGGCTTGCGTAGCGTTAGCGGCCTGCTGAGGGTGCGGCCGGTGTGACTTGTGTCTGTGATTGCTTGCGGTGGGCGCGCACGCTTTGGGGCGTGCGCGCCACTCGCGGGCGGCAGCTTGGGGCTGGGTGCTGCGTCGCCGCGCCGCGCTGGGGTTACGCCGGCAGGCCGGTTTCCAGGCAGGGGTGGAATTCGCCGGTGGCGGGGTCGCGCAGGAAGAGGACGCCGGTGGCGACGCCGAAGTAGGTGCCGTGGAGTTCGAGTTCGCCCTTTTCCACGCGGCGGCGGATGGAGGGGAAGGTCATCAGGTTGTTCAGGCTGTGGCCGATGACGGCGAGTTCCAGGCGCTTGAGGTTGGCGGCGCGGTCGTCGGTGCCGGGGCCGATGGCGTCGGCGACGGGGGCGATCTGGGACATCCACTTGCCGATGAAGTCGCCCTTGGTGAGGGGCTTGGCGTCGTCGAAGAAGGCGCGGATGCCGCCGCAGGAGGCGTGGCCCAGGACGACGATGTGTTTGACGTTCAGGCCATTGACGGCGAATTCGATGGCGGCGCTGGTGCCGTGGTACGAGGATTCGGAGTCGGGATCACAGGGCGGGACGAGGTTGGCGACGTTGCGCACGACGAACATTTCGCCGGGGCCGGCATCGAAGATCGCTTCGGGCGAGACGCGGGAGTCGCAGCAGCCGATGATCAGGATTTCCGGGCTTTGCCCAGTTTCGGCCAGTTTTTCGTAGCGGCTGCGTTCGGAATGGAAACGGCCTTCGAGAAACGATTGATAGCCTTCGGTGAGTCTTTTGGGAAACATGATCTTCACTTCCTTGGTAACGATGCCAGGCGTGCTGGCGCGCCGCGGACGCAACAAGGGGCTTCGTGTGGAAGCCCCTTTTGTCGAGTCGGCATACGGAATTTTCCCATACTTGGACCCGGACTTGTTTGACTAAACCCTGATATCGCCAGGGTTTTTAATTCCTTGCAAGGATAGCCCCCCGGCCGCCCGAAGGCCGGGGCGCCCCCTTGGGGGGCAGCAAGCGCGAAGCGCGCGGCGTGGGGGCATTATCTAGCCCTGATGTCTAACGCCGTGACCTTGGCGAATTGCAGGGGGGTGATGGCGCGGATCATCTTGATCTGGCCGGGGGCGAGGGGGCCGATGTCGTCGTCGCGGACGCGGCCGACTTCGCGGCCCTGGGCGTCGTAGAGGACGAAGGTGAGCATGACGTTGTTGATGGCGCGGGTGGATTGGTTGGCGAGCGAGCCGGTGATGGTGGAGACGTTTTCGTTGGTGTCGCGGACGGCGTGGATGTTGCCCAGGGTGACGCCGTAGAGGAAGCTCTGGGCGTTGGCGGCGCCGGTCAGGCCGGCCAGCAGGGCGACGAGGGCGAGGGCGGTTTTCATGCGGGTCTCCTGTGAGGCCGGCGCGGCAAGGCCGGGCTGCCTGGGCCGCGGTCTTGTGCCTGGCGTTGCCGCGGGATATGCGCCTATCTCACACCTTTCCGCTGCCCGGCACAACGGGCTGAAAGGATGAATGGGTAACAGGTTGCGCGGGTTTGCCCCAGATTTCTCTGCGGATGCCACAAGTGCATCGGAATGTCTCCAAGTTGGGGATTTCTGGGCACATTTTCCGCGCCTTTCCGCAAGCTGAATGGGAGCGGTGGCGTTAGCATTTGTTGTCTTTTGGGCGCTTGCGAAGCGGTCTGGTTTGTCCGATGATGACCGGGCCGGCACCTTGGCCGGCGGAACGTGCGGCCCGGTTGTGCGCGTGGATGGCGTCGGCGGGCGCTCAAGGGAGGAACCCATGCTTTCCCGTACTAGCCAGTTGGCTTCGGCCATTGTGTTGTCCGCCAGCTTCCTGGGCGCCGCCTATGCCCAGACGCCCGCGGCCACGACGCCCGCTCCCGCCAAGACGCCGACCGCGCAGCAGCAGCGCATGGCCGATTGCAACAAGTCGGCGGAAGGCAAGAAGGGCGACGACCGCAAGACGTACATGAGCGCGTGCCTGAAAGGCGAGGCCCCGCCGCCCGCCAAGCAGCTGACGCCGCAGCAGCAGAAGATGAAGGACTGCAACGCCAAGGCCGGTGAACAGAAGCTGACCGGCGACAAGCGCAAGACGTTCATGAGCACCTGCCTGAAGGGCTGAACGCCGCTTGATGCAAAAAAGCGCCGACCGTTGAACGGGTCGGCGCTTTTTCTTTTGGGGGATACCGCGTAGCTTACACCGTGGCGATCGGCGTGACCGGCGATCCGATCGCGTGCGGCAGGCGCAGCGGCGGGGCGGTCAGCATGAAGCGGTGGCGGCCGTTGGCGTGCAGCCAGTCGGCCAGGTCTTTGAGGTACCAGAGTTCGGCCAGGGGCAGGCCCAGCTTGAACAGGCAGTGGTGGTGCAGCGGCAGCATGGCGCGCGGGCCGGTCTTTTCGCGGGCGGGGTAGGCCTCGACCGCGTAGTTGTCGGCGCAGATGGCGGCGATGCCGCTGTCGGTGATCCATTGCAGCAGCGCGGCGTCAGTGCCGTCCAGCGCGGCGCCGTAGGTGTGCAGCACCTGGGCGTCCGGTGTGCCGTTCATGGCGACGACCGCCTCGGCGTAGCCGGTGCGCAGCACCAGCATGTCGCCGGGTTCGACGTCGATGTGGTCGGTGGTCAGCACGTGCATGAGTTCGGCGTGGCCGATCAGGGTGCGGCCGGGGCCGTAGTGGCGGAACAGGTCGACCAGCACGCCGCGGCCCTGCATGCCTTTCTGCGCCAGGTTTTCCACGCCGAGCTTGAGCGCGGCCGACGGGCCGCCGCTGTTGCAGCCGCAGCCGGTGTGGTCGCCATCGGCCGGGCCGAGCACGTCCACGCCGGCCTGGAAGCCGTTGTAGTAGCGCAGTTCGGGCTTGCCGTCGCCGTCGGCGTCGAACAGCGCGCCGACGTGCGCCAGGGCGTCCCACTGGGTGGAATACTGCATGGACAGCAGCACTTGATCGTCGCTCAGCACGTCCACCGCATCGGGGTTGACGTTGCGCAGGGGGAAGTTCAGGTAGGGCGTGTCCTGCAGCTTCGTGGGGCTCAGCTGCGGCGGATGGCGGCGCGGGTTGAGCACGTTGCCGCCGGGCAGGTCCAGGGGCAGGGACAGGCAGAACGTCTTGCCGGCGCGGATTTCGCGCGCGCCTTTCAAGACTTGTTCTTCGGTAATGAGGTTCAGGCGGCCGAGTTGGTCGTCGGGTCCGAAGTCGCCCCAGTTGGAGCCCTCGGGCCGGTGGGTCCAGCGCTGCATGCGGTTTACTCCGTCAGGAAGTCGACGACCGCGCGGGTGAAGGCTTCCGGTTGCTCCCAGTTGGAAATGTGGGAAGTGTTCAATTCCAGGTATTGCGCGCCGGCGATGGCGTCAGTCAGTTCGCGGCCTTGGGCGGGCGTGGCGGCCAGGTCGTGGGTGCTGGCGATGACCAGCGTGGGGGCCTTGATGGCCGAGACCTGTTCGCGGAAATCGGCGTCGCGCAGCGCGGCGCAATTGCCCGAATAGCCGGCGTCGGGGGTGCGGCGCAGCATGTCGACCAGCACCTGGGTCAGGCCCGGTTCGGCGGCGCGGTAGTCGTCGGTCAGCCAGCGCTGGACCAGCGTGGGCGCCATCTTTTCCAGCGTCTGTTCGGCGACTGCGGCAATGCGGGTGCTCCAGCCTTCGGCCGAGCCGATGCGCGCGGCGGTGTTGCACAGGATCAGCTTGTTGATCAGTTCGGGGCGGTTCAGCGCCAGCCACAGGCCGGTGGGGCCGCCCATCGACAGGCCGCAGAAGTGCGCCTGCTTGATGTTCAGGTGGGCCAGCAGTTCGGCCACGTCGTTGCCCAGCTGCGCGAAGGTGTATTCGCCATCGGGCACCGAGGATTTGCCATGGCCGCGGGTGTCGTAGCGCAGCACGCGGAAGTGCTTGCTCAGTTCGGGCACCTGGCGCGCCCACATGTCGGCGCAGGTGCCGAGCGAGTTGGACAGCACCAGCACCGGGGCGTCGGCGGGGCCGTCGATGACGTAGAACAGCCTTGCCTGGCTGAGATCGGCGTAAGACATGGGGAAATCCTCGGGAATGGGCAACGGCCGCCCAGGGGCGGCCGTGTCTTGATTACAGATGGCAGGTGCCGTTGACGTAGGCTTTGCGCCAGCGGGTGATGGTCACGCGGTCAAACAGCTGGGCCTGGGCGAACGGGTCGGCATCGATGAACTGTTGCGCGGCTTCGCGCGTGTCCAGGTCGACGATGTACAGGCCGCCGCCCGCATCCGTGCCGTCGTCCTGCAGCTTGGCGCCGCAGGCCAGCAGCAGGTGCTTGTTGGCATCCAGGTATTCCAGGTGTGCGGCGCGGTGCTGCTGGCGCACGGCCTGGTGGCCGGGCTTGTCGAAGGTTTCGATGATGTAGGGCATGGGCGGCTCCGGTCAGATCGCGGACGGGTGGCGCGCCAGCGCCGTGACGTTGATGTCCATGTACGGGAACAGCGGCAGCGACGACAGCAGCGTGTGCAGTTCATCGTTGCTTTCGACGTCGAAGATGCTGACGTTGGCGTAGCGGCCGACCACGCGCCACAGGCTCTTCCATTTGCCATCGCGCTGCAGCTGCTGCGCCAGGGCCTTTTCGTCGGCCTTGAGCTTGTCGGCGCGTTCGGCCGGCATGTCGACGGGCAGGTTGACTTGCATTTGAACCATGAACAGCATTGCTTATCTCCTTATTGGGAAAACTTCAGCGGCAGGCCGGTCAGGCGCAGCAGCTCGTCGGCGGTGACCTCGCCGAACATGTCGATGACGGTCACGCCGTCGGCACGGATGTCGAACACGGCCACGTCGGTGTACACGCGGGACACGCAGCGCACTCCGGTCAGCGGATAGGTGCAGGCCTCGACCAGCTTGCTCTGGCCTTCGCGGGTGGTCAGTTCCATCATGACGAACACGTCCTTGGCGCCGATGGCCAGGTCCATCGCGCCGCCCACGGCGGGGATGGCGTCGGGCGCGCCGGTGTGCCAGTTGGCCAGGTCGCCGTGCTGCGACACCTGGAAGGCGCCCAGCACGCAGATGTCCAGGTGGCCGCCGCGCATCATGGCGAACGAGTCGGCATGGTGGAAGAACGAGCAGCCGGGCAGTTCGGTGACGGGCTGCTTGCCGGCGTTGATCAGGTCGTAGTCTTCTTCGCCCTTGGCCGGGGCCGGGCCCATGCCCAGCATGCCGTTTTCGGTATGCAGGATGACTTCACGGTCGGCCGGCAGGTGGTTGGCCACCAGGGTGGGCAGGCCGATACCGAGGTTGACGTAGGCGCCTTCAGGGATGTCCTGCGCAACGCGGGCGGCGATCTGGTCGCGGGTCAGTTTGGTGCTCATTGCTGCTCCTTGGCGGCCGGGGTGGCGGGTATCTGCACGACGCGCTGCACGAAGATGCCGGGGGTGACGACGGTTTCCGGGTCCAGGGTGCCCAGTTCGACGACTTCACGCACCTGCGCCACGGCCACGCGCGCGGCGCTGGCCATGATGGGGCCGAAATTGCGGGCGGTCTTGCGGTACACCAGGTTGCCCCAGCGGTCGCCGCGCTCGGCCTTGATCAGCGCGTAGTCGGCGTGCAGCGGATATTCCAGCACGTACTGGCGGCCATTGATTTCGCGGGTTTCCTTGCCGTCGGCCAGCGGGGTGCCGTAGCCGGTGGGCGAGAAGAACGCACCGATGCCGGCGCCGGCGGCGCGGATGCGCTCGGCCAGGTTGCCTTGGGGCACCAGTTCAAGCTCGATCTTGCCGCTGCGGTACAGGCCGTCGAAGATCTGCGAGTCCACCTGGCGGGGGAACGAGCAGATGATCTTGCGCACGCGGTTGGCGCCGAGCAGGGCGGCCAGGCCGGTGGTGCCGTTGCCGGCGTTGTTGTTGATGATGACCAGGTCTTTCGCGCCTTGTTCGAGCAGGGCGTCGATCAGTTCCATGGGCTGGCCGGCGGTGCCGAAGCCGCCGATCATGACGGTGGCGCCGTCGGGGACGTCGGCGAGGGCGGCCGCCGCGCTTGCAACAAGCTTAGAAATCATGGTGTTCGCTCATAGGTGGCGTGTCATAATTTGTTCTTAATTAGAACTTTCGTTCTTCTGAAGAACATCGTTTCATGGGGAAAGTCGACCGTCAAGGCAAGCTGGCGCGGTGCGATCTCCCCCGTTCAGGGTTGCCGGCAACGGCAACGCTTCTTTTCGCGGTAGACGGATGGCCGAGCAAGAAACCCAGCAACCCAGCGACAGCTACGTTCAATCCTTTGCACGCGGCCTGTCCGTGATCCGGGCCTTCGGCCCCGAGCGTTCGCAGATGACCTTGTCCGAGGTCGCCGCCGTCACCGGCCTGACTCGCGCGGGCGCGCGCCGCATCCTGCTGACGCTTGAGCACCTGGGCTACGTCACGGTCGAAGACCGCAAGTTCACGCTGACCCCGCGCATCCTGGAACTGGGCTACGCCTATCTGTCGGGCACGCCGCTGTGGAACCTGGCGCTGCCCTACATGGAAGAAGTGGCCGAGCAGACGCGCGAGTCGTGTTCCGTGTCGGTGCTGGAAGGCGCGGACATCGTCTACATCCTGCGGCTGTCGACGCACAAGGTCATGACGATCAACCTGGCGGTGGGCAGCCGGCTGCCGGCGTGGGTCACGTCGATGGGCCGGGTGCTGCTGGCGGGGCTGCCCGCTCCCGAGCTGGACCGGGTGCTGGCCATGAGCCAGATCCAGGCCTATACCGCGCACACGGTGACCGACATCGCCGAACTCAAGCGACTGCTGGCCGGCGTGCGCGCCGACGGTTACGCCTGCGTGGCGCAGGAACTGGAGCCCGGCCTGCAATCGGTGGCCGTGCCCATCGTGGACCGCAGCGGCCGCGTGATCGCGGCCATGAACGTCAGCGGTCATGCCAACCGCTTTTCGCGCGAAGAGATGCTCGCCGCGTTCCTGCCGCCGCTGCGCCGCGCCGCCGACCAGATCAACCACGCGCTGCTGCGCCGCTAGGCGGCGCGCGCAGGGGCTGAGGCGGGGGCGGGCGCGCATGGCGGCGGGCCTCAGATCGGGGCGACGCCCAGCGTCGTGCCGCCGCAGACATACAGCATCTGGCCGGTGACGAAGCCGTTGTCGGGCGACAGGAAGAACATCGCGGCGCGCGCCACGTCTTCGGGCGTGCCCAGGCGCTTGACCACGATGCTGTTGATGATGCGTTCGGTCTGGGGCGCGCCGGCGGGATTGCTCTTGGTGAACAAGTCGGTGGCAATGGGGCCCGGGCCGATGGCGTTGACGGTGATGCCGTCGCCGCCCAGTTCCATGGCCAGCGTGCGCGTCAGCCCCACCAAACCGGCCTTGGTGGCCGAATAGACCACGCGGTCCGGCTTGCCCAGCGCGGCGCGCGACGACATGTTGACGATGCGGCCGAAGCCGGCTTCGCGCATGGCAGGCAGCGCGGCCTGCACCAGGATCAGCGCGGTGCGCAGATGCAGGTTCACCACATAGTCCAGGTCGGCCAGCGTGGCCGTGTCGGCGGTGCCCGGGCGCGTGGCGCCGGCATTGTTCACCAGCCCGACGATGTTGTAGGCCGCGGTGACCTCGGCGGCGACCGCCTTGGTGCGCGCTTCATCGGTCAGGTCGGCCTGGTACGACACCAGCCCGGCGGGCGGGTTCTCGGGCAGCTTGTAGTCGATATTGACCACCTGATGCCCCGCGTCCAGCAGCATGCGGATGATGGCGGCGCCGATCCCGGCGCTGCCGCCGGTCACGAGATATGCGGTAGGTTTGCTCATATCGGTTTCCCGTTCCAGTCTTTGGTGCGCGGCGCCCCGCGGGGCGCCGCGGCGATCAGTGGGTGAGATATCCCCAGGCCAGGACGGCCGTGATGTGGATCACGCCCACCCACAGCATCATGATGACCGTGTAGCCCATCACGTCGCGCAGCTTCAGCTTGGACAGCGCCAGGGCCGGCAGGATCCAGAAGGGCTGCACCAGGTCGTTCCAGGCATTGCCCAGCATCACGGCCATGGTGGTCTGGTTCAGCGCGCTGCCGATTTCGCGGGCGGCATCGATCATGAACGGACCCTGGATGACCCAGTGGCCGCCGGCCGAGGGCGCGAAGAAGTTGATGACGAACGAGCTGATCAGGCCCCAGAACGGCAGCGAGGCCGGCGTGGCGACGTCGACGAAGACCTTCGAGATGGTGGTGACCAGGCCCGAGGCGGCCATGATGGCCATGATGCCGGCGTAGAACGGGTACTGCAGGATGATGCCCGAGATCGTCTTGATGCCTTCGGTCAGCTTGGCCACGTAGGCGGCCGGCGTGCCCAGCAGGATGATGCCCAGGAACAGGATGATGAAGTTGATCAGGTTCAGGTCGAGCGAGCCGCCGTCGATGAAGTGGAAGGCCACGTAGGCCACGCCCAGGGCGCCGATCAGCAGGCTGAGGATGCGGCTGTTGTTGAGCTTGGAGGCAATGGTGCCCTTTTCCAGCATGTCTTCGGCCGCATTGGACGCGTTGGCGTCGCGGTCGATGGCCGGGTCCACTTCGACGATCTTCTCGCCTTTCTTCGGATGCAGCCAGGCGTTGAGCAGCGGCAGCGTCACGATGATGACCAGGCTGGTGATCAGCATGGGCACCGAGAAGATGGTTTCCGTCAGCGGGATGATGCCCATCTGCTTGGCGGTGGGGTGGCCGGGGGTGGCGACCAGCACGGGGATGCTGGCGGACAGGCCCAGGCCGTACATGGTGAAGCCGCTGTAGGCCGAGGCGATGATCAGGGGGTAGTGCACGCCCTTGACCTTGAGTGCCAGCTTCTTGGCGACGATGCCGCCGATGACCAGGCCGAAGCCCCAGTTCAGGTAGCTGCCGACGCCGCCGACCAGGGTGGCGACGATGATGGCGGTGTGCGGCTTGTGCACGTGACTGACGATGCGGTTGAGCAGGCGGTCGGTCAGCGGCGCGGTGGCCAGCACGTAGCCCATGGCCAGGATGACGGCCATCTGGGTGGTGAAGGCCAAGAGGCTCCAGAAGCCCTTGCCCCAGGCGCGGGTGATGTCGCCGATGCCCTGGCCCTCGATGCCCATGGCCAGCAGCACGGTGAGCAAGGTCAGCGCGATCGCGAAAACGAAAGGATCGGGCAGATACTTGCGCATCAGCTCAGTAAAAAAAGATGCCAATTTATTCATGATGCCTCCAACGAACTCCGGTAAGGCGTATTGCTCTGGTGTCTTGCGCCGCGACGCGCCGGGTAGGGGCGCGCAGCGGGTGGGACGATCGGTTTCTTTGTGTGGTGGGCTCGTGGCCCGCTGGCGCGTCAGGCGGATTGCCGCGCGCCTTATGTAATGGGTATTCGGGGTGCCTGCGGGGGCGTCAGGAATCGCCGGCTTTCTGGTTCAGCCAGGCAGCCAGTTCGCCCAGGGCGGCGCTTTTCTCGCGCAGCACCTGTTCGCGGCGCTCGGGGCTCCAGGTGTAGAAGCCCTGGCCGCTCTTGGCGCCCAGCTGGCCTTGTTCGACTTTGCTTTTGAGCAGGTCGGACGGCTCGGTGCGGTTTTCCAGGTCTTGGTAGAGGTAGCTGGCGATGGCGTAGTGAACGTCGATGCCGTTCATGTCGCGCTGTTCGAGCGGGCCGGACAGGGCCAGGCGGATGCCCAGGCTCCATTTCACGACTTCGTCGATGTCTTCGGCGCTGGCCACGCCCTTTTCCAGTAGCGAGATGGCTTCGCGCGCCAGGGCGTGCTGGATGCGGTTGGCGATGAAGCCGGGGATGTCCTGGCGCACCAGCACGGGCCGCTTGCCGCCAAAGCGCAGGGTGGCCATGACGCGAGCGACGGTGTCGTCGGAGGTGTCGTCGTTGCGCACGACCTCGACCAGCGGGATGACGTCGGCGGGCGTGAAGAAGTGGGTGCCGACGAAGCGGTCGCGGCGCGCGACGGCGCTCGCGATGGCGTTGATGGACAGGCCCGAGGTGTTGGTGGCGAAGATGGCCTGGGGCGGGCACAGGGCGTCGAGCTTGGCGAAGAGGCCGCGCTTGAGTTCGAGGTTTTCCGGAACGGCCTCGATGATGAGGTCGCTGCCGACGGCGGCGGACAGGTCGGCTTGCATGCGGATGCGCTGCAGGGTTTCCTGGACCTGGCCGGGGGCGTAGACGTTGAGCTGGCGTTCGATGGTGCCGCGGGCCCGTTCCAGGGCGCCGGCCATGGGGTCGATCAGGACGATGTTCAGTCCCTTCGAGGCGAAGAGCGCGGCGATGCCGCTGCCCATGGCGCCGGCGCCGATGACGGCGAGATGCTTGAGGGGAGTATCCATGAGGTTCGCTTGGGCCTTACGGGCCGGGCGCCAGGGCGGCACAGGCGGGAACCAGGGACGTGCTGCTGTCTCTTCCGTCGGTGTCTTCCTGTGCGCGGGGGCCGGGAAAATCTGTTTGTTCTATATGCGAACATTTGTGCGTATATAGAATTTCTGGTGAGGATAGTACTAAAAGTTGTGGGGGGTGGACAAATGGGGGTTTTGGATGGTCGGCCTGGGGAACGGTGGAGGCTTGGGGGGGGAAGGGTTGGCGGGGGGGGGGGGGTT
>PJUB01000472.1_pt1 | contig 14329 bp, 12 predicted proteins | sample 1512141 | NCBI WGS metagenome assembly PJUB01 (sample SAMN08177677, study PRJNA422409) | Soil metagenome, whole genome shotgun sequencing project. | isolation source: Soil enriched on filter paper: alkali lignin treatment | place: USA: Madison | collected 2015-01-15 | reverse complement strand
TGTCGCCACGTCAATCACTCCTGTGCTCCTGCTGCTAAAAGCAGCAGGTTAGGGTTGTCACGTGGGTCAGATTTAGATGGAAATCACCGGGCCAAGTGGGTCACTTCTGGATGGAAATCAACAGATCGACGCTCTTTCGCAAAGTGGGGCAGCTGAGACTCGATTCATCGAGTGCTACAACAGGCAATTGCAGCTCGCCCGAAGCCGACCCCACGGCGCTTGGCGTCGCCTGAATTGGCATATTTGCGACGCCCCCCGCGCCCAGAGAGGACTCAGTGGCTACCGGGAATCGACTCTGACTGGAATAGGAGGAACTCGATGGGGGGAATAAGGCCGGATGCCCACCGGCCTCAGAGAAGCGGTCGCCTTCTTCTTTCGCTATAGACGCCTGCACGATGTCATGGACGCCGCTCTGTTTCAGGAGTAGCGATCGGCTACGAGACTCTGGGGAAATCATTCCAACCTCTCAAGTTCAAGAAGAACGTCAAGAGAGGCTTGTCGATGCACTCCGCTATGACCGTTCGGGCAGCGGAATGTATCTGTTTGCGACGGAAGTGATTAATGACATATTCTTGCAATTAATGTCACTAAACAAGGGGGCAGCCGTCTTCACGAGATTCTTATTTACGAGCCACAGGCATGGGAGAGCCGCTTGAAGAACAACGTGCGCACCATATTTGTGCGCCATCTTGATTGAAAAATTTCAGGGAGTGGCAATGATTCAGGAACCATGTCGGCGCGTCGCGGCACCAAAAATCGTAAGATTCGTGAAGTAGTTCACACTATAGTGCTACGTTTTTAGGTATCGGGGACGCTTCGTCACGCCTCCCTAGTCAAGAAAAAATCTCGTGTTAACCAGGGTTGCCTACTGTGGCGGCAGAGGAAGTGTCAGGCGAAACACGGTACCTGCACCCCCACTCGAAACCAGCACGACGTCGCCGCCGTGCAACCGGGTGATCGCGCGTGAAATGTGAAGGCCAAGCCCGGAGCCAGGCACCAGTGAAGAATTTCCGCCCCTGAAGTATCGCTCGAATAATTCGCTCTTTTCAGATTCTGGAATTGGATCTCCTTTATTTGAAACGGTCACGCTGAAGATATTGGAGCTGACATCGCATTCCACATCAACCATCGAATCCGCTGGAGAGTATTTGATGGCATTCAATATCAAATTCCGGACAGCCATTTCAATTTTTTCCTGGTCACCTTCAAACATCACCGGTTGACGCGCTGCGCTGATATTCAAGCGTGCGTGTTCGTCGGGCAATCCTATATTGCGAACGTTTTCAATCACACTCCAAAGGTCGAAGCCTCGGACGGTTGAGCGCGCGCCAGATTCCAGCGCATCGTCCAGCAGGATGTTCTCTACAAGGGTGGTGAGACGGCGAGTGGCCTTGCGGATTTTCTCGACACTGCGCTTGACCCGGTCGTCGTTTCCGGAGGGCGACAGCCCAAGTGCGTGCGCAACCGCATCAACGATGGCGAGTGGTGTGCGGAATTCGTGCGAAAGAATCGCGACAAACTCGCGTTGGCGAACTCGCTCTTCCAATGCGATCTTGGCGATTTTCATTGAATCGAAAGCCCGTTTCCGTTCGGCTCTCAGTCTTAACTCGGAATCCCTGGAGCGGCTTATGACCGCAATGTTGAGGACTGCGAGATTAGCCAACTGCGTGACCTGTATCAATGACTCCATGGCGAACGACTGCTCCAGCCTCACTACGCCCAGCAGGACCATGCAGTAAAAGAGCCACGACGAATTCACGATCACGAAAACGAGCGCCGCAAAAAGATGATGAAAAACCTTTTTGCGTACTATGAACAAAAATATGAATAAGGTATTGAATGCGCCAACGACAATTTCAAGATAAAGCAACCATCTAATCGAATTTTCTATTATTCCACACAGCGAAAAGATAGTAGCAACAAAGAAAATAAATGCTGCCACGTAAGTGAACCGGGAAGCCCAGCGCGAATATTCCCTGTAGTTGAAAAAACGGCAAACAAATATGGCGGCAATCGACATGAGCGCGCAGGTGGTCGCGTCGACGAAGCGATCCGCATACACAGGATCTTCGGGAAAAAACAAGGAGCTTGCATATCCCTGAACGGCAAAAACAGCCGCCAGCATTACGACAAGAAAAATTGAATAAATAAGATAATTAGCGTCTCGCATCCATCTCCAAAAGATGAGGTTCATTAGCACCATCACGCCAATGGAACCAGCGAATGCCGAGAAAAAAAGGCTTCTTTTCAGTTCAATTCTGTCGAATACTGACTTTTGCCAAAGATTCAGGTCGAGAATTGTCAGCCCATGCGTTTTTATCCTAAAATAATGCACTGTTGCCGATGAGTCCAGGACAAGTGGAAATGCCATGATGCTGGATTTGATTTCCCGTTCGGAAAAAGAAAATTTATCACCAATCTTTTTGGGAGAAATTTTCCCGTCGGAAGCCACGGAATACATTTCGACTTCATCGATCCAGGCAGGAAATATTTGAACGACCCAGTCGATCGGCGTGCCTTCGTCGTGCTGCAGCGAGACCCGAATCCACAGGGCATCGTTGGAATACCGCTCCTGAGAGCGAATATCCTCACGGGCAAAGCTATATTTTTGCGGTTCGGAGACGATATCGTTCATGGTGACCTTGCCGGTAGGGTCACGGAACACTTCCACTTCCTTCGCCAACGAAATCGGACCATCATCGCCTTGCCCCTTCTTGAGCACGACGCCTCCTGCGCCCTGGCATGAGAGCCAAAGAATCAGTCCGAAGATCAAACACAGGCAGCGATTTTTTTTCATCTCATTGATTTGTCTGGCTCGCCGCCGAAACTCGCGCCGAAGCCGAAGAAATATGCACCATGAACAATACGAAAATCGACAGCCGTGAAAAAATAGTCGTCTACCTGATCGAAGACGAAGAAGACCTGCAAGAGGCACTCGTATACAGCCTCAACCAGATGGACATCGAGGCACACGGTTTTTCGACGGCTTCGGCGTTTTATCGGGCCTACGCGGTCCGCCGTTGCGACATCGTGGTCATCGACATCGGCTTGCCGGATGAAAACGGGTTCTCAATTGCCCAGCACCTGCGCTCGGCCAGCAACGTGGGGATCGTGTTCGCGACCGCGCGCCACGAGTTGAGCGATCGGGTTCGCGGCCTGCGCGATGGTGCGGACGCGTATTTCGTGAAGCCGGTGCATGCCGAAGAGCTTGCCGCGTCGCTGCAGGCCATCCATCGGCGCCTCAAGGCAGCCGACCGCAGATCCCGCTCCACGCCCCCGCAGGCCGAGGCGCCAAGAGGCACAGGGCGCTGGGAGCTCAGGGAAGAAGACTGGATCCTCTGCGACCCCGGCGACCGGATGCTGCGCCTCACCATGTCGGAGCGAGCCATCGTGGGATGCCTGTTCAAGCGGCGCGACAAGCCCGTGGACCGCGCGGAACTCGCAGCCGCGCTCGGTGGCGACCTGGAGCAGTTCGATCTTCAGCGCGTGGACGTGGTGATCAGCCGCCTGCGGCGCAAGGCGCTCGCCGCGGGCATTTCGCTGCCGCTGCACACCGTCAGGGGCACCGGCTACCGATTCCGGGCCTGAGGCCCCCGCCCGGCTCACCCGCTCTCATCAGGGAATCTACGGATATATGATTCCTTGAATGGTCTTGATTGCGTGCAGTTTTTGTATACAAATAACGCATCCGAAAGGCGGCGCGAAATTTGCGTCAAAAACTGCTCCCAACCCCACCTATCCGCACAAGGAAAGAAGACCATGAGCACAGTCGTCAGCCAGGCCCCCACGGGGACAAGCGAAGCCGGCATTGCGCCGCACGCCGAGTCGAACGCAGTCATCAAGCCCGGCTACCACCCGCGGCTGACCAACGAAGACCTCGCGCCGCTGAAGAAACAGACCTGGGGGCAATACAACATCTTTGCCTTCTGGATGTCCGACGTGCACAGCGTGGGCGGCTACATCACGGCCGGCAGCCTCTTCGCGCTGGGGCTGTCGAGCTGGCAGGTGCTGGTGTCGCTGCTGGTGGGCATCGTGATCGTGCAGTTCTTCTGCAACCTCGTGGCCAAGCCGAGCCAGGTGACGGGCGTGCCCTACCCCGTGGTTTGCCGCGCACCGTTCGGCGTCCTGGGCGCCAACATCCCGGCCATCATCCGCGGGCTGATCGCGGTGGCCTGGTACGGCGTGCAAACGTATCTGGCGTCGGCGGCCTTCATGGTGCTGGCGCTGCACATGGCGCCGGGCCTCACGCCTTACGCGGACGTGGCGCAGCACGGCTTCGTCGGCCTGTCTGCCCTGGGCTGGGTCGCGTTCATGGTCATGTGGGTGCTGCAGGCCTTCGTGTTCTGGCACGGCATGGACGCCATCCGCAAGTTCATCGACTGGGCCGGTCCGGCGGTGTACGTGGTCATGGCCATCCTGTGCGGCTGGCTGGTGTGGAAGGCCGGCTGGAGCAAGATCGACCTGAACCTGGGCGGCATCAAGTTCCAGGGCTGGGACGCGCTGCCGGTGATGCTCTCGGCCATCGCGCTGGTGGTGAGCTACTTCAGCGGCCCGATGCTCAACTTCGGCGACTTCTCCCGCTACGGCAAGAGCTTCGACGCAGTGAAGAAGGGCAACTTCTGGGGCCTGCCGGTGAACTTCGTCTTCTTCTCGCTGCTGACCGTCATCACCACGGCCGCAACGCTGCCCGTGTTCGGCGAGCTCATCACCGATCCGGTGCACACCGTGGGCAAGATCGACAGCACCACCGCCGTGGTGCTGGGCGCGCTGACCTTCATGATCGCCACCATCGGCATCAACATCGTGGCCAACTTCGTCTCGCCGGCGTTCGACTTCTCGAACGTGGCGCCGCAGCACATCAGCTGGCGCACGGGCGGCATGATCGCCGCTGTGGGCTCGGTGTTCCTCACGCCGTGGAACCTCTACAACAGCCCCGAGGTCATCCACTACACGCTCGACGTGCTGGGCTCGTTCATCGGGCCGCTGTTCGGCATCCTCATTGCCGACTACTACATCGTGCGCAAGCAGCGCATCGACGTGGACGCGCTCTACACCATGAGCCCCAAGGGCGAGTACTGGTACAGCGGCGGCTACAACCCGAAGGCGATCCAGGCGCTGGTGCCGTCGGCCATCGTGCCCATTCTTTGCGTGATGGTGCCGACGCTGCGCGGCGCCGCCAACTATGCGTGGTTCATCGGCATGGGCCTGGGCTTCATCCTGTATGCGCTGCTGAACCGCAACAGCAAGACCTGAAACACTGAAAGAGAAAGAAAGGGACCGCGCCGTGCGCATCAAGATCATCAACCCCAACACCACCTGGAGCATGACCGAGAAGATCGGCGCTTGCGCCCGCGCGGTAGCGCACAGCGGCACCGAGATCGTGGCGGTGAGCCCGGCCATGGGCCCGGTTTCCATCGAGAGCCACTACGACGAGGCGCTGGCCGTGCCGGGGTTGCTGCAGGAGATTGCGGCAGGCGAGCGCGATGGCATCGACGGCTACGTGATCGCCTGCTTCGGTGACCCGGGCCTGAAAGCCGCGCGCGAACTGGCGAGCGGCCCGGTGGTCGGCATCGCCGAGGCGGCGATGCACCTGGCCAGCATGCTCGGCAGCCGCTTCAGCGTGGTGACCACGCTGGGACGCACCATGGGCCAGGCCTGGCACCTGGCCGAGATCTACGGCATGGAGCGCTTCTGCGCCAACGTGCGCGCCTGCGAACTGCCTGTGCTCGAACTCGAGGAACCCGGCTCGCGGGCACGCGAGCGCATCGTCGACGAATGCCGGCTCGCCCTCGAGCAAGACGGCTCCGACTGCATCGTGCTCGGCTGCGCAGGCATGACCGACCTGTGCGCGCACATCGAGCAGCTGCTGGGCGTGCCTGTGATCGACGGCGTGGCCGCCGGCACCAAGCTCATCGAATCGCTCGTGACGCTGAAACTGCGCACCAGCAAGCGCGGCGAACTGGCAAAGCCCCTGCCGAAGCCCATCATTGGGGCGCTGGAAGGCTTCACGCTGCCGCGCTAGGCCACAATCCGCGCATGCCCCGCGCCAGTTCCAAACCTCCCGTTTCCGACACCTCATCCGCCGCAGCCGCGCCGCCCGACGACGGCGCCGCGCCGGCGGACAAGCAAAGCTCCATCGAGAGCATCGCCAACGACATCGCCACCGCCATCGTCGAGAAGCGCCTGCCGCCCGGCACCTGGCTGCGCGAAGAGGCGCTGGGCCGCGTCTATTCGGTGAGTCGCACCAAGGTGCGCGCCGCGCTGCTGATGCTGTCGAAAGACAAGCTCATCGAGATGATCCCCGACAAGGGCGCCTTCGTCTGCCAGCCCACCGTGGAAGAAGCACGCGAGGTGTTCGCGGTGCGCCGCATCCTCGAGAGCGAGGTGGTGCGCCTCTTCATTGCCAATGCACGGCCGCGCGACTACCAGGTGCTCGAGCAGCACGTCAAGTTCGAGCGCACCACGCTGCGCCAGACCACCACCATGGGCACCGTGCGCGAGAAGCTGCTGGGCGACTTCCACGTGGCGCTGGCCGAGGCCACGGGCAACCGCACGCTGGCCGAACTGGTGCGCGAGCTGGTCGCGCGCAGCTCGCTGATCGCGATGCTGTACCACTCGTCGAACGACCCGCACTGCTCGTCCGACGAGCACGCCGAGTTCCTGCGGCTGTGCCGCAAGGGCGACCCGGAGGCCGCGGTGAAAAGCATGATCGAACACCTCGAGCGCATCGAGGCCAGCCTCTCGCTGGACACCGACAAGCCCGACCGCCAGCTCGACCTGGTGAAGGCGCTGCTGGCCTGAGGGTGAGGACATGCGCCACGGGAGCACCCCGAACCCAGCGAGCCTGGGCACGGCCCTGCGCCGGATGCGCCTGCTGCGCGGCATCAAGCAAACGCATTTCGCACAACTGATGGGCGTGAACCAGGCGACGGTGTCGCGCTGGGAGCGCGGGCAGCTCGCGCTGTCCGCCGCGCAGCAGGCCACGGCTCACCGGCTGCTGGCCGCGTCGCCGTCGCGCCAGGCCGAGTGGCGCGCCGATGCGGCGGAATTCATGAGGCGTTCGCTGATCGGCTACGCCTCGGCAGAAATCCTCGCGGCCGAAGCCACACTCGACGGGCTGGGCTGGCACGCGGGCGAGCTGTCGTCGCTGGAGATTGCCACCGGAGCCAATGCCGACCCGGTCATTCCGATCGTGTCGGGCCGCGTGGTGTGGGAGCGCATTGCACTGGCCGACGGGTGCGCCGGACGCATCGTCACCACCATCGCCTGAGCGCAGACGCCCGATCCACGCATAACTTATGCGTGGACGCCCTCAACGTCGGCAGATAGTCTTGCGGCCATGACCACTTTGATCACCGGCAGCGCCGGCCACCTCGGCGAAGCCCTGATGCGCACGCTGCGCGCGGCTTCGCAAGACGCTCGGGGCATCGACATCACGCCCTCCCCCTTCACCGACCGCGCAGGTTCCATCACCGACCGAGCCTTCGTGCGCGACTGCATGCGCGGCGTGCGTACGGTCATCCATGCGGCCACGCTGCACAAGCCCCACGTGGGCACGCACAGCCTGCAGGAGTTCGTCGACACCAACATCACGGGCACGCTGGTGCTCCTCGAAGAAGCGGTGGCGGCCGGTGTCGAGGCCTTCGTGTTCACCAGCACCACCAGCACCTTCGGCTCGGCGCTCACGCCCGCCGAAGGCATGCCGGCAGCCTGGATCACGGAAGGCGTGACGCCGATCCCGAAGAACATCTACGGCGTGACCAAAACCTCCGCCGAAAGCCTGTGCGAGCTGTTCCACCGCAAGCAGCACCTGCCCGTGATCGTGCTGAAGACTTCGCGCTTCTTTCCCGAGGACGACGACGATGCCACCGCGCGCAGCCTCCATTCATTGGAGAACGCGCAGGCCAACGAGCTGCTGCATCGCCGCGTCGACATCGAGGACGTGGTCGATGCCCACCTGCTGGCGGCCAGGCGAGCACCGGTCATCGGCTTCGGCCGCTACATCGTCTCGGCCACCACGCCCTTCACGCAAGACGACCTGCCGATGCTGCGCGAGAGCGCACCGCGTGTGCTGAACCGGCTGTTTCCAGAGTGCGAAGCGCTCTATGCCGGGCAGGGATGGAAGCTGCCCGCGCAGCTCGACCGCGTCTACGTGAATGCGCTGGCGCGGCGCGAGCTGGGCTGGCAGCCGCGCCATGACTTCGCGCATGTGCTGCGGTGCCTGCGCGAAGGCCGCGACTTCCGCAGCCAGTTGGCGCGCGACGTGGGCATCAAGGGCTACCACCGCGAGGTGTTCGGCGAAGGGCCGTCCCCCGTCGCCTGAGCGACTGCCGGCGGAATGAACCCGGCCTGCTTCGGGTTTTTCCGGGTCAAGATTGTCGCATAAGTTGTATACAGTTTCGCGTACACATTGAGGCATGCGCCGTGGCAAGCCGCGCCGCCCCAGCCTCTTCCCTTGCGCAGCAGGAGACAACGATGACGGCCGACGCCACACTTTCCCAAGTCCATCCCGTGGATCAGCGCTTGCCTTCGGGCAAGCTCGCTGCCCTCGGATTGCAGCATGTGCTGGTGATGTATGCGGGGGCCGTCGCGGTGCCGCTGATCGTCGGGCGCGCGCTCAAGCTCTCGCCCGACGAGGTCGCCCTGCTGATCTCGGCCGACCTGTTCTGCTGCGGCATCGCCACGCTGATCCAGGCGCTCGGCGCCACGCAATGGTTCGGCATCAAGCTGCCGGTGATGATGGGCGTGACCTTCGCGTCGGTCGCTCCGATGGTGGCCATCGCCAACGCCAACCCGGGACAGAACGGAGCCCAGCTGCTGTTCGGCTCGATCATCGGCGCGGGCGTGGTGTCGATACTGATCGCGCCGCTGGTGAGCCGCATGCTGCGCTTCTTTCCGCCGGTGGTCACGGGCACGATCATCGCCGTCATCGGCATCAGCCTGATGCGCGTGGGCATCAACTGGATCTTCGGCAACCCCGTGGGCCCGACGGCGCCCGCGCTGGTCGACCCGGTGTATGCCAAGTGGCTCGCCGAGGTGACGTCGCCGGGCAGTTCCATTCCGGCCGTGCCCAAGGGCTTCGCGATCATGCCGACGGTGCCCAACCCCAAATACGCGGATCTTTCGGGCTTCGGCGTGGCAGCGCTGGTGCTGGTGTCGATCCTGCTGATCGTCAAGTACGCCAAGGGCTTCATCGCCAACATCTCGGTGCTGCTGGGCATCGTGCTCGGCGCCGTGGTGGCGTCCATCACCGGCCTCATGACCTACGAGAAGGTGGGCAAGGCCGCATGGGTCGACATCGTGCTGCCCTTCCACTTCGGCATGCCGCAGTTCGACCCGATCCTGATCCTCACCATGACGCTCATCATGATCGTGGTGATGATCGAATCGACCGGCATGTTCCTCGCGCTCGGCGAGATGACCGACCGCAAGATCGAGCAGAAAGACCTGGCCCGCGGCCTGCGCACCGACGGCCTGGGCACGCTGATCGGCGGCATCTTCAATACCTTCCCGTACACCAGCTTCTCGCAGAACGTGGGCCTCGTGGCCGTCACCGGCATCAAGAGCCGCTACGTCTGCGTGGCGGGCGGCGTGATCCTCATCGTGCTGGGCCTGCTGCCGAAGATGGCCGCGCTGGTGGAGTCGCTGCCCACCGTGGTGCTTGGCGGCGCGGGCCTCGTGATGTTCGGCATGGTGGCCGCCACCGGCATCCGCATCCTGTCGGGCGTGGACTTCAAGACCAACCGCCACAACGCGATGATCGTCGCGGTGTCGATCGGCATCGGCATGATTCCGCTGATCGCACCCAACTTCAAGCAATGGATGCCGCACGCGATTCACTCGCTGATCGAGTCAGGCATCCTGCTGGCGTCGATTGCCGCCGTGCTGCTGAATCTGTTCCTCAACGGCGCGAAGCACGACGAGCAGGCCGTGATCGCCGCGGCCAAGCAGGCCGAGGCGCACTGAGCCTTCCTTCCCGGGTCAGATCATCGCCAGCGGCCCCTTGCGCCGCGGCGGCGGGTGCAGGCGGTCGATTTCTTCCAGGGTTGCCGCGTCGAGCTTCAACGCCGCGGCGGCCAGGTTTTCCTTCAGGTGCGCGGCGCGCACCGCCTTCGGGATCGCCGCCACGCCGGGCCGCGCGATCACCGCGGCCAGCGCCAGTTGAGCGGCTGTCACGCCGAGACGCGCAGCCAGTTCCCCCAACGCCTTGTCACCCGCCAGCGCACCCTGGTCGATCGGGCTGTAGGCCATCAGCGGCATGCCGCGCTCGCGCTGCCAGGGCAGCAGGCTGAACTCGGGCCCGCGCTCGCCCAGCGACAGGTACACCTGGTTGGCCGCGCAGCCCGGCCCGCTGCCGGCGAGCGGCTCCAGCTCTTCCATGTCGTCGGTGTCGAAGTTGCTCACGCCCCAGCGGGCGATGCGGCCGTCGGCCACCAGCGACTGCATCGCGGCGACGGTGTCGCGCAGCGGGTGGTTGCCGCGCCAGTGCAGCAGGTAGAGGTCGATGGCGTCGAGACCCAGCCGCTTCAGGCTGCGTTCGCAGGCCTCGCGCGTGCCGCGCCGGCTCGCGTTGTGCGGGTAGACCTTGCTGACGATGAAAAGCGCATCGCGCCGCACGTCACCCGCGCGCAGCGCCTCGGCAACGGCCTGGCCCACGACGGTTTCGGCGCCGCCTTCGCCGTACATCTCGGCGGTGTCGATGAGCCGGTAGCCCAGGGCGATGGCCTCGCGCACGGCGGCGACTTCGGCCGCGCGGCGGCTTGCATCCTCGCCCATGCGCCAGGTACCCAGGCCGAGTACCGGCATCTCGCCGCCGGTGGGGAGTGAAAGTGTTCGCATCGGCACATGGTAGATGCGGCCGATACCCCTGTCAGCCTGCCGACAACGGCAGCCACACGGTCGCCAGCAGCCCCCGCCCGTCTTCGCCCGCCTCCAGAATGATCTGTCCGTGGTGCCTGTCGAGCACCGACTTCACGATCGCCAGCCCCAGCCCGCTGCCCGACTGCGTCTGGTCGGGGTTGCGGAAGAAGCGGTCGAACACCCGCTCGCGCAGCGCCGGTGGAATGCCCGGGCCCTGGTCGGCCACGCGAAGCACCGCGCGTGCGCCATCGCGGCCGACACGCACACTGACCGTGCCGCCCCCGGGGCTGTACTTGACGGCGTTCTCCACCAGGTTGCTCACCATCGAAATCAGGCTCTCGCGCTCGCCGAACACCGGTACCGAGCCTTCGTCATCCACCGCAAAGTCGAACTTCACGCCGCGCGCCTGCGCCAGCGGCCCGAGCAGCGCGATGCGCTCACGCGCCAAGACGTCGAGCGCAAGCGCCTCAGGCAAGGCGTTCTGCGGTACCTCGTCGCTGCGCATCAGCTGCTGCAACTGCCCGACCAGCCGCGTCGCGCGGTCATTGCTGCGCAGCAGGTTGGCCATGAGCTCGCGCTGGCCCTCGTCGTTCGTCTGCGCCCTCAGCGCCTCGACGTTCACGCGCATCGCCTCGAGCGGTGTCTGAAGTTCATTGGCCGCGTCGGCGATCAGCCCGCGTTCGCGCACACCGCGGTCGCGCACGCTGCGCAGCAGGCCGTTGATGCTGCGCACCATCGGCCGCAGTTCCTTGTGCTGCGGCTCGAACGACAGCGGCGTGAGGTCGGCGGGGCCGCGCTCGGCAGTCTCCCGCGTCACCTGTCGCCACGGCCGCAGGGCGAGCAGCACGGCCAGCCATGCGGGGAACACCAGGAACGGAAGGCTGATGAGCAAGGGCAGGAAGTAGTAGCTGCGGTCGTCGGCATTGAAGTACAGCCGCAGGAACTTGGGCTCGGCCAGCATCACGCGGGTGTCGAGCACCGGCGAGACCATGGTCCGCGCGCGCAGCGACCGTTCGCCCAGGCGGATGATCTCCACCTTGCCGATGGTCTGGTTGATGATCGGCGGCACCGATGCGCTCGAGTTGTAGATGAGCTTGCCGCGCTGCCACACCTGCATGACCGGCGCCTTGTCCTCGTCGGACGTGAAGTCGCCCGAGGTCTCGAGCAGCGCCATGTCGAAAGCGCGCAGCGTGGCCTGCTGGCGGTCCGGCGAGTCCGCGAGATTCCGCGCGGCGGTGATGATGCAGGCAAAGAGGCTGTCGTAGCGCACGAGTTCGGGAAAGCGGTTGGAGTCGTGCAGGAACAGGCCGACGATGCAGGCCCACAGCAGCCCGACCACCGAAACCTGCGCCAGCAGCAATCGCCTCAGCAGCGAGGGCTGGACCCAGCGCCGCCAACGTTGCCCGAGCGCGTGCCGCCACCCCGCATGCATGGCGGCGCCCGCGCCGGGGCCGGCGTTGTCCTGGACAGGCGAAGAATTCATGTGTTTCCTGGCGGCCCCTCCCTGGGGATCGGTTGCCGCGAGCGGCCGAAGTATCTGCCGGGTCTGCACACCGGAATTCAGCAAGCCTTCATGAAGCTGCATGCGGGCTCTCCAGCGGCCTGAAGCGGCGCGCCGAGCCTTCTAATTTTTAGAAGTCAAAGACATTCCCGTGACACCGAAATCGTTATCCACGCAAGCAAACCGCCTCGCCTTGCCTTCTGATTTTGTCAACACTTAGTGGGTGCCAACCCCGACCTCTCGCATGGCCACGGCTCCTAGAATTTTTCAGCGGCCTTGCGTCACGAGCGCGCTCGCCCCATCGAAACGAATTTGGAACAGGTTGAGTCAATGCAGAAAAAGCACAGGATTGCCGTCATTCCCGGAGACGGCATCGGCGTCGAGGTCATGCCCGAAGGTTTGCGCGTGCTCGACGCGGTCGGGCGCCGTTTCGGCATCGACTTCTCTTACGACCACTTCGACTGGGGCTCCGACCACTACGTGCGCACCGGCCTGATGATGCCGGCCGACTGGGCCGACAAGATCCAGGGCCATGACGCCATCTACTTCGGCGCGGTGGGCGCGCCCGACAAGGTGCCCGACCACATCGCCGTGTGGGGCCTGCTCATCAAGATCCGCCGCGACTTCGACCAGTACGTGAACCTGCGCCCCGTGCGCCTGATGCCCGGCGTGCCCGGACCGCTGGCGCACCGCAAGCCCGGCGACATCGACTTCCTGGTGGTGCGCGAGAACACCGAAGGCGAGTACACCTCCGTGGGCGGCCGCCTGTTCGAAGGCACGCCGCGCGAAATGGCGATCCAGGAAGCGGTGTTCACCCGCGTCGGCGTGGACCGCATCATCGAATACGCATTCGAGCTGGCCAGCCGCCGCCCGCGCAAGAACCTGGTGGCCGCGACCAAGTCGAACGGCATCTCGGTGACCATGCCCTACTGGGACGAGCGCCTGGCCGAGATCGCCAAGCGCCATCCGGACATCGCGACCAGCAAGTACCACATCGACATCCTGTGCGCGCACTTCGTGCAGCACCCCGACTGGTTCGACGTGGTGGTGGCCTCCAACCTGTTCGGCGACATCCTGTCCGACCTGGGCCCGGCCTGCACCGGCACCATCGGCATCGCGCCGAGCGCCAACCTGAACCCGGAGCGCAAGTTCCCGTCGCTGTTCGAGCCGGTGCACGGCTCGGCGCCCGACATCGCGGGCAAGGGCATCGCCAACCCGATCGGCCAGATATGGTCGGCCGCGCTGATGCTCGACCACCTGGGCAACAACGACCCGGTGTACGCACAGGCTTCGGCCGCCGTCATCTCGGCCATCGAGACGGTGCTGAGCGAAGGCCCGCGCACGCGCGACATGGGAGGCACCGCGAATACCGTGGACGTGGGCCGCGCGATCGCCGACTGCATCTCGGCATGACGGCGAGCCCCTCATCCCTTTGCGGCCGGGGACACTGAGATGGGCCTGTTCCTGCTGAAGCGCACGCTGACGCTGATCGGCACGCTGGTCGGCGCGTCGATCATCGTTTTCCTCGTCCTCGAGATACTGCCCGGCAACGCCGCACAGATGCTCATGGGCCCCGACGCCTCGCCCGAAGCGGTGGCGGCGCTGGCCACCAAGCTCGGCCTCGACCTGCCCGCGTGGACGCGCTACTGGCACTGGATCGGCGGCCTGCTCACCGGCAACCTCGGCGACAGCTACGCCTACAGCTCGCCGGTGCTCGACCTGATCCTCGAGCGCCTCGCGCTCACCATGCCGCTGGCGCTGCTGGCGATGTTCTTCACCACGGTCATCGCGCTGCTGGTGGGCGTGACGGCCGCCGCGCGCCACAACAAGCTCGGCGATGTCGGCCTGATGGGCATGGCCCAGGTCGGCATTGCGATTCCCAATTTCTGGTTCGCGATCCTGCTGATCCTCGTGTTCTCGGTGAAGCTGCAGTGGTTCTCGGCAGGCGGCTTCGAGGGCTGGGGCGAC
>PJUB01000470.1_pt1 | contig 14375 bp, 14 predicted proteins | sample 1512141 | NCBI WGS metagenome assembly PJUB01 (sample SAMN08177677, study PRJNA422409) | Soil metagenome, whole genome shotgun sequencing project. | isolation source: Soil enriched on filter paper: alkali lignin treatment | place: USA: Madison | collected 2015-01-15 | reverse complement strand
CGAACATCAGGCCGCTGACGATGTAGTGCAGCGACAAGCCGTTCCAGACGCCCATGGCCAGCAGCGTGGCGAAGATGCCGATGTTCTGCGCCGCCATGCGATGGCGTGCGAAGAACGGCGTCTTGCTCAGCGCCTTGTAGATCGGCATGAACACGACGTCGCGCAGCCACTCGGACAGGCTGATGTGCCAACGGCGCCAGAAGTCCTGCGGATTGAGCGTGGCCAGCGGGTTGCGGAAGTTGATCGGCAGCGTGAAGCCGAACAACATGCCGATACCGATGGCCATCGTGGAATAGCCGGCGAAATCGAAGAACAGGTAGGCGCTGTACAGCGAGGCATTGAGCGCCACGCCGCTGAACGAGTAGTCGTGCGCATCCAGGGTCGCCAGGCCGTAGCGCCAGATCAGTTCGGCCAGGCCGAATTTCTGGATCACGCCCAGCATGATCAATTCCAGGCCGGTCAGCCAGGTATTGAGGTTCACGCCTTCGTAGCCGCGCTTCAGGTCGGCCTGGAAATTGCGCCAGCGGTACATCGGCCCGGCCAGGAGCGTCAGCGGGAAGAACAGGTAGATGAAATAGTCGAGCGGCGAGATGCGTTCATTGCGCTGGGCAAACAGCAATACGTCGATGGCGCGAAAGGTGGCGAACGACAGCCCCAGCATGGCGCCCAGGTGCGATACCCCGGTCTTGACCAGCAGCAGCGGCGTCATGGTGATGACGACGGCCAGCCAGGTGGGGATGTAGTTGCGGCGCACAGCCCACAACGCCGTGCCCGAAATCGCCAGCAGCGCCAGCGGCTGGTAGGGCCGCGCCCAGAATACGGCCATCCAGACGCCCAGGCAGATCACGCCGATGATGTGGCGATAGCCGATGCGCAGCGGCATGCCGAAAGACCGATAGGCCAACAGGCCCAGCCCGCCGCACAGGGCGCCGCCGAAAAAGCTCAAGCTTGCGAACAATTCCATGCTGCGGTCAGAACTGTTGGTATTGGAATTCGACCTTGATAGGTCCGCCGCTACCCGTGGTGGGCTGCGCTTGCAGCACGAACACCAGGATCACCCCGATATACAGGCACAGGTGCCAGAAGAAACGCCGGCCCCACGCCAAGCCCGACTTGCGGGCGCCTTGATCCTGGGCGCCGTCGCCGGCAGCCGGATCGGCCTTACGAAAGAGTTTCATCGGGAAAAGTACTCCGCAATACCTTGGTCCGCCATCGCCCAACCGAGCTCGGCCAAATGCATGTCATCACGCACCATGCCGGGTTCGAAGGGAATGCTGTACAGGTCCAGGCACCCCATCTGGTAGCGCGTGCACATGCCCGTGATGGCGGCCACCACCGGGTCGAAGCGTTCGACGTCGAGGATGAGCTTGGGGTTGAACGGCTGGATCACGAAGTAGGCCTTGACCTTGCGCTTTTGCAGCAAGGCCATGACGCGCGACAGGTCGCCCAGCTCGGTGCGGGTGATCGGATCGACGTCGGCAAACTCGTTGCGGGCTGGCGAATACAGCGACGCCAGGTACTGCTTGTAGTAGTCGTCGCGCACGTCGTAGGGATTGTTGCTGCCCAGTTGATGCTCGACCTCGCGCGCCTCATGCGTCAGGCGCGACCACTGCCCGGCATTCAGCCGCGCCGACGACGGCCACGACACAAAACGGTGCGCCGGCACCGACAGCTTGCTGCGCGGCCGATCAGGCGCGGGTTCCTTGCGTGCGTTCCACCACAGCGCCAGCTTGTCTTTGAGCTCGGCGACCTGGCCATTGGCGATCAACCACAACAAGCCCCAATTGGCGTTGTCGGTGATCCAGTTCTGCATCTGCTCGCGCGTGCTGGGCTTGTCCCAGAGGCGATCCCAGACGGGGCCGGTCACGTGTTCGGCGAACGCGCTGCGCGGCAACTGGCCGCCCGAAGCGAACCACGCCGGCGATACCATGATCACCAACCGCGTATTCGGCGTCAGCGAATCCGCCACCGATTCCAGCACGCTGACGATGCCGTAGGACTGGAACATGGCGTGGCCATAGGCCAGCGTCGGCACCTTCAGTTCTTCAGGGAAGAAGCGATAAGGCACGAAGCGCAGGTCGTGGCTGGACAGTTCGGACGACCCCAGCACCACCAGCGTGCCGTCGCTGAGCGCATTGCCCAGCCGGGTCAGGTTGACGTGCTGCGTGCCCCAATCCGGCCCCAGATTGGGCAGATAGTTGCTTTTGTCCGACGCCACCGTGGACACCGGGCTGACGATGCGGGTCAGCAGGTCATCCGCGCCGCAGTAGGCCCCATACGCCAGGGCCACCGCCGTAGTGGCAGCCGCGACGTGGGACAGCAGGCGGGTATTACGAAAGATTGGCAGCGACATAGCCGGCGAGCGTGCGGACCGACTGCAGGTGCTCTGCGATCTCGGGAGCCGGGATGCTGCAGCCGTACTCCGCCTCGACCGCCAGCGTGATGTCCACGGCGGCGAGCGAATCGACCAGGCCGGTGGCAATCAGTTGTGTATCGGGAGTGACTTTCTTCAGGACGATCGACTCGACGATCTCGCCGATCTTGGTGTGGAGTTCTTGCTCGGTATGCATAAATAGTGCGGCGTTACGCGTTGCCTCGTCGGCAAAACATTCCCCGCCCCGAGATACAGGACGGCGAGTATACAAAAAAACGGTTGAAAATCGACTGACTTCCACCGCCACTTGGACCGACCTGCCGACGCACTTGGTTACATGAAAATCGCGCGTCGAGATCGCTCACGGGTGCAATCATGGCACTTCAAACGTTGAATCGCCATGAAACTTACAGACCAAATCGCTATAAAAGGCTCGTAAACGTAACGCCTGCGGGTAAATACCGGGTGCTGCGTTGCAGCGGAGCGACAGATTCTTACCACCCTGACCGGGGGCTAAACCCGCGCCACGATTGCTGAACCGGCCCTGGAAATGCAAAAAAGCCCGCTTGCGCGGGCTTTTTGCTGCCAGAGGCTGGCCAACAGGCTTACATCGGCGTGACGCGGGTCGGGCCGGCGCCACTGATGACCTGGACGCGTTGGCCGACACTGATCGGCACGTCGGCTTCCTGGGCCACGACGCGGGTTTCGCCGTTATCGAGGCGCACCGTGATTTCGTAGCCGGAATTCTTGCCAACACGATTTTCCACCGCATTGCCTGCCAGGGCACCCAGGATGGCGCCACCGACGGTGGCGATGGTGCGGCCCGTGCCGCCGCCGACCGCATTGCCCGCCACGCCGCCGAGCGCACCGCCGGCAAGCATGCCGACGCCGCTGGACTTGTCGTTCTGGATGACGATCGGGCGCACGCCCGTGACCGTGCCCGTGCGGACGATCTGCTCGCGCTGGGCCTGGTCGTAGCTATAGACGCCGCTGGAGGCGCTGGGATTGGCGCAACCGCCCAAGACGGCCATCGAGGTCACGACAGCAGCCACGGCCAGCCACCGGCCAGTACGCGGCGTCAACAGGGAAAGGGTTTTGCTTTGGTTCATTTGGACTCCTCGTTCGGGCACTGCCGACGAACTGATCATACTCCGCCAAAACAGGGCGGCAGCCTAACGTGCAACACACTGAAACGCACCGCCACGGGCGGAAAAGCCGTTTGCAAAACCGGCCGCGGCGGAAAAAAGCCGCGGCGGCCGGGTCATATCACGACGTATTCGACCATGGCGGCGCGCCCAGGTTCCCGAAGGGTCCTTTGCCCGCCGAAACGGCGATCAGAGTGGCAGGTGGATGCCGTAGGTGGCGTGCAGCACCGCGTCGATCTCGGCGCGCGAGGGCGCGTGGTTCTGCGGACCGCGCGAGGCGATCTTGATGGCGCCCATGACGTTGCCCAGGCGGCAGCTGTCTTCCCAGTTCCAGCCGCTGGTCAGGCCGTAGAGCAGGCCGCCACGCTGCGCGTCGCCGCAACCGGTGGGGTCGACCACCTGGGTGGCGCGCACCGGCGGGATCTGGATCGTCTTGCCTTCGGTCAGCAGGGTGGCGCCTTCGGCGCCACGCGTCACCACCACGGCCTGCAGCCGGGTGGCCAGGTCGGCCATGCTGCTGCCCGTGCGCTGCTCCACCACGCCAGCTTCGTAATCGTTGACGGTCAGGGCCTGCGCCAGGCCCAGCATGCGTTCCAGGTCGGCGCCGTCGAACAGCGGCATGGCCTGGCCCAGGTCGAAAATGAACGGAATGCCGCGCTTATGCAGGCGCTCGGCATGAGCGAACATGCCCTCCTTGGCGTCCGGAGCCACGATGCCCCAGGCGGCGTCGGCATCGCTCAGGTCGTTGGTGGCCGAAAACGACATGGCGCCCGGGTGGAAGGCGGTGATCTGGTTGTCGTCCAGGTCGGTGGTGATGAAGCACTGGGCGGTGAAGGTGTCCTTCACGACCTTGACGCGGCTGACGTCGATACCCAGGCCCGTCAGGCGTTCCAGGTATTCGCCGGCGTCTTCGCCCACGGTGGCCACCGGCACGGGCTTGCCGCCCAGCAGATTCATGTTGTAGGCGATGTTGCCCGAGCACCCGCCGTATTCCTTGCGCATGCTGGGCACCAGGAACGAGACGCTCAGGGATTGGATGCGGTCGGCCAGGATGTGCTCTTTGAAGCGGCCTTCGAACACCGCGATGGTGTCGAACGCCATCGAACCGCAGACCAGAACAGGGGTCGCCATGAATGTCATCCTTTACGGAAAGAATTTGTCGAGTTGATAGCCGTTGACTTGAACACCCGTCACCTCAATCGGCACGGAAATCTTGAGTTCGCCCGCCGGCCCGAAGGGGCCCTGCAACTGGTCGGGCGTCAGGTAGTTCTCGGGCATGAGCACGCGGCGCACCACCACCGTGTCCGACAGGTCGGTCAGGTCCAGTACCAGCGCGGGCCAATGCTGGGGCTTGTCGTAGCGGTTGCGCAGCACCAGGTTCAGCACCAGCCGCGTGCGGCCGTCGTCGATGGCGGCCGCGCCGGTGGGCGGTTGCAGCGACGACGAGGAAATCGCGATGCGTTCGAGGCGGCGGGCATAACCGACCGTGCAGCCCATGGGCTTGCAGGCGGCTTCGAGCGCCGGGCGCAGCACGGGCACGGAATTGGCGATGTCGACGCGATAGACGTAGAGCAGTTGCAGGCCCAGTGCGATCAGGCCGACCAGGCAGGCGTACCCCCAGACTTTGCGCATGAGGCCACGGCGTTCCTGCCGGTCCTGGTCGAGGAATTCGGGGGGTGCGCGGCCGACGTCGGTGGCGCTGGAATAGCGGGTACGTGCATCGCCCAGGATCGGCTCGCGCGGATCGGCGTCCGGATCGTCCTCGGGATCGGCGTCGGCGTCAGGGTCGTCGCGTGGCTCGTCGCGCGGGTCGTCGCGCACCACGAAAACCGGTTCGGCAGGCGCCGGGCTGCGCGGGGCATTCCCATGCGCGGCGGGCGGAGTGTCGCGAACCGCCACGATGGGCTCGTCGCGCCAGGCCGGCGCAGCCGGCTCCTGCCAGCGCGGTGCGGGCGCGTCGTCGTACCGATCCAGGTCTTCGTTTTCGTCTTCGTCGTCATCGCCCTCTTGCGCCAACACGGCGTCGGGTTCGATGCGGCGACGGATGTCATCGCGGCCACGAAGGACGGCGGGCGGGATGGCGGGCAACGGTGGGGCTTCGCTGGACGGCCGCTGCACCACCGGCGCCTCGTCGGCGCGCGCCAGGGGCGGCAGCGCGACGGGCGTTGCCAACACGGGTGCCGCGATGGGCGGGGCCGAGAACGGCGCCGGCGCCGACGGCACGGCCGCGGCGGGCACGGCCACCGTGGGCGCGGCGCCCGCTGGCTTCGGCCCAGCGGCGGACGGCAGGTCTGCCGGGGTGGTTGCCGATTCGGGCAGCAGGCAGGCGCGGCCGTCGAACACCGTGGCGCAGGCGCCGCAGCGAACCAGGCCGTTGCGGACCCGCAGTTGGTCGGGCACGACCTTGAACGAGGTGCCGCATTGCGGGCAGCGGGTGGTCAGGGCCATGATGCGATCCTGCGCGGCCCGGCTCAGGCCTTCTGGCCGTGCAGGCAGACCCAGCCGTCGCGGGCGCGCCAGACCGACATGGCGATCCAGGGCGCGTAGGCGGCGGCCACTTCTTCGGCCTGGCGCTCCAGCACGCCGGACAGCACCAGGTGGCCCCCCGCGGCAACGCGGCCGGCCAGCATGGGCGCCAGCACCTTGAGCGGATTGGACAGGATGTTGGCCACGACCACCTGGAAGGTGCCGTCGGCCAGGCCGTCAGGCAACATGGCCTGCAGCTCGACGTGGTTGACCTCGGCGTTGAAGACGGTGCTCTGCACCGCCTGGGCGTCGATATCGACCGCCTGCGTCGGACCGGCCCCGAGCTTGCGCGCGGCGATGGCCAGGATGCCCGAGCCACAGCCGTAGTCCAGCACGGTCGCGCCGCGCGGCAGTTCGGCTTCCAGCCAGGCCAGGCACAGGTGGGTGGTGGGATGGCTGCCGGTGCCGAAGGCCAGGCCCGGATCGAGTTCGATATGGATAGCGCCGTCGTCGGCAGCAGGCGTTTGCAGCCCCGGCACATCCGGGCTGTCGCGGTGCCAGCTGGGCACGATCCAGAGGCGTTCGGCGATGTGGATCGGGCCGAATTGCGATTGCGTCAGGCGCACCCAGTCGGCGTCCGGCACGTCACGCAGGCTCCAGCCGGCAAACAGCGCCGGGTCCAGTTCGCCCGCCGCGGCGGCTTCTTCCATGATCTGCGCGGGGTCGGCTCCGTCGGGCAACAGCGCCACGACGCGGTTGCGCTCCCAGGCCTGCACGTCGGGCTCGGTGCCGGGCTCGCCGAACAGGGGCCGCTCGTCGTCGGTGCCCAGGTCGGCATCTTCGACAGAGACCGACAGCACGCCGGCTTCGAGCAGCGCGTCGGACAGGGCCTCGGCTTGCGCCTCCTGGCAGTGGAGCACGAGTTCACGCATGATGATTCTTCCATCTGGCCAACGGGCCGCGGCAAACGCCGCGGCCCGGTCAGCCGGTTAAGGCAACGCCTTGATCAAGGCGGTAAAAAAGGGGCACGAGGCCCCTTCGGCTGGTCAGGGACGCTGCGCCAGCTTGTTTTCCAGATAGTGGATGCTGGTGCCGCCTTCGACGAAGCGGGCATCCTGCAGCAGCTCGCGATGCAGCGGGATGTTGGTGGAAATGCCTTCCACCACCATTTCCGACAGCGCCGTGCGCATGCGGGCCAGCGCCTGGTCGCGCGTATCGCCGTAGGTAATGACCTTGGCAATCATCGAATCATAGTTCGGCGGCACGAAATAGCCGTTGAACGCGTGCGAATCGATGCGCACGCCCGGGCCGCCCGGCGTGTGCCAGTTGGTGATGCGGCCGGGGCTGGGCACGAAGCGGAACGGATCTTCGGCGTTGATACGGCATTCGATCGCATGGCCCTTGAAGACGATGTCGCGCTGACGCAGCGTGAACTTCTCGCCAGCGGCGATCAGGATCTGCTGCTGCACCAGGTCGACGCCGGTGATCAGTTCGGTGACCGGGTGTTCGACCTGGATGCGGGTGTTCATTTCGATGAAATAGAACTCGCCGTTTTCATACAGGAATTCGAACGTGCCGGCGCCGCGGTAGCCCATCTTGCGGCAGGCGTCGGCGCAGCGGTCGCCGATGCGCTCGATCAGGCGACGGGCGATGCCCGGGGCCGGCGCTTCTTCGATGACCTTCTGGTGGCGGCGCTGCATGGAGCAGTCGCGTTCGCCCAGCCACACGGCGTTGCGTCCGCCGTCGGCCAGCACCTGGATTTCCACATGGCGCGGGTTCTCGAGGAACTTCTCCATATAGACTTCAGGGTTGTTGAACGCGGCGCCCGCTTCCGAACGCGTCATGGTGACGGCGTTCAGCAGCGCGGCCTCGGTGTACACCACGCGCATGCCGCGGCCACCGCCGCCGCCGGCGGCCTTGATGATGACCGGGTAGCCCACTTCGCGCGCGGTGCGGATGATTTCCTGCGGATCGTCGGGCAACGCGCCCTCGGAACCCGGCACCACCGGCACGCCGGCTTCGATCATGGCGCGCTTGGCGCTGACCTTGTCGCCCATCAGGCGAATGGTGTCGGGACGCGGGCCGATGAACACGAAGCCGCTCTTTTCGACGCGATCGGCGAAGTCGGCATTTTCGGACAAGAACCCGTAACCCGGGTGGATTGCCTCGGAATCCGTGACTTCGGCCGCCGAAATGATGGCGGGCATGTTCAGGTAGCTGTCGCGCGACGGCGCAGGCCCGATGCACACGGATTCATCGGCCAGGCGCACGTACTTGGCTTCGCGGTCGGCCTCGGAGTGCACCACCACGGTTTTGATGCCCAGCTCGCGGCAAGCGCGCTGAATGCGCAGGGCGATTTCGCCCCGATTGGCGATCAGGATTTTTTCGAACATTTTCAGCTATCAGCCAATGACGAACAGGGGTTGACCGTACTCGACGGGCTCACCGTTTTCGACCAGGATTTCTTTGATGACGCCGGACTTGTCGGCTTCGATTTCATTGAGCAGCTTCATGGCTTCAATGATGCACAGCGGGTCGCCTTCCTTGACGGTGGAGCCGACGTCGATGAACGGCGCGGCGCCCGGGTTCGGCGAGCGGTAGAAGGTGCCGACCATGGGCGCCTTGACCACGTGACCCTGGATCGCCGGAGCGGCTTCCGCGGCCGGGGCGGCAGCGGCGGCGGGGGCTGCGGCAGCCACGGGCGCGGCGGGCACGCCGGCTTCGGGCTGGTGGTAGGCCACCGGCTGCAAGGTCTGCGAGAACTTGACGATGCGAACCTTGCCTTCGCCTTCGGTGATTTCCAGCTCGGCGATACCCGATTCAGCCACCAGGTCGATCAGGGTTTTGAGTTTTCGGAGGTCCATAGAAGCTGCTTCCCGAGATAGTGTCGGCAACGTCCCGGTGTTCGGGTTCGCGCCATATAAGATGTAAAAGCGATGAGTTGGTGCGAGATCAGTGCCGCACTGCGTAACGCAGAGCCGCTTCGTAGCCATCCGCGCCCAGGCCGCTGATGAGGCCTACTGCCAAGTCGGACAGATATGAGTGATGCCTGAAGGGCTCTCGCTTATACAGGTTGGACAAATGTACTTCAATAAATGGGATCGCGACCCCAGCCAGCGCATCGCGGATCGCGACGCTGGTGTGCGTATATGCCGCCGCGTTGATGATGATGAAGTCCGTGCCGTCTTGCCGGGCCGCCTGGATGCGGTCAACCAGCGCACCTTCGTGATTGCCTTGCCACGCCGTCAGCGTGGCGCCCAATTCGCCCGCCAGCAACTCAAGCCCCTCGTTGATCTGGGACAGCGTGAGGCTGCCGTAGATGTGAGGTTCCCGGGTGCCTAGCAGGTTCAGATTCGGGCCATGCAATACCAGTATGTTTTGCGCCATGCGCTTGCCAATGAGTGGATTGCCAATTGTTGGCAAAACAGCCGATAAACCAGCTTTTTACGCCAATTCCTATTATTTGTCCAACAGACTTACGCCTTGAGGCCGGACAGCGTCTGGCTCAAGTCGTCGGGCTGGATTTCGCCTAGTATTTTCCGGTTAATGCTGCCATCTGCATTGAAAACGATGGTAAATGGCAGGCCGCCACTGGGATTACCCAGTTTGCGCAGGGTATCGATGGCCCCTGCCCCAATGACCCACAACGGGTAGGAAACCTGTACTTTCTGGACAAATTTTTGCATGTTGGCGGCGGAATCGACGCCGATGCCGACAAAGCGGATTTGTGGGTACTTTTTCTGCAAGGCGTCGAGTTCGGGCATTTCCTTGACGCAAGGCGCGCACCAGGTGGCCCAGAAATTGACGACGATGGGCTGCCCTTTCCAGGCGGCCAGCGAGTGGGAGGCGCCATTCAGGTCGGGCAGTTGCAGTTGCATCAGGCCGGCGACGGGATCGTCGGCAGCGGCTGCCGGTGCGGGCTGGGGCTTGTTGCGGCCCAGAAGCGTGTAGCCGCCCGCGACCGTGGCGGCTATGGCCACGCCGGCGGAAAGGAGTAGGCGTCGATTCATGGCGCGATCATAACCGTTGCAGCCGGTTTGCGCCGCAACCGCGCCAGGCCTGCCCGACGCGCCGGTGCGGCCGCTGCCTATATATACAATGCAGGTCAGGAGAGTTTTCAATGCACCTGCACATTCTTGGCATCTGCGGTACGTTCATGGGTGGCCTGGCGCTGATCGCGCGCGCCGCCGGCCACAAGGTCACCGGTTGCGACGCGGGCGTCTACCCGCCGATGAGCACCCAGCTGTCCGAACAGGGAATCGAGCTGATCGAGGGTTTCGGCCCCGAACAGATGGCGCTCAAGCCCGACCTGTACGTGATCGGCAACGTGGTCAGCCGCGGCAACCCGCTGATGGAAGCCATTCTGGAGTCCGGCGCCCGCTACGTGTCCGGTCCGCAATGGCTGGGCGACAACATCCTGCCCGGCGCGCACGTGCTGGCGGTAGCCGGCACCCACGGCAAGACCACCACCAGCTCGATGCTGGCCTGGATCCTGGAAGCCGCGGGCCTGGCGCCCAACTTCCTGATCGGCGGCGTGGCTCCGGACCTGCAGGTATCGGCCCGCTACGACCCGGCGCGCCGCCCCTTCGTGATCGAGGCGGACGAATACGACACCGCGTTCTTCGACAAGCGGTCCAAGTTCGTGCATTACCGCCCCCGCACGGCCATCCTGAACAATCTGGAATACGATCACGCCGACATCTTCCCGGATCTGGCGGCCATCGAGACCCAATTCCATCACCTCGTGCGTACGATTCCGGCGTCGGGCCGCATTCTGCGCCCGGCCCATTCCGATGCGCTGGATCGCGTGATTGCGCGCGGATGCTGGTCGGAAACCGTCACGTTCGGCCCGGATGGCGCCTGGCAGGCCGGCGCCCCCGATGCGGACGGCGCCTTCGAGGTGTTGCACGGCGGCGCCGCCCTGGGCACCGTGCGCTGGGCGCTGACCGGCGAGCACAACCGCATGAACGCGCTGGCGGCGCTGGCCGCGGCCGAGCATATCGGCGTGCCGCCTGCCCAAGGCATCGAGGCGCTGGGCCGCTTTGGCGGGGTCAAGCGCCGCATGGAACTGCGCGGCACGGTCAACGGCGTCAAGGTCTACGACGATTTCGCGCACCATCCCACCGCCATCGCCACCACCCTGGAAGGCCTGCGCCGCCAGGTGGGATCGGCCCGCATCCTGGCCGTGCTGGAACCCCGTTCCAACACCATGAAGCTAGGCGCCATGGCGGCGCGCCTGCCCGAATCACTGGCCGACGCCGACCTGGTGTTCTGCTTTGGCGCCCGCGCCGGCAAGCACGCCCTGGGCTGGAATCCGGCCGAGGTGCTGGCGCCCCTGGGCGAACGCGCTTCCAGTTACGATGACATCGACGCCCTGGTGGCGGCCGTGGCGCACGCCGCCCGGCCCGGCGACCAGGTGCTGGTCATGAGCAACGGCGGATTCGGCGGCATCCACGGCAAGCTGCTCGCCGCGCTGGAACCGCGCGGCTGAGGCGCCGCCCGCCTCCTGCCCGGCCACTCGAAAGGCACGACATGATTCTCTATCTGCACGGTTTCCGTTCGTCGCCGACCTCGTTCAAGGCCCGCATGATGGCCGACGCCATGGCCGAGCGCGGCCGGGCCGCCGACTGGGCCTGCCCACAGTTGCCGGCCAGCCCGCGCGAAGCTGCCGAGCTGGCGCTGGACATCGCCCGCCGCCAACTGGCCCAGGCGGCCGATTCCCTGGCGCTGACCGTGGTGGGCTCGTCGCTGGGCGGGTTCTACGCCACCTGGCTGGCCGAACAGCTGGGCTGCAAGGCCGTGCTGCTGAACCCCGCCGTCGAGGCCGCGCGCGACCTGGCGACCCAGGTGGGCGAGCACCGCATGTATCATTCCGACGCGCCGTTCGTGTTCCTGCCCGCCTATGTCGACGAACTGGCCGCCCTGCACGTACCCCGCATCACCCGGCCGGACCGCTACTTCCTGGTGGCGGCCACGGGCGACGAGGTGCTGGATTGGCAGGAAATGCGCGATCGCTACGCGGGCTGTCGCCAGCGTATCGTGCAAGGCAGCGACCACGGTTTGTCCGACTTCGCCACCTGGCTGCCCGAGGTGCTTGATTTCGCCCTTGGCCCCCAGCCGGATGGCCCCAGATAATCCCCTGTACTCAACACTCTATATATAGCTGCGCAAGGCGGCGCGTGCGCGCCGCCCAGGACGACCCTCACCATGTATGTGTTTTACGAAGACGACGGCAGCTTCAAGGCCGGCCATATCCTGTCTGAAACCGACGCCAGCCTGCAGGTGGAATCGGAGTCGGGCAAGCGCAGCAAGATCAAGCGCGCCAACACCCTGTTCACCTTCGCCGCGCCCGACCCGGCGGCGCTGATGAGCCAGGCGGCCGCGACCGCCGAGACCCTGGACCTGCAATTCCTGTGGGAATGCGCGCCGCAGGAAGAATTCGACACGCCCACGCTGGCGGCGGACTATTTCGGCCATGCCCCCACCCCGGTGGAGCAGGCCGCACTGCTGATGCGGCTGCACGGCGCGCCGGCCTATTTCCATCGCCGGGGCAAGGGCCGCTACCGCCCCGCCCCGCCCGACATCCTGGCCGCCGCGCTGGCCGCGCTGGACAAGAAACAGCGCCAGGCCGAGCAGCAGCAGGAATGGGTCGACGAGATGGCCGCGGGCCGCCTGCCCGAGCCGATCGCCCAGGCCGCCGAGTCGCTGTTGATCCGCCCGGACAAGAATTCGCAGCAATGGAAGGCCCTGGACGCCGCCTGCGCCAAGCTGGGCAAGAGCCCGGACCGCCTGCTGCTGGAACTGGGCGCGTGGCCGCACGCGCTGGCGCTGCACAAGCGCCGCTTCCTGGCCGTGAATTTCCCGCGCGGCCTGGCCTTCCCCGACCTGGAGCTGCCGCCGATCGACCGCGAACTGCCGCTGTCCGACGCCGAGATCTATTCGGTGGACGACGTGACCACGACGGAAATCGACGACGCCTTGTCGGTATCGACGCTGCCGGACGGCAATCTGCGGGTGGGCGTGCACGTGGCTGCCCCCGGCCTGTCGGTCACGCGCGACAGCGAGTTCGACAAGCTGGCGCGCGCGCGCCTGTCGACGGTGTACATGCCGGGCGACAAGATTCCGATGCAGCCGGACAACGTGATCCGCGCGTTCTCGCTTGATGCGGGGCGCGAGGTGCCGGTGCTGTCGCTGTACGTGACGGCCAACCCGGAAACGGGCGAGGTGATTGAGTCCGAAACTCGCCTGGAGCGCGTAGTGGTGCGCGAGAACCTGCGCCACAACATGCTGGACACGCAAGTCACGGAAGAAAGCCTGTCGGACCCGGCAGCAGACCTGCCCTACGGCCACTGGCTGCGCCCGTTGTGGAAGCTGGCGCAGGCGCTGTCGGCGCAACGTGAAAACGTGCGCGGCAAGCCGGAAAACAATTCGCGGGTGGAATACAGCTTCTACCTGGACGGCGACCCCGACGATCCGGACACGCCGGTGCGCCTGGTGCCGCGCCAGCGCAATGCGCCGCTGGACCGGATGGTGGCCGAATACATGATCCTGGCGAACAACCTGTGGGGCGGCCTGCTGAACCAGCACGGCGTTCCGGGGATCTACCGTTCGCAGCAGGCCGGGCGGGTGCGCATGAGCACGCAGGCGCTGCCGCACGAAGCTATCGGGGTGCCGCAATACGCGTGGAGCACGTCGCCGCTGCGCCGCTATGTGGACCTGGTGAACCAATGGCAGCTGATTGCCGCCGTGGAACACGGGGTGTCGGCCCGCCTGGTGGCGCCCTTCAAGCCGCGCGACGCGGACCTGTTCGCGATCATCGGGGCGTTCGACGCGCAATATGCGGCCTGGGCAGAGTTCCAGAGCGCGATGGAGCGCTACTGGTGCCTGCGCTGGCTGAAGCAGAACCACATTACGCGGACGGTGGCGCATGTGCTGCGCGAGGATTTGATCCGGCTGGCGAATTGTCCGTTGGTGACTCGGATTGGCGGGATGCCTGAGTTGGAGCGGGGGACGGCTGTGGAGGTTGAGATTCTGGGGATGGATGAGTTGTCTCTGGAACTCGATTGCCGGTATGTGGGAGAGGTCAGTATTTCTGCTTCTTCTGCTGATTCTGCTGCTGAGGGTTCGGGTAGCTGATTGTTTCTTCGCGTCTTCTTCGTAGGTCGCCCCTGGCGGGGGTGGCATGCGGAGTGGGCGCCCACGATTGCGGTCCGGAGCCTTCGCTCCGGACTTCCCCCTTGTCATCTTCGTCCGGGCCTACGGCCCCTCCTCTCAAGAAACTCCCGTCAAGCTGCTGATTTGTTTGGGGTTTTTTCACGGAGTCTCTGGAAGTGGCGTGAGGCTATAGCCCATCGCCTGGGCGCGCTTGGTCAAGTGATGCATGACGCGCT
>PJUB01000468.1_pt1 | contig 14513 bp, 12 predicted proteins | sample 1512141 | NCBI WGS metagenome assembly PJUB01 (sample SAMN08177677, study PRJNA422409) | Soil metagenome, whole genome shotgun sequencing project. | isolation source: Soil enriched on filter paper: alkali lignin treatment | place: USA: Madison | collected 2015-01-15 | reverse complement strand
TCGTCCCGTCCGCTGAATAGCCGATGACCGGTGGCTTGGGAACCCCCCAGGCCGCGGCGCCCGCCGTGATTTCCCGGGACAGCGTGTAGCCGTCCATGCCCGGCATGGTGCAGTCGGTGATGACGGCGGCAATGCCGCCCGCGCCATGGTCGTTCTTCCAGTCGTGGTGCAGGGCTTCCAGCGCCTGCGGCCCGGACGAGGCCGAGATCACCTGCATGCCCAGCAGGCGCAGCTGGGTTTCCAGCAGCATGCGGTTGGACGGGTGGTCATCGACAATGAGCACCGTGCTGGTGGCGGGCAGGCTCAAGGCCGGGAATTGTTCGGAGGTGCCCGTTTCGGATTCGATGGGCGCAGTCCAGGTGCTGCCATAGCGCATCGGCAAGGTCACCGTGACGGTGGTGCCGCTCCCTTCGATGCTTTGCAGGGCGATTTCCCCGCCGAAAAGCGCTGCCAGCTTCTTGCTGATGGCCAGCCCCATGCCGGTGCCGCCGTAGCGTTCGTAGGTGCCGGCGGTGGCCTGCTGGAAGGGGCTGAACAGGTGCGGCAGGACGTCGGCCGGAATGCCGATGCCGGTGTCTTGCACCGCGATGCGCACGACGCATCGGTCCTTGTCCTGGCGGACGATGCCGGCCGTGACGGTGACGCTGCCTTGATGGGTGAATTTCAGGGCGTTGGCCACCAGATTGTTGACGACCTGGCGCAGGCGGCCCGCATCGAACACCAGGTCGGCCGGAACGCCGGGTTCGACCCGGGCGGTCAAGCTGATGCGCTTGGCCTCGGCCGACCGGTTGAACGCCATGACCCAGCGAGGCAGTGCCTCGTTCAGGTCGCCCGCCGAGTAGTGCAGCGTCAGTTCGCCGGCCTCGATCTTGGAGTAATGCAGGATATCGTTGAGCAGCAAAAGCAGGGCGGTGGCCGAGTCGTAGGCCAGCGCGGCCTGCTGTTGGGCCGGCGGCGAGACTTCGCCCGCCTTGCCTTCCTTGAGCAGTTCCAGCGCGCCGACCACGATATTCATCGGGGTGCGGATTTCGTGGCTGATGGTGGCCAGGAACAGGGTCTTGGCACGATTGGCGGCGTCGGCATGCTGGATGGCCAATTGCAGCGAGCGTTCGGTGGCCTTGAGTTCGGTCAGGTCGACCCAGCCGCCCAGCAAGGCCTGCAGCTCGCCGCGGGGACCGAGCAGCGGCACGACCCAATGCTGGCCCGTCAATTCCCGGCCGCCCAGCGTCAGCGTCATTTCGGCGAAGTACGGCTGGTGCGTGGCCTTGACCTCGTCGTAGGCGCGGCGGATCTTCTGGCGGCTGTCGTCGTCGAGGGTGGCGATGCCCTCCAGGGTCAGGTGCATGTCCACCAGCGGGTCTTCGACCAGTTTTTCGAAGGCCTCGTTGCAGGCGATCATGATGCCGTCCGGGTCCCAGACGTACATGGGGTTGGGGTTGGCGTCCAGCATCTGGCGCTTGAGCGTCAGGCGCTCTTGCATCAGACGGTCGTTGCGGCGCCGGTTCAGGAAGCGCACCAGCAGGAAGATCAACCATGCGGCCAGCAGCACGCTGGCGATGCTGCCGGCGATGATCAGGCCCCGGATCAGGGGCCCGCGGGCGGCCCAGCGGAATTCGAGCTGTTCGGAATATTGCCATTGGGCAATGGTGAATTCCATCTGCTCATCGGTGATGGCATTGAGGACCTTGTCGATGATCGAGGCCAGCAACGGATTGCGGTCGGACACCGGGTAGACAAACGGCACCATGTCCGGCCTGCCGATGCCGGTGATCTGCAGCTGGCCTTGATAGAAACGGGCGATCAGGTATTCGGCGGACGGATACAGCAGGGGCGTGGCGTCGGCCTCGCCGGTGGCGACGGCATTGAGCGCGGCCAGGCCGGTGGACACTTCGACGATGGCCGGCAATTTGCCCGGGCTGGCCGCCTGCAGCATGGCCTTGACGGGGGAGGCGCCGACCAGCGCCACGCGCAGGGGTTCGAGGTCGGCGATGGTCTTGGGGTGTGGCCCGTCGATGCGGGATATCAGCGCATAGGTGCTGTGCAGGGCCGGCTGGGTAAGCAGCATGCCTGCGAAGTCCGCGTAATTGCCCTGCATGGTGCTGGCCATGTCGGCCTGGCCGCTGCGCACGGCCTGGATCTGGTCCAGTGCCGAGTCGTAGAACTCGGGCGTGAACTGCAGCCCGGTCTGGGCCGTGACCAGGTCCAGCACCGATGCGGAAATGCCGGCGGAACGACCAAAGCTGTCGCGGAACGTGAACGGCACGACCAGCGACGAAGTCGCCACCGTGACCTTGGGGTGGTCCTTGATCCATTGCAGTTCGGCCTCGGTGAACGGCACCTTGCCGTCCAGGCGGCCTTGTTCGGCCTGCACCCAGCGCCGTTGCAAGGTGTTGTGCACGCGCTCGGGGAAGGAGGCCAGCGCCTCATTGAAACTGCGCAGCAGGGCGGCGCGTTGCGGGTTGAAGACAAAGGCGTACTGGGTGCGCAGGCCGGTCGTGGACGGGCGCGCTTTCAGCATGTAGAACAGGATGGCGTTGTTGTAGGCCGAGATCGAGACCGTATCGCCCAGGAAAGCCACGTCTTTGTGGGTGGCAACCCGCTCCAGGCCTTCGTAATAGCTGTCCACCCCGTGCAGGGCGGTATCGGGAATGAGGCGGGCGACCGCGTCGGTGTCGAGTTCGCTGCGCAGGTAGCCCAGCGTGCCCGTGCCGAGCGAGCTGCCGTTGCGCACTTCAGAGCGCGTGATGACGATGGCCGCGGCACTGAAGATAGGCGTGGATCGCGGGAAGCGCGCTGGCGGCAGCACGGCGTCCGCGCCGACGGCGGCGTCGATTTCGCCTGCTTGCAGGGCGGCGGACAGGGCATCGATGCTGTCATAGAAGCGCACCCCGATCGACAGGTTCCTGGCGCGGCCGATGATGTCCAGGTAGTCGGCCGCCAGGCCGCGGGCGTGGCCGTTGCGGTCGCTGCGCGAGAGCATGGGCGCCATGCCGTCCATCACCCCGACGACGATATGGTCAGAGGGGGCGGTGGCCGGCTGGTCGCTGGAACCGGGCAGGACGACGCTGCTGGCTTCGGGGGAGGCGTCCAGGGGGGACGGGGAGGCGCTCGAATCGGCGGCCGCCTGGGAGGCGCCGCAGGCAATTGCCAGGGTCAGGACGAGCGCGGTCGCGCGCAGCACCCTCCCAAAGGTGGAGACAAACAGGGTAGGCACAGTGCCGAATCCTTCATTCCGGGTAGGCTTCGAGCGTCAAAGCGGATGGTTACAGTTTAGCTGCATAGTGAGGGGGGAGGTAAGGCGTGTTCGGCCGTCGGCAGCATGCCGCGGGCCCGGCAGAACGAGAGAAGCTGCCATTCCGGCATGGGAGCGCCGTACAGATAGCCTTGCTCGCGATCGCAGCCGAGTTCGCGGATGACCTTGCTGTGGGCCTCGGTTTCCACGCCCTCCGCCACGGTATGCATGCCCAGCCGGTGGGCCAGGCCGATCATCGATTCGACGATGGCGCGCTGGTGCGGATGGTTCGACAGGCCTTCAAGGAACGACCGGTCGATTTTCAGTTCGGTGAAGGGAATGTCGCGCAAGCGTGCCATCGACGAGTAGCCGATGCCGAAGTCGTCGATCGCCAGGCCGAATCCGGCCATGCGCAACTCGGCCAGGTTCTCGAACAGCGAGCCCTCCGCGGCGCTGTCGTTCAGTGTTTCCGTCAGCTCGAAGACCACGCTTTCGCGTCGGACGCCGCTGGCATCGGCAAGGGTGATGAGCGACTGCACCACGCTGTGCCGAGCCATCGCGGCGCTGCTGAGATTGATGGATACCGAGACGGCCAGCCCGCCTTCCAGCCAGTGTTGCTGGGCCGCCAGGGACTGGCGCATCATGCTGGCGGCCAGCTGGCCATCGAGGTTGCGTGCGGTGATGGTCGGCATGAAGGCGCTGGGGGAGAGGATGCCGTGCAGCGGCTCGTACCAGCGCGCCAGCGCTTCCACGCCCAGGATCCGCCCCGTGCGGCAGCAGATCTGTGGCTGGAACCACGGCTGTATCCGCCCGTCCTGCAGGGCTTCCAGCGCGGCGCGTTCGGTGACGGGAAAGCCCCTGCCGGCGGGCGGCGCGCTGGGATAGGCGTGAGCGTGGCGGCCGCTGCCAGTCAGGATCTGCCGCAGCGCGTCGACGGCCAGGGGCTTTTCGATAAGGCCGATCACCTCGACCGACGAGCTGCGCGCGACCAGCTCGGCAGACCGCAGGAAGCGAGGGTCCAGCGTGGTCGTGAAGATGACTTGGGGCGGCGAGTTCAAGGTCGCCAGTTCGCGCACCAGCGAGATGCCGTCCATGCCGGGCAGGCGCAGGTCGCACAGCAGCACGTCCCAGCGTTGGGCGCGCAGGCGCCGCAGGGCGTCCTGTGCGTCGCTGACCACTCCAAAGGCGGCGAGATCGCAGCGCGACAGCGCCGCAGACGCATAGCGGGCCTGAATGGGGTCATCTTCCAGTACCAGCACTCGAAGGGTCATGTGCTTTCCTATATTAGGGGCAAGACGGGCTGGACCATTCGGTGGCGCCAGCGGCGGCAAGGGCGCTTTGTCGGCGCGGTTGGAGAAGGCGGAGCAGGTCTGGCGGCGATCGGGTGACGAGGGCGCAACCGGCGAAGGCGCCGCCAGGGGGCTTGAAATCGGGTGAATTCTGCCCTGCAAGGGGGAACCTGGGCATTGGAAGTTTCTGAATTTTGTTACAGGAGTGCGGATTTGAAATTTGAGGTGCCCATTTCGCAGCAATTTTCAGAAAGTTCCAATTTTCAGAAGTCTTGGTGCTGGGCAACATGGGCGGATTCGCCGTATCCGGCACGTAAGAAAGGAACTCCCGCATGGAAAGAATCTCCCCCGTCGGCCGGCTTGTGGTCATCGCCGGCGGTGCGCTGTTGCTGTCGGCAGCGTTCAGTGACGTTGGCGCGCAGGCTGGTCCTTTGACCGGCTGCGCCGCCAAGACGTATCAGATCGAGCAGGAACTTGACGCCGCACAGCGTGCCCGGGCAGACAGTGCCCGCATTGCCGGGTTGCGCATTGCGCTGGTCCAAAGCCGGCAATGCGACGACAAGGCGCTGGCCCGCGAGCGAGCCGCCAAGGTCGAGGAAAAGCAGGGCAAGGTCAAGGAACGCCAGGCCATCCTGGATCGTGAACTGCGCGACGGCGATGGCAATCGCATCAGCCGGGCCAAGCAGAAACTGGACAAGGCCCAGCGGGAACTGCGCGCGGCCGAGCAAGAGCAGCACAGCTGATTCGCCGGGTCTCGTGCCGGCCGAGGGCCGGTCCGGTGCGAGGCCTTTTCATGGCGCGCCCTTGCCAAGCAGGGCGCGCCTTTTTTTATGCTGCGGGTTTGGGTTCGAGGCGGGCGCGGCCGCGGCGTTTGGGCAAATGATGCAGTGGCATGGGGGCGCCCGGTCGGTAAACCGGGGCGTGCCAGACGACGGACCATTTGATCTGCAGCCGCGTTTCGATGAACGGGGCGGTCCATTCGCAAAGCGGCACCATGCCGTTTTCGATGAGGATGTAGGTGATCAAGGTGAGATCGAGCCGGTTGGCGACTTCGGCCCGGCTCAGGCTGTTGGTTTCGCGCCAGGCGCGCAGCGCCGACCAGCCGTGTTCGCGCATGAGCATCAATACGCTTGGAGGAGGGAGCTTGTCCAGCAAGGCGGCCGGGCGGAACAGGGATTCCTCGGCGACTTCACTGAGTAGAGGTTCATTCATGTGGGGGGCGTCTGTGGATGCGATTTGAGAATGCATCACACAGTGTGAGAGCCAGCGGCAGCCCGCACCATTGGAAGATTCTAATTATGGTGGCGCGGCGCAAAGCGCGTATGCTGGTCACCGGTGTGCCGCGCAGCGTGTTGCTGCCTCGGTGCCACCCAGGAGCCATCATGGAAAAGAAAGACACCCCCCCGGAACAGAAAGACAAGCCGGCCACGCAGAAAAAGCCGGATGTTCCTGCCGCCGCCAAAGGGTGGCCGGCACCGAAGAACACGTTTGCGCCCAAGCAGCGGGCCATGGATCGCAAGCCGGGCAGCCGCGGATCGGCTCGCGGCCGCTGATCGAACCGCCCCTGATGTCATCGGCGACGGGCTGACTCCAGTGCGCTGGCGCGGCGTCAGGCCGTGGCGGTGGCCGGCTGGCCGCGGCCCATGGCGCGGCGGTAGGCATCAAGGGTGTGGGCCATTTGGCTGGCCAGGCGGAAATGCGCTTCGGCGTGGTCGCGGGCGCGGGCCACGGTGGCGGCGACCTGGCCGGGATCTTCGCGCATGCCCAGGATGTGGTCGGCAAACCCGGCAACGTCGCCGGGTTCGGCCAGCCAGCCGGTAACCCCGGGCCGCACGATTTCAGGCAGCCCGCCGACATTGCTGGCCACGACGGGGCAGCGCGCGGCAAATGCTTCCGGCACCACGCGCGACCAGGCCTCGGTGGCCGAAGGCACCAGCAGCACGTCGGACGCGTGCATCATGTCCGCCACGTCGATCCGGTGGCCCGCAAACACGACGTGGTCAGCGATACCCAACTGCACCGCCAGCGCGCGCAATTGCTGTGCGTAGGGCTGGGTATCGACGGTGGGCATGCCGACCACCAGCGCAACGGCCGGCATCCCGTGGCGGCGCAGGCGCAGCACCACGCGCAGCAGGTCGGCCTGACGCTTTTCGGGGCGCAGCATGCCGATCGTGGAGACCACGTAGGCGCTTGCATCCACGTTCAACGCGCGCCGTGTGCGCTGTCGTACCCCTGGCTTGTCGACGATGCGAAAGAACGCTTCGCCCGCCCATTCCCCCACCACGCTGATGTGTTCGGGCCGCGCCAGCCGCGCGGCCAGCAACGCATCGCGGCCGGCGTCGCTGGTGGCGATGACATGGTCGCAGCCCAGCTTCCATTCGAGCCGGCGCCGCGGGCTGGTGGGCATGGGCTTGGCGAAGTGACGGGTGCGGACCACGGCGCACAGGTCGCGGCACAGCGCGGCCGTCTTGCCGTCGGCGCGGCTGTGGCTGTCGATGATGTCGACGCCCATCAGCTTGACGGTGCGGCGCAGCGAGAGAATGGCGCGGGGGGAATAGGGCGAACCGAAATCGATCGGCACGGTGGGGACGTCGCGGCGGTAGGCGGCCTCGCTGATGGCGCTGTCGGCGGGCGCGGCGATGGCCGCGGCGTGGCCGTGGCGGTTGAGCCATGCGGCCTGTTCCAAGGTACGGAACTCAAGTCCGCCCAGGCTTTTTTCGCCAAGAATATGCAGGATCCGCATGGGGTCACAGGGTTGGGAAGGGGGGAAAGGCCGGTGCCATCAGGCCCGGGCGGTCGGGGCGTGGGACAGGACGTGGGCGCAGGCGCGCAGCACGTCGTCGGGCGTGATCGAGTTGATGCCGGCGCGCGGCTCGCGGGGCACGACGTCCATGGCGCCGCGGCGGCGCCAGAACCATTCGGGGTTGGACTGGTTGAAGATGCCGACATACGGCACGCCGGCGGCTTGCGCCACGTGCGACGGGCCGCAATCGTTGGCCACCACCAGCCGCGCGCGCAGCATGATGGCGCTCAATTCCGACAGGGGACGACAGTAGGCGATCCGGATGTCGGCGCGGCGCATGGCATCGAGTTCGGCGCGTTCGCGGGCTTCCTGCTGACCCAGTACGAAGGTGTAGCGGATGTCTGCGCCCAGCAGCGGCTTGAGGCTGTCGGCCAGCCGCAGGTAATGGGCCAGGCTCCAGCGCTTGAAGGGCCCCGAACCGCCGCCCGGAATGAAGACGACGTCTGCGCCCAGCTCGGTCTGGCGATGGCGCCGGCCCAGTTCGGCAAAGCAGCGCCGTGCGGCCGCTTCGGCATCCAGCGGCCGGTACGCGGCGAGCAGGCGCAAGTTGGCCAGGCCGATGTATTCGCTTTCGTCCTTGCGATGGCAATGCGTCCAGACCAGGTCGCTGAGTCGGGCATTGCGAAAGCCCAGCCGGATGGCGGGCAGCCGCAGCAGGTTGAGCAGGCCGAAGCGTTCGCTGCTGTGGTGCAGGTTGACCGATACCTGGGTCTTCGCGGTCAGGCTGCGCACATAGTCCCGCAGGCAGCGGGCGCGCTGGAATTCGTCGACCCAGGGCAGGTCGCGGTAGATGTGGCCGACATCGTCGCGCGCGACCACCTTGACCTGTCTGCCGGGCCACCAGGCCTTGAGCTGGTAGAGCGTGGCAAAGGCGACGATCTGGTCGCCCAGCTGGGGTTGGCTTCTGACGTAGACGACGATGTCCGACACGCGCGATCTCTCCGAGGTAACCGATGCAATGGCTACGCAATCTACGGGAGCGGATCGATGAATGTTCTTCGATAGATTTAAAGAATGTGAAGATTCGGGCGGGGCGGCTGCAAAGAAAAAAATATGTCGGCAGGCAGGAGGCATGCGCCGATGCCCTGCGTTTGGGGTATCGTGGCCGCGTTCTTCGCTGACCGTACAAGGCGCCCGCATGACGCATCCGCTGTCGACCCCCGGCTACCGCAAGCTGCTTGACCTGCAGCGCCGCATCCACGAATTCACGCTTGACGCCTGCGCCGAGGACGACGTGGACATCCGTGCCCCGGACCTGCCGCTGTGGAGCCGGGCGTACCAGTATCTGTCCATCGCGCCCTTGCTCGGCGGCCTGCAGGTGGAATATTTCGGCGAATCGTGGGAAGAACCTTTTGCATGGACCCTGGCCTGCCTGGCCGACCAGGAAGTCGCCGATGCGATCGTGGCGCTGTCGTTCACGGGGCCTGACGAAGGCGCCAACGGCACGCGCGAATGGGAATTCACGCCGCTGCTGGACACCAGCGTGCGTTTCCCGGGATTGAAGTCGCTGGCCATCCGCCCCAGCGGCCAGGCCGACCACAATGTCGTGCTGATCCAGCGGGCCGGCACCATCATGGAAGAGGCCGGCGACATCGCCCGGTTCGTGGCCAAGGCGCCGCACCTGACCCAGCTCACCGTGCCGAATGCGCCGGATGCGTCTTTCTTTGCGGTGCCGTTGCCGTCCTTGCAGACGCTGGTGGTGGAAAGCGGATTCGACACGCAGGATTTCATCGAGAACCTGGCGTCCTCCACCAACCTGACGGCGTTGCGATCGCTGGATTTCACGGAATCGACGGAATTGCACTCGACGTGGGCCCAGGCGCGCGTCGCCGGTTGCATCACGCCGTTTTCGGCCTATGAGCAGTTGCTTCGCAGTGCCACCGGCGAGCGCTTGCGGGCGCTGTACCTGCGCAATACCTGCCTGAACCTGGAGCAGTTGCAGGCGCTGCAGGCACTGCGGCCCAAGCTGGGGCTCATGGTGGTGCAGTCGCCGCGCGGCGGCTACGTCAGCCACTTCCGCCAGGACGTATTCCCCTGGCGCCACCTGGTGCAGCCCGACCCCGGCGTGCGATAAGGCCTGCGCCAACGGCCGGCAGGCGCTGGCAAGGGGCAGCGGAGCCGTACAAGATTCCTGATGTATGGACTTGATGGGAGATTGTTGCCATACTGGTCGGTTGATATCACCCATACATTGCGACATTTTGCCGCGATAAAACTCATGCATGACGACAATATGTATGCATCCTGGCCGCTGAAGTTCGTGCGCGGCGCAGGGCCCCGCTACCGCCAGATCGCCGATTTCATCGACAGCGCGGTGGCCGACAACCGCATGCAGCCCGGCGACCGCCTGCCACCGCAGCGCGGCCTGGCCCAGCACCTGGGCGTGGACCTGACGACGGTGACGCGCGCCTACGCCGAAGCGGGCCAGCGCGGCTTGATCGAACCGCGCGGCCCCTTGGGCACCTTCATCGCGCGGCCTGCCGACGAGCCGCTGTTGCAGATGCTGGACCTGGGCATGAACATGCCGCCGTTGCCGCTGGGCTGCGATCTGCAGGACCTGCTGCGGCGTGGCCTGGCCAAGGCGATGGAACGCCACGACGTGGGCGTGATGATGACCTACCACCAGGCAGGCGGCGGGCAGGCCGAACGCGAGGCCGGCGCGCAGTGGCTGGCGCAGTCGGTGGGCCGGGTGGACCCGGACCGTGTACTGGTGTGCCCCGGCGCCCAGGCGGCGCTGGCCGCGGTGATGCTGGCCTATAGCCGGCCGGGCGACGGCATCGTGGCCGAACCGCTGGTGTACCCCGGTCTGCTGACGGCGGCCCAGCAACTGGGCCGCCGGATACTGGTGGCCGAGACGGACGCCGACGGCATGACGCCGGCCGGCCTGGAACGCGCCTGCCGCGACGGCGCCCGCCTGGTCTACCTGAACCCGACGTTGCAGAACCCCACGGCGCACACCATGAGCGCCGCGCGCCGCCGCGACCTGCTGCGTTCGGCCGCGGCCTGTGGCGTGCGCATCATCGAGGACGATCCCTATTCGCTGTTCCTGGACGATGCGCCGCCGGCGCTGGCCAGCCTGGCGCCGGCATCGGTGTTCCACATTGCCACGCTGGCCAAGACGCTGACCCCGGGGCTGCGCACGGCCTTCGTGCTGACGCCCGACCAGGACGGCCGCCGCAATGTGCTGGCGGCCATGCGGTCGTTCGCGGTCATGGCCGCGCCGCTGATGGGTGTGCTGACCACGCAATGGATCGCCAGCGGCATGGCACAGCAGATCCTGGATGGCGTGCGCGCCGAAGCCCACGCGCGCCAGCGCCTGGCGCGCCAACTGCTGCCGGGGCCGTTTCCGGCGGCGGCGGCGGGCATCCACCTGTGGCAGGCGCTGCCGGACCGCTGGACGGCGGCCGACCTGGAACGCGTGGCCCGCGATGAAGGCCTGAGCGTGACGTCGTCGGACGTGTTCCACCAGGGACCGGGTGCACCCAATGCCATCCGCATTTCGCTGGGCAGCATTCCCGACCGCCAGGAACTGGCGCAGGCGCTGGAGCACCTGGCCAGCCTGGTGCGACGCCGGCCACGCGGGCTGCGCGATGTGATCGTCTGATGTTCGAGACGTTCCATGCCTTGCAGGACTCGATGGTGGACTTCGCCAAGACCCACGCGAACTGGCTGGCGCCGATGGGCTTTGTCTTCGCCTTCCTGAAATCGCTGCCGCTGGTGGCGCTGGTGATACCCGGCACGGCGCTGCTGCTGTCGATCGGCGCCATCCTGGGGCTGGGCGATGCCAACTTCGTGGCGGTATGGCTGGCGATCTCGGTGGGCGCGGCGCTGGGCGACTGGGTGCAATTTGCCGCGGGCGTATGGTTTGGCCCGAGCCTGATGCGCAGCAAGCCGCTGCGCAAGCGCCCCGAGCTGCTGCATCGCAGTACCCTGTTCATCCAGAAGTGGGGCGTGCTGAGCATCGTGCTGTGCCGCTTTTTCGGGCCGCTGCGAGCCACCGTGCCGATGATTGCCGGCATCTGCGGCATGCGGGCGGCGGCGTTTCAGGTGGCCAACTGGGCATCGGCGTTCTTGTGGGCGGCGGCGCTGCTGCTGCCCGGCTGGTGGGGAACGCGCACGTTCCTGTAGGCCGGGCGGCATGTGCCGGCGTCTTGCTCGATGCGTCGGCACTGATGCCGTATGCCCGCTGACCTCTACGGCATCAGCTTGAGCAGCGCGGCAATCAACGCCCAGCGCCGCGTGACATAGACGCGCCGCTTGCGCAGCCGGATGGCGTGGGCGATCTGCCTGGCGACTTTTTCCGGCGAGGCCACCCAGAACAGGCCGCTGCCTTGCGCCATGGCGGTGGCCACGAATCCGGGGCGCACGTCGGTCACCGCGATGGGCAGCTTCAAATGCCTGACCTTCTGCCGCAACCCGTCCAGGTAGTTCGACACGAAGGCCTTGGACGCGTTGTAGGCCGGCGCGGCGCCGCTGCCGCGCAACGCCGCCACCGACGAAATGCCTACCAGGTGCCCCTTGCGATGCAGGATGAAATGCCGCAGCGCGACGTTGGCCATGGCCGCGAAGCCGTGCACGTTGATGCCGATGGTGTCGGATTCCTTGTCCCAATCCAGGTCCGTGTTCAGAAAGCCCACGCCGGCGCTGATGATGCACAGGTCCAGCCCTTCCATGCGGGCGATCAGGTCGCGCAGCGCGGCCATGGCGTCGGCGTCGCGGGCCACGTCCAGCACCAGGGTGTGCACAGTCGTGCCCGGCAGGTCGGCGCGCAGGCTGTCCAGCAGCTCGCCGCGGCGGCCGACCAGGCCCAGGGCGTAGCCTTCGCGGGCCAGCTGTTTGGCCAGCGCGCGGCCGATGCCGGAGGTGGCGCCGATGATGATCGCTCGTTTCATGGGGTGGGTGGGACGGCAATAGGGGAGCGCCGATACAGTACGACGCAAACTTCGCGGGGCGCGGACACATGCAGGATACAGCGGCTTGTTGGAATGCAGGCTCTCAGTTTGCACGACGCCGTGCTTTTCCCCCCGCATGTCCTACAAGGAGCCCATCATGGCCAAACCGCTGGAAACCGTTCTGTACACCGCTCGCACCCACACCACCGGCGGGCGCGAGGGCGCCGGCCGCACCGACGACGGCGCGCTGACGCTGCCGCTCAGCCCGCCGGGGTCGGGGCGCCCGGGCACCAATCCCGAGCAATTGTTCGGCATCGGCTATTCGGCCTGCTTCATCGGCGCCATGCAGCTGGCCGGCGCCAAGCTGGGCATCACCGTGCCGCGCGAGGTGGCGGTGGATGCCGAAGTGTCGCTGGGCAAGACCGACGGCGGCGCGACCTATGCGCTGGGCGTCAACCTGCACATCTCGCTACCGGGCCTGCCCGCCGAGCAGCAGCGCCAGCTGGTGGAAACGGCGCATCAGACCTGCCCGTATTCGGGCGCCATCCGCGGCAATATCGACGTGGAATTCTCGATTGCCTGATCGAAGGCTCAAGCCGACGGCTTGAGCCGTATCTCCGCTTCCAGCCCGCCGCCCTCGCGGTTCTTCAACCGCAGTTCGCCCTCCAGGATGCCCACCAGCTGCTGCGCGATGGCCAGCCCCAGGCCGGTGCCGCCGCTGTCGCGGTTGCGCGAGCCTTCCAGTCGGTAGAAGGGCTGCAGCACCGCCTGCAGCTGGTCATCGGGAATGCCGGGGCCGCGGTCCAGCACGCGGATCGACACGCCGCCGCCCTCGGCCGCGCCCATGACGACTTCGGCCGCACCGCCGAATTTCAAGGCATTGTCGATCAGGTTGCCCAGCACGCGGCGCAGCGCGCGCGGCCGCGTCTGCCATGGCGCGGGGCAGTGGCCTTGCAGCGTGACCGGCTTGCCGATGTCGGCGTAGTCGCACACCAGGCTGTCCAGGAAGGCGTCCAGGTCGATGCGCACGGCGGGTTCGGTGGCGGCGCCCGCGCTGCGGGCATAGGCCAGGCCGTCGCGCACCAGTTGTTCGACTTCCTGCAGATCGTGCGTGAGCTTGTCGCGGTCGATGGAGTCGTCCATGAATTCGGACCGCAGCTTCATGCGGGTGATCGGCGTTTGCAGGTCGTGCGAGATCGCGCCCAGGATCTGCATGCGTTCGGCCAGGTGGGCGGCGATGCGGTCCTGCATGGCGTTGAACGCGGCGGACGCCTGCGCCACTTCGGCCGGCCCGTCTTCGGCCAGGCGCGGGCTCTGGCGGTCGGGGCTCATGGCGTCGGCGGCGCCGGCCAGGTGGGTCAGCGGGCGTATCGCCAGGCGCACGGCCAGCCAGGCGCACAGGATCAGCAGCGCCAGTTGCGCCGCCAGCACTACCGGCAGCCAGACCGCCAGCGGCATGACGGCCATGTGGATGTCGAGCGTGACGGGCTGCCCGTCGGCCAGCAGGGCGCGCACCTGGATGTGCTTGGGGTCGTCGCCCACGGTGCCGAAGGCCAGTGGATAGGCGCCGTTCAGTGCGGCCTGGATCGAATCGCGCACGCCCTCGGCGGCCGGCGTCTGCAAAGGGCGGTCGAAATCGCCGGGGCCCAGCAGGTACTGGCGGTTGCTGCTTGCCAGGCGCGGCAGCCAATCGGCGCGCTCGGCGGCGGGCAGGCGGTTCAGGATGGCCAGCGCCACCACCACGTCGCGTTCCAGGTTGTCCAGCATGACGCTCTTGGCGGACTGGTAGCGTTCGTAGAACAGCAGCGAGAACGACAGCGCGTGGGCCAGCACCAGGCCCACCAGGAAGATCAGGAACAGCCGGCTGGCCAGGGTGCGAGGCCAGCGGCGCAGCGCCGGAACCCAGGCCATCTACGGCGCCTCGGATACGTCGACCTGCGCGGCGAACACATAGCCTTCGCTGCGCACGGTCTTGATGTACAGGGGTTCGCGCGCGTCTTCGCGCAGGCGCTGGCGCAGCCGGCTGACCAGCAGGTCGATCGAGCGGCCGAAGAAATCGGCGTCGCGCCCTTGCGTCAGGTTCAGCAACTGGTCGCGGTTGAGCACGCGCTGCGGGTGGTCCAGGAACACGCGCAACAGCCGGTATTCGGCGCCGCTGAGCGACACGATGGTGCCTTCGGCGTCCAGCAGGTGGCGCGCGGTGGTGTCCAGCGTCCAGGTGCCGAAGCGCACTTCGCGGCCCGGCTCGGTGACCTGGAAGTTGGGCGGCAGCATGCGGGTGCGGCGCAGGATGGCCT
>PJUB01000465.1_pt1 | contig 14578 bp, 11 predicted proteins | sample 1512141 | NCBI WGS metagenome assembly PJUB01 (sample SAMN08177677, study PRJNA422409) | Soil metagenome, whole genome shotgun sequencing project. | isolation source: Soil enriched on filter paper: alkali lignin treatment | place: USA: Madison | collected 2015-01-15 | reverse complement strand
GCCAGGCCTGGGGCGAACGCGGGGTCGCGGCCCGCAATGCGGTTCGAAACACGGGTTCAGCCACGGCGCCCCCTGCGGCCGCGCAACAGGCACAGGAACAGGATGCTGCCCACCACCCCCACCACCGTGCCCAGCGGCACCTCATAGGGGTGGATCACCAGCCTGCCGATGATGTCGCAGGCCAGCACGAACACGCCGCCCAGCACCGCCACCCAGGGAATCGAACGCCGCATGTTGTCGCCCAGCAGCAGGCTCACCGCGTTGGGCACGATCAGGCCCAGGAACGGAATGCCGCCCGCCGTCACCACCACCACGGCGGAAATCGCCGACACGATGAGCAGGCCCATCAGCGTCAGACGCGCGTGGTTCAGGCCCAGGTTGGCGGCAAACGCGCGGCCCATGCCGGCCACCGTGTAGCGGTCGGCTGCCAGGTAAGCCGCCGCGGCCAGGCCGAAGCCGATCCACAGCAACTCATAGCGGCCGCGCAGCACGCCGGAAAAATCGCCGGTGGTCCAGGCATGCAGCGATTGCAGCAGGTCGTAGCGGTAGGCCACGAAGGTCGTCACCGCATGGATCACGCCGCCCAGGATCAGGCCGATCAGCGGCACGATGAACGGCGTACGCAGCGGCACGCGCCGCAGCAGCGCCAGGAACAGCAGCGTGCCGGCCAGCGCGAAGCCGGTGGCCGTCAGCATCTTGCCGATGACCGGCGTGTCCGGCGCCAGCAGGGTCACCACCAGGATGCCCAGCGTGGCCGACTCGACGGTGCCGGCGGTGGTCGGTTCCACATAGCGGTTGCGCACCAGCATCTGCATGATCAGTCCGGCCACCGCCAGCGACATGCCGGCCAGCAGCAAGGCCAGCGTGCGCGGCACGCGGCTGACCAGCAGCAGGCGCCAGGCGCGCTCGGCATCCGGCCCGCCGGTCAGCGCCGCGAACGAAAACGAACCAGCGCCCAGGCTGATGCTGGCCGCGCACAGCCCCAACAGCAACAGCAACAACGCCGCCAGCCCCGCCCAGCCCCTGATCGCCCCGCCAGCCTTCACCTGCCCGCCCCCGTGTTGCGCGCCATGCGTTTACTTCGCCGCCGACAGGGCGCGGGCGATATCGTCCACGTTCTGCTGCATCGCGGTCAGGCCCGCGCTACCCAGCAGGTACCAGTTGTAGCCGTTCAGGTAGACCACGCGCTGCTGCTTCCAGGCCTTGGTCGGGCGGATCAGGTCGTTGTCCAGCATGCGCTGGGCCGACGTGCCTTCACGCCCGATGGCCGCATCGCGGTCGATCACGAACAGCCAGTCCGGATCGGTCTGGGCGATGAACTCGAACGAGATCGCCTGGCCGTGGTTCGACACGCTCAGGTCCTTGGCGGCGGGCGCAATGCCGAAGGCATCGTGAATCACGCCAAAGCGCGAGCCCGGGCCGTAGGCGCTCATCTTGCCGCCCGTGGTCAGCACGATCAGGCCCGTGCCGGCGTTGGCGGCCTGGCCGTGCAGCGCCGAGATCGAGGCGCGCAGCGCGTCCAGCTTTTCCTTGGCCAGCGCCTGTTTGCCGTAGATGGCGGCCAGCGTCTCGGTGTTGCGCACCACGCTGCCCACCAGATCCTTGGCGTCGGCGGTGAGGTCGACCGTGGGCGCCAGCTTGGCCAGCTCGTCGTACTTGGGCGCCGAGCGCCCGGCCACGAAGATGACCTGCGGCGCGGCCGCGTGGATCACTTCGTAGTTCGGTTCGAACATGCTGCCGACCTTCAGGTAGCGCTTGTCGGCGTATTGGCTCAGTTGCGGCGGCAGCTTGGCGGCCGCAGGCACACCGGTCACGTCCACGCCCAGCGCGTGCAGCGTATCCAGCACGGCCAGGTCCAGCACCACCGTCTTGGCGGGATTCTGCGGCACGGCGGTTTCGCCGCGCGCATGCTTGACCGGCACGGTCTGCGCCGCGCATACCGCGCTGGCCGCGCCCAGCGCCAGGGCGGCGCCAACGCGCGCCAGCCAACGGCCGGCGCGTCCTGCTTGTGCTTGCTTGATCATCATTGTTGCCTCTCGATGTTGCGCGCGCACGGCCTGGCGGCGGTGCGCGCGGATGGTGCCCCTGCCCGAGGGCTTAGAACTTCACGCCCACGCCCAGCCAGTAGCGGCGGCCGTCTTCGACGTAGCCGTAGTCGTCATAGCCGACCTGCTTGTCGAACAGGTTGTAGATGCCGGCGTACACCGACACCTTCTTGTTGACCGCGTACGATCCGCCCAGGTCCACGAAGGTATAGGACGGCGCCACCAGCGACGATGCGGACGGGCCGGTGATCGGCTGGCTTTCCTTGCCGCGGTAGTTGACGCGGGCCCAGGCTTCCAGGGCGTCCGACGCCTGCCAGTTCACCGTGGTGGTGAACAGGTGCTTGGGCAGCTGGTTCAGTGGCTGGCCGGCGTACTGGCCCGACTTCTGCTCGGACTTGGTGAAGGTGTAGCTGCTGGTCACGGACCAGTCGCGCGCCAGCGGCAGCTTCATGCTGGCTTCCACGCCGCGCGACACCGCCTTGTCCACGTTCATGTAGGTGGTGGGGTTGGCGCCGAACTGGTTCGGCCCCTCGGTGCACTGCGACAGCGGGCACGCGACGCGGGTGATCTTGTCCTTGAAGTTATTGTTGAACAGCGTCAGGCCGGCGTTGAAGCCTTCGCCATCGTCATACAGCAGGCCGATTTCCTCGGTCACCGACTTCTCGGGAGTCAGGTCCGGGTTGCCGTACATGTTGCCGCCGCGGCTGACCTGGCCCCAGCCGGCCACGGTCTGGCGCAGGTCGGGTGCGCGGAACCCCGTGGACACGCCGCCCTTCAGGGTCCAGCGTTCAGCCAGGTGCCACACGCCGTACAGGCGCGGGCTGAAGTGGCTGCCGAAGTTCTCGTCCTGGTCCATGCGCAGGCCGCCGGTCAGCGCGAAGCTGTCGGTCAGGCGCCATTCGTCTTCGGCGAACACGGCCCACTGGTAGCGGTCCACCTTGCTCGGGCCACCCGCCAGCTGGTTGCCGGTCTGGTCGGTCAGGCGCTGCGACAGGTAGCTGCCGCCCAGCGTCAGCATGTGCGACCCCAGCGGCAGCGACCAGCTGGTCTGCAGGTCCAGGTTCTTGATCTTCATCTGGCGCGAGCGATTGTCGAACTCTTCCTGCTGCACATAGCTGTCGGACACGGCCCAGCCCCAGCGGCCGGTGTGCGACAGTGCCCACTTGTTGCTGCGGTAGTCGGTCTCGGACGACGCCGGGCAACCGGTGCGCGCGCAAGCCTGGCCCGGCGGCAACGGCGCCACGGTCTTGCCCAGGGTGTTCTCGTACTTCTGGCGGCTGGACGTGGCTTCCAGCACGATGTCGTGGTCGCGGTTCGGCGTCAGCGCCAGCTTGGCGGTGATGTTGGTGGCGTTGCGCTTGCGGTAGCCATCGACGATCCTGTCTTCGTCGCGCTGGGTTGCCTGGCCGTAGATCTGCAGGCCCAGCAGGTCATTCTTGATCGGGCCTGCCAGGTAGAAGTTGCCCTGGTAGATGTCGCCCGACTTGCTGCTTTCCTGGATGGTGGTGTCCATGCGGATCTCACCGCCCCACTCGCTGGGCACCTTGCGGGTGATGATGTTGATCACCCCGCCCATGGCGTCGGACCCATACAGCGACGACATCGGGCCGCGCACCACTTCAATGCGTTCGATCGCCGAGATCGGCGGGGTCCAGCCGCCTTCCACGCCGCTCGAATCCGAGTTGGTGCGGGTTTCGCGGGAGTTCTGGCGCTTGCCGTCGATGAGAATCAGCGTGTACTTCGGCCCCATGCCGCGCAGGCTGATGTCCTGGCGGTCGCCGCCGCCGGTCACCACCACGCCGGGTACCTCGACCAGCGCATCGGTGACGTCGCGATAGAACTTCTTTTCCAGGTCCTGGCGCGTGATCACGCTGATGGACGCCGGCGCGTCCTGGATCTGCTGTTCGTAGCCGCTGGCCGTCACCACCACGGTGTCCATGACCTTGGGCGCGGCAGAATCCGCCGATTGCGCCCAGGCCGATTGGCCCATGCCCAGGCCCGCCGCGCACAAGGCGACGGTCAGGCGGGTACGCGGGCCGACTGCGCGCCGCGCGGCCAGATCGATGCTGCTCATGTTTCAGACTCTCCCGTCCCGGACAGCTGCCGCGCCCCGTGCGCAGCGCCGCCGTCCGCTTCGTATTTTTAATGAAAACTATTCTCATATTAGAATTGAGGGGTCTGGAACGCTGCAACACGCTTTCCTCAACTTTTATCTTCTTCGCACTTCTTGACACTTCGGCAGCCGCGCACCCGCTATGCTGCCGGCGGCAACAGAACCCAAGCGCATGTCCATTCCTACCCAAATGGTGACGCGCCGCATCCTGTTGATCGACGACGACGTCGACCTGGCATTGATGCTGCGCGAGTATCTCGACCCCCACCACGTCGACCTGACGTTGGCGCACAGCAGCGCCCAGGGCCTGCCCCTGGCCTTGCAGGACGGCTACGACCTGATCCTGCTGGACCTGATGCTGCCCGACGGCAATGGCCTGGACCTGCTGCGGCGCCTGCGCCAAAGCTCGCGCCGCCCCGTCATCATGTTCACCGCGCACGGCGGCGAAACCGACCGCGTGCTGGGGCTGGAACTGGGCGCCGACGACTACCTGGCCAAGCCCTTCAGCCCGCGCGAGCTCAAGGCGCGCATCTGCGCCGTGCTGCGCCGTTTCGAGGAAATGCCCGAGGCCCCCGCCGCCGAGCTGAACGTCGGTGCCCTGTCGCTGGACGCCGCCAGCGGCCGCGCCCGGCTGGGCACGCAGGAAGTGCTGCTGACCGGCGCCGAACAGCGCATCCTGGAAGTGCTGATGCGCGCCCCCGGCCAGGTGGTGCCGCGCGAACAGATCAGCCTGTACGCGCTGGGCCGCACGGCCGACCGCTACGACCGCAGCATCGACACCCACATCAGCAGCCTGCGCAAGAAGCTGCGGCTGGACCAGGCCGACGACGCCCCCGCCATCCGCAACCTGCGCGGCCTGGGCTACGTGCTGGCAGGCACGGCCTGAATGGCCTGGCTGCCCGTCCGTTCCCTCTTCTGGCGCGCCTTCCTGACCTTCTGGGGCGCCATGGCCGTCATCATGGTCTGCGGCATGATGCTGACCGCGGCCGTGGCCTGGTATCGCGTCGACTCGCTGGACGGCCTGAACCCCGGCAACCTGACCCGCGATGCCGCCCAGATCGCCCGCGCGGAAGGCGCCGACGGCCTGCGCCGCTGGCTCGAGGCAATGGACAACCGCTATTCGGCGCTGAAGATCTACGTGGTCGACGCGCAGGACCGCGACATCCTCAACCGTCGCCTGCCCACCCGCCTGCACGATTGGCTCATCGCCTTTCGCGGGTCGCACGACGCCAACCTGATCGCCGCCCTGGACGTGCCCGCCGACCCGTCCGCCCTGCGCGTGTCCTGGTGGGACCCGCAACTGCTGGTGCTGCCGGACCACACGGAACTGCTGATGCTGTTCCTGCCCTACGACTCGTCGCATTGGGAAGTGCTGGGGCTGACCCCGGTGACGCTGGCGCTGTTGCTGTTCGCCCTGGCCGTGACCGCGCCCTTCTGCTGGGCGCTGACCCGCCACGTGGCCGCGCCGCTGGGCCAGTTGCGCCAGGCCGCGCGCACGTTTTCGGCGGGTCGCCTGGATACCCGCACGCCGCTCAAGCTGTCGCAACGCAAGGATGAACTGGGCCTGCTGGCGCGCGATTTCGACGCCATGGCCCACCGCCTGCAGGCGTTGGTGGATACGCGCGAACAGCTGTTGCGGCACATCGCGCACGAGCTGCGCTCGCCGCTGGCGCGCCTGCGCCTGGGCGTGGAACTGGCGCGCCGCAAGGACGAACGCCTGGATCTGCAACTGGACCGCATCGAACGCGAATGCGAACGGCTGGACGGGCTGGTGGGCAGCACCCTGCGGCTGGCCCGCATGGGCGCGCTGCCCTCGCCCACCGACACGCTGGACCTGGCCGACGTGGTGGATGACGTGGTGCAGGATGCGCGCTTCGAGGCCGGCGACCGCAAGCTGGGCATTGCCTGGACGCGCCCGGCGCCGCTGCTCGTCACCGCCGACCGCGACAGCCTGGCCAGCGCCATCGAAAACGTGCTGCGCAACGCCCTGCGCTTCACTCCGGCGGGCGGCAGCATCCAGGTGCGCCTGCTCGCCGATGCCGGCGAAGCCTGCCTGGAAATCGAAGACAGCGGCCCCGGCGTGCCGGAAAAAGAACTGGCCTACCTGTTCGAGCCCTTCTATCAGAGCACCGCCGGCGCCGCCGTACCCACAGGCGGTGCGGGCCTGGGGCTCAGCATCGCCCGGGCTGCCGTGGCGGCACACAAGGGCCGGATCTCGGCGCGCAACGCGTCGCCGCGAGGCCTGAGCGTGCGTATCGAATTACCGCGACCGTCCGCCTGAGCCAGGCCGCCCGGGATTTGCCCGCCCGGCGCTGGGCAGGCGAGGCGGGCGAGGTCAGTCGGCGTCGGACAGTATGGCCGCCGACAGCCGCGGCAACACCCGCAAGGCATTGGCGGTGGTCGCCTGCGCCACCTGCGCCGGCGATATCCCCCGCAGGTCCGCCAGCACCTGGGCGATGCGAGCCAGTTCCCCGGGACGGTTGCGCCGCTCGGGCGGATGCAGCCAGGCCGGCGGAATATCCGGCGCATCGGTTTCCAGCACCAGGTGCTGCAAGCCCACGTCGGTGGCGTGGCGGCGGATCTGCAGCGCCCGCTCGTAGGTCATGGCGCCGCCCAGCCCCAGCGCAAAGCCCTGGTCGACAAAGGCCTGGGCCTGCTGGGCGCTGCCGTTGAAAGCGTGCGCGATGCCGCCGATGCGATCGTGCCGCCGCAGGTACTTCAACAGGATGTCTTGCGATTTGCGCACGTGCAGCAGCACGGGCAGCTTGAACTCGGCGGCCAGCGCCAGTTGGGCGGCGTAGAAGCGTTCCTGCCGCGCCCGCGGTTCGCCGGACGCGATCTCGGGCACGAAGAAATCCAGCCCGATCTCGCCGATGGCCACGAAGCGCGGATCGCCCAGGGCGTCTTTGATGGCGCGGCGCAGCGCGTCCAGGTCGTCGTCGGATGCGCGCTGTACATACAAGGGATGGATGCCCAGCGCGTAGGCGCCGCCGGCCACCTGCGCCGCCAGATCACGCACCACCGAAAAATTGGCGCGCTCGACGGCGGGAATGACAATGGACTGCACGCCGGCTTCGCAGGCGTGCTCGGCGACCTGCCGGCGATCGGCGTCGAACTCGGCAGCGTCCAGGTGGCAGTGGGTATCGATCAGCATGGCGGGGCCTCCTGGGGCGGATTATCCCCCGCCGCGGGGCGGGAGGATACTGCCCGGGTCGGCCGACAACTCAGACCAGCCGGCCGTTTTCCATCAGCAATTGGCGGTCGGCGCGCGCCGCCAGTTCGGGATCGTGGGTCACGATGGCGAAGGCCGTGCCGGATTCCTTGTTGACCCGGGTCAGCAGCTCGAACATGTTGTTCGCCGTATGGCGATCGAGGTTGCCCGTGGGCTCGTCGGCCAGCACGCAGACCGGACGCGTCACCAGCGCCCGCGCCAGCGCGACGCGCTGGCGTTCACCGCCCGACAACTGGCCGGGGTAGTGGCCCTCGCGCGCCGCCAGGCCCACCAGGCCCAGCACTTCGCGCGCCGCCTCGCGTGCCTTGTCGCGGTTTTCGCGGCGCACGATGAGCGGCATCGCCACGTTGTCCAGCGCCGAGAATTCCGGCAGCAGGTGGTGGAACTGGTACACGAAGCCCAGGCTGCGATTGCGCACCGCGCTCTTGCGGGCTTCGGACAGGCCGACGGCCAACTGGCCGTCTACCGAGACCGCGCCGCTGGTCGGCACGTCGAGCAAGCCCAGGATGTGCAGCAAGGTGCTCTTGCCGGAACCGGACGCGCCCACGATGGCGACCATTTCGCCGCGCGCCACCGTCAGGGTGACGTTGCTCAGCACTTCGATGCGGGCCGGGCCTTCGTCATAGACCTTGACGATGTTGTCGGCATGCAGCGCCGGCGTCAGGGAATCAATCATGGCGCAGCACCTGTGCGGGTTGCAGGCGCGACGCGCGCCAACTGGGGTACAAGGTCGCCAGCAGCGACAGCACCAGGGACGTCAGGCCGATGACCGTGATGTCGCCCATCTGGGGGTCCGACGGCAAGGCGCTGATGAAATACACCTCGCGCGGCAGGAAGTGCACGCCCAGCAGGCGTTCGATGAACGGCACGATCACGTCGACGTTGTAGGCGATGACGATGCCGCCCACCACGCCCAGGAAGGTGCCGATCACGCCGATCAGCGCGCCCTGCACCAGGAAGATGCGGGCCACTTCGCCCGGCCCCGCGCCCAGGGTGCGCAGGATGGCGATGTCGGACTGCTTGTCCTTGACGGCCATCACCAGCGACGACAGCAGGTTGAACGCCGCCACCGCGACGATCAGCGCCAGGATCAGGAACATCATGCGTTTTTCGGTCTGCACGGCCGCGAACCAGGTGCGGTTGTTGCGCGACCAGTCGCTGGCCATGACGTACGGCGGCAGCACATTGCGCAGTTCGGCCGCCACTTCGGGGGCCTTCTGCATGTCGGCGATGCGCAGGCGCACGCCCGCGGTGCCGCTGTCGCGGAAGACCTTGGCCGCATCGTCGTTGTCCACGAAGGCCAGCGACGAATCGTATTCATAGTGGCCCGACGAGAACACGCCCACCACGGTGAACTGGCGCATGCGCGGCGCAAAGCCGGCCGGGCTGATGGAGCCCTGCGGCGCCATCATCAGCAGCGTATCGCCCACCTTGACGCCCATGCCGTCGGCCAGTTCGTTGCCCAGCACCACGCCAAAGCCGCCGGGCTTCAGGTCGGTCAGCTTGCCCGACACCATCTGGCGCGGCAGGTCCGACACGTTGCCTTCGGTGCCCGGATCGATGCCGCGCACCTGCACCCCGCGCAGCGCCTGCCCGCGCACCAGCATGCCCTGGGCCGCCACGAAGGGCGCGCCGGCCTTGACCTCGGGGTTGCGCTTGGCGGCATCGGAAAACTGCTGCCATTGCTCCAGCACGCGCTCGGGCGCCGCGCCGGGAATGTAGAGCTCGATGTGCGGCAGCACCGACAGCATGCGGTCACGGACCTCTTTCTGGAAGCCGTTCATGACCGACAGCACCACGATCAGGGCGGCGACGCCCAGCGCGATGCCCGCCATGGAACTGGCAGCGATGAAAGAGATGAAGCGATCGCGGCGGCCGCGTCGCTGGCGGATTCGAGCCAACCCGGCATAGCGGGCGCCGATCCAGAGTTCGTAGGGTATTTTCAGCACGTGCGCATTATGGCATTAACCGGCTGGAAAACCGCCCCGCGGATGTGGGATTGGACGACCAGCCGTGTCAACGTATGGCAATCGGGACCGGCCTTAGTTCCCCGGGCGGCCAGCGACTACAATCGCGGCCATGCTGATCGTCATTCCGGGCGCCTTGCCCGCCCTTCCCGTTGCCGCCGAACTGGCCAAGCTCCTGCCCCAGCGCGCGCCCACGCTGCACCGCTGGCTGCAAGCCGCCAGCGCCCGGGTCCAGGCCCACGACATCCGCGCCTACGGCTGTACGCCCTTCGAATCCTGGCAGCTGGACCAATCCGGCTACGCGCCCGAACCCGGCCTGCTGCAAGGCGCCGGACTGGGCCCGCTGCTGGCTGGCGACCCGGCCGGCAACGGCCCCGTCTGGCTGGCCGAGCTGGTGCACCTGGCCCTGGGCACCGACCAGGCCACCTTGCTCGACCCGGCCCTGATGGACCTGCGCGACGAAGAAACCGCCGCGCTGCTGGACACCGCCCGTCCGCTGTTCGACGGCACGGGCTTCACCGTCCAGCCGCTCTCGGCGGCGCGCTGGCGCCTGCAACTGCCCGATGGCCTGCGGCCGCAGACCGCCAGCCCGCTGGCGGTGGCCGGCCAACGCCTGAACGACTGGTGGCGCCAGGACACCGAAACCCGCCCCTGGCGTCGCCTGCTCAATGAAATCCAGATGGCCTGGCACGAGCATCCCGTCAACGATGCCCGCGCGGCGCGCGGCCTGCCGCCCGTCAATGCCCTGTGGCTGTACGGCGGCGGCACGCCGTGGCCAGCGCGCCCGGCCGCCCAGGCCGCCCACGTCCTGACCGCCCTCGAAGCGCCGCAACGCGCGGGCGACTGGGCCGCCTGGCTCGACGCCCTGGCTGAACTCGATACGCAGCTGCAACCGCTGGCCGGCCCCCATGGCCTGCCCGCCACGCCCGCCGAATTGCTGCTGCTGGGCGACGATCGCCGCGCCGCCCTGACCCTGAAACCGCGCGGGGGCCTGCTGGGCTTGCTGCCCGCCCCCAAGAAAAACTGGAGCGCCTGGTGGTCTCACCCCGCTTAACCGTCCGCCGGGCCGACCTGTCCGCCTGCCACGTCCTGGAAGCCTCGGGCATCCACCCCCTGCTGGCACGCCTGTGGGCCGCCCGCGGCGTCACCCATCCCGACCAGACCAAGCTGGCCTGGCCATCGCTCTTGCCGCCCGCCGGCCTGACGCACTCGGCGCACGCCGCCGGCGTGCTGGCCGACGCCATCCAGGCCGGCAAGAAGCTGCTGATCGTGGCCGACTACGACTGCGACGGCGCCACCGCCTGCGCCGTCGGCCTGCGCGCCCTGTCCGCCATGGGCGCCGACGTCGACTTCCTGGTGCCCAACCGCTTCGAGACCGGCTACGGCCTGTCGCCCGCGGTGGTCGAGCTGGCCTGCCGCCACCGCAGCGGCAAGCCCGACATCATCATCACGGTGGACAACGGCATCGCCAGCGTCGACGGCGTGGCCGCGGCCAACGACGCCGGCATCGGCGTGGTCATCACCGACCACCACTTGCCCGGCGACACGCTGCCCGAGGCCCTGGCCATCGTCAACCCGAACCAGCCGGGCTGCGGCTTTCCGTCCAAGAACCTGGCGGGCGTGGGCGTCATCTTCTACATGATGCTGGCGCTGCGCGCCGAGCTGCGCCGCCGCGGCGTCTACGCGGCCGATGGCGGCCCGCGCCTGGACACCCTGTCCGACCTGGTGGCCCTGGGCACCGTAGCCGACGTGGTCAAACTCGACGCCAACAACCGCCTGCTGGTCACCCAGGGCCTGCAGCGCATGCGCAGCGGCCGCCTGCAACCGGGCCTGCGCGCCCTGTTCGCCGTGGCCGGCCGCGAACCGCGAACCGCCAACGGCTTTGACCTGGGCTTTGCACTGGGCCCGCGCATCAACGCCGCCGGCCGCCTGGCCGACATGAGCCTGGGCATCGCCTGCCTGACCACCGACGACGAGGCGCAGGCGCTGGAAATGGCGCGCGAACTCGACAACATCAACCGCGAACGCCGCACCATCGAAGCCGAAATGCGCGAACAGGCGCTGGCCGCCATGGAAGAACCCAACGCCGCGGCCGGCGCCACGGTCTGCGTGTTCGACCCGGGCTGGCACCAGGGCGTGGTCGGCCTGGTGGCCTCGCGCCTGAAGGAAAAATTCTGGCGGCCCACCCTGGCCTTCGCCCCCGCCGGCGACGATGAGATCCGCGGCTCGGGCCGCTCGATTCCCGACGTGCACCTGCGCGACGCGCTGGACCTGGTGTCCAAGCGCCATCCCAACCTGATCCGCAAGTTCGGCGGCCACGCCATGGCGGCCGGCCTGACGCTGGGCAAGGACGATTTTCCCGCCTTCGCCCCCGCCTTCGACGCCGCCGTGCGCGAACTGACCGGCCGCGACACCTTCGAACCCGTCATCGAAACCGATGGCTCGCTCGAATCGGGCTACGCCAACGCCGAAGTGGCCGGCATGCTGCAGCAACAGGTCTGGGGCGCGGGGTTTGCCGCGCCGCTGTTCCTGGACGAATTCGTGGTGCGCAACCAGCGCCTGGTCGGCGAAAAGCACCTGAAACTGTCGCTCGAACGCGGCCACCAGCGCTTTGACGCCATCTGGTTCGGTCACGACCAGTCGCTGCCGGAACACATCCAGGCGGCGTACCGGCTGGAGCAGAACGTGTGGAACGGGATGGTGTCGGTGCAGTTGGTGATAGAACACGCGGGTTGAGAGCCCCCACGCCGCGCACGCTACGCGCGCTTGCTGCCCCCCAAGGGGGCGTTTTTGCCTTGGGGCGGCCCGGCGGCAAAAAAACATCCTAGCCCCCGCCGGCCACATAGCAAGGGCGCTTCCCTCGGGAAGCGCCCTTGTTTTATCAAGCCCCGCGCGTTACTTGTTGACCAGCCTGGCCGGTTGCGCCAGCGCCACCAGCGCGCCCACCACCAGGCAGCCGGACAGCATGTACAGGCCGGTGTTGGTGGTGCCGGTCATGTCCTTGAGCCAGCCCACCAGGTACGGGCTGACGAAGCCGGCCAGGTTGCCCACCGAGTTGATCAGCGCGATGCCGGCCGCGGCAGCGGTGCCGCCCAGCACGGCGGTCGGCAGGCTCCAGAACAGCGGCAGCACCGTGCAGATGCCGATGTTGGCCACGGTCAGCGCCAGGATGGCCAGCACCGTGTTGCCGCTCCAGACGGCCGAAAACATCAGGCCGACGGCGCCGCACAGGGCGGGTATCGCCACGTGCCAGCGGCGTTCGCGGTTGCGGTCCGAGTTGCGTGCGATCAGGATCATGCCGATCACCGCGAACAGGTTGGGCACCGCGGTCAACAGGCCGATCGCCAGCGGACTTTGCACGCCGGTGCTCTTGATCAGCGACGGCATCCAGAACCCCACCCCATACAGCCCCATCACGAACGAGAAGTAGATCAGCGCCATCGCCCACACCCGCGGACGGGTCAGCGCGGCGCGGATCGGCGGGTCTTCCTTGTTCTGTTCTTCGGCCGCGATATTGCGGATCAGCACGGCTTTTTCGTTGGCCGTCAGCCACTTGGCCTTGTTGATGCGGTCGTCCAGGTACATCAGCACCAGCACGCCGATGATCACCGACGGAATGCCTTCGAGCAGGAACAGCCACTGCCAGCCGGACAGGCCGTGGTCGCCATGAAAGGTGCTCATGATCCAGCCCGAGATCGGGCCGCCGATCAGCCCGGACATCGGCACGGCCGTCATGAAGAACGTCGTGATGCGGCCGCGGCGGGCGGCGGGATACCAGTAGGTCAGGTACAGGATGATGCCCGGGAAGAACCCGGCTTCGGCCGCGCCCAGCAGAAAGCGCAGGAAATAGAACATGTGCACGCTGGTCACGAACATCATGCAGGCCGAAATGATGCCCCACGTGATCATGATCCGCGCGATCCAGACGCGGGCGCCGACTTTATGAAGAATGATGTTGCTGGGAATCTCGAACAGGAAATAGCCGATGAAGAATATCCCTGCGCCCAGGCCGTAGACCGTCTCGCTGAACTGAAGCTCCTGCAGCATCTGCAGTTTGGCAAAGCCCACATTGACGCGGTCCAGGTAGGCCACGACATAGCAGACCACCAGCAGCGGCACCAGCCGCCAACCCACCTTGCGGTAGATCCGGTCCTCCTCAGCCGCCGGGATCGCCGGCGAGACCCCGGGGGCCATAGTGTGTTCCATCAACGTCTCCTCCTCTAACGGGATAGGCCGGCTGCCTGCCGGCATCTTGCGCGGTCCCGCGTCCCTGGACAGGGACATATGGGCCGGCCACCAAGCCTAGAATCCGACAGTTGACAAAAAACTGAACAACTCGCCCCTCTGCGCGCAAACCCCTAGAAGGCATTTCGCACCAATCCGTCCCCTTTGTTGCCCCCCTGGCCCGCAGCTCCGCCCCATCCACGGTAAAATGCCAGGTTTCGCACAAAAGTCATCAGACAGGATCATCATGGAAGCCGAACGTCAGAACCAGCTCGCAGCCCGCCTCGCCGACTACGCGGAGCGCGAACAGGCTCTACGGAGGTATCTTTGACTACGATGCCAAGACTGAACGCCTGCAAGTCGTAAACGCCGAGCTCGAAGACCCCGCCGTCTGGAACGACCCCAAGCACGCCCAGGACCTGGGCCGTGAAAAGAAAGCCCTCGAAGACGTGGTGGAAACGCTCACCGGTCTGGGCACGGGCCTGGCCGACTCGAACGAACTGTTCGAACTGGCCGCCGCCGACAACGACGATGCCACGCTGGAATCCATCGAAGCGGACGCCGACGCCTTCCAGGAAAAGCTGGAAAGCCTCGAATTCCGCCGCATGTTCTCCAATCCGGCCGATCCCCTGAACTGCTTCCTGGACATCCAGGCGGGCGCGGGCGGCACGGAAGCGCAGGACTGGGCCTCGATGCTGCTGCGCCAGTACCTCAAGTACGCCGAACGCAAGGGCTTCAAGGCCGAAATCCTCGAAGAATCCGAAGGCGAAGTCGCCGGCATCAAGTCGGCCACGATCAAGATCGAAGGCGAATACGCCTTTGGCTACCTGCGCACTGAAACCGGCGTGCACCGCCTGGTGCGCAAGAGCCCGTTCGACTCGTCGGGCGGTCGCCATACGTCGTTTGCCAGCGTGTTCGTCTACCCCGAAGTCGACGATTCCTTCGAAGTCGAAGTGAACCCCGCCGACCTGCGCGTGGACACCTACCGTGCGTCCGG
>PJUB01000464.1_pt1 | contig 14608 bp, 19 predicted proteins | sample 1512141 | NCBI WGS metagenome assembly PJUB01 (sample SAMN08177677, study PRJNA422409) | Soil metagenome, whole genome shotgun sequencing project. | isolation source: Soil enriched on filter paper: alkali lignin treatment | place: USA: Madison | collected 2015-01-15 | reverse complement strand
GCGGATGGGCAGGTTGACGAAGATCTGTTTGTGCATGGCGTGTCTCGGTTCAGGGGAATCAGCGGCCGTTGCCGGGCAGGGCGCGAAAACGCTCGATGGCCTCGCCGGCGCCCAGGTCGTCCAGTTCGTACAGCTGGCGCACTTCGATTTCGCACGGCTGGTCGGGGAACGGTTCGGGAAAGCGCAGCGTCCATTGCAGGGCTTCTTCGCGCGATCGCACCTGGATCAGGGTGTAGCCGGCGATCAGTTCCTTGGTGTCGGCAAAGGGGCCGTCCACGACCTTGCGCTGGCCCTTGCTGTCGTACTGGATGCGCCAGCCGGCCGACGTGGGCCGCAAGCCGTTGGCATCGAGCAGCACGCCGGCCTTGGCCAGGGCCTCGTGGTAGGTGCCCATGGCGGCGAGCAGGCTGGCATCCGGCAGCAAGCCGGCTTCGCTGTCGGACGTGGCGCGCACGATGATCATGAATCGCATTGCAGTCTCCCGGTGTCGGTGGCAAGGCCCCAGGATTCGGGGCTTGTACCGGCACGACGCATGGCGCAGGGCCAAATCGACAGCGGCATCGCGAATTCAGGGTAAATACCTAGTCGATGGGGCGGCTGCCGGCCTGTGTCTGCCAACAGCCGGTCGGGCGATTACAGGAAACAGGGCCCCAGTTCCCGCACTTCGACCGTGGCCCACTGGGCGGCCGGGCACTCGGCCGCCAGCTTCAAGGCTTCGTCACGGCTGTCGGTGGTCAAGAGGAAAAAGCCGCCGATCATTTCCTTGGCTTCGGCGAACGGGCCGTCGACCAGCGTGCGCTGGCCGCCCCGTACCCGCAGCCGCACGCCTTCGGCATCGGATTTCAGCGATTCGGCGGCTTTCAGCAGGCCGCGCGACTGCAGGCCTTCGGCATAGCGCAGCATCTGCGCGTAGGCCTCGCGGCCTGCTTCCGGCGTGCGCTCGGCGCGTTGGCCCGTCGGTTCGACAATCAGCAGCATGTACGGCATGGTTTCTTCCTGGTGAACGGCGCCCGGGGCGCGCTTGCAAGGCAGGGGCAGGCCGCCAGATTACAGCGGTTTGGCGCGCGCCGGGAGGCCCCGCTTCGGGGCCTGGCGACCCGATTCAGTCCTGCGGAAAAATGCGTTCGAGCGGCATGCCGAAGACCCGGGCGATGGCGAAGGCCAGCGGCAGGCTGGGGTCGTAGCGGCCGGTTTCGATGGCGTTGACGGTCTGGCGCGACACGTCCAGCTGTTCAGCCAGCGTTGCCTGGCTCCAGCCGCGTTCGGCGCGCAGGTCGCGGATGATGTTTTTCATCGGTTGCGCAGGTAGGTGATGGTGCTGGCGCCGACCCAGGCGATGGCCATCAGGGGCCAGACAAAAAACATGCTCAGCTTGGGAAAGCCGGCCAGCTCCAGGAAGCCGTAGGTGAATGTGGCGCCGGCGGTGATCGCGGCAGCAACGGCCAGGTGTTCGACGGTGGTCTTGCGCATGAACTCGTCGGATTGGCGGATCTGCCGCACCACGGAACGGATGATCAGCAAGATGCCCAGCACGGGACTGGCTAGCAGCGCGTTGCGCAAGGCGCCGGATTCGAGCCGTGCGCCGGCATACGCCGAGGCCGCTACCAACGCCGCGTAGAGCGCCATCGCGACGCCGAATTCCTTGAGATAGCGGCGCAGGGCCAGCTTCTGATTCATGAGGGCAATCTCCGGTTGTGTAAAGCGTGCTTGACATTCTGGGGGGTGGGATGTCGGTGTGTCAAGGTTGCTTTACATGGGCGGCAAAAATAAAACCGGCCGAAGCCGGTTGTGCTGACGTGAGGTCAGGAACTGCCGGGCGGGGCCGCAGCAGGGGCTTGCGCCTGGCCCGTGGCCGCCGGGGCAACGCCGGCCTGGGACGCGCGGGTCCGGGCCGCCGAGGGTTGTGCCGTTTTTGCGTCTGCCGCCTTGGGCTGGGCCGGCTGTTGCGCTGCCGTGATGTCCATGATCAGTTCCACCCGCCGATTGGCCGCCCGGCCCGCGGGGGTGTCGTTCGACTCGATCGGACGCGTTTCGGCATAGCCCACCGCGCGCAGGCGGCTGCCGGCCACGCCGTCGCGCACCAGTTCGCGCAGCACGCTGGTGGCGCGGCTGCTGGACAGTTCCCAGTTCGAGGCGAACTGGCGCGTCTGGATCGGCACGGGGTCGCTGTGGCCTTCCACCGACACCTGGTAGGCGTTCTTGTTCAAAATCACGGCCAGGCGCTTGATCACGTCCAGCCCGGCCGGGCTGAGCGTGGCCTGGCCCGACGGGAACAGCAGTTCGTTGCTGATCCGAAAGCTCACCGATTGCTCGTTGATGATGACGTCGACCGACTTGCCCAGGTCGCCCAGGCCCAGCGATTCCTTGGACGGCGCCTTCAACGGCTTGGCGGCATCGGCCACCACCACGCCGTCGGCCGGCGGTTCGGAGCTTTCCGCGGCGGCCGCGGCAACCGGCGCGGGCGGTTCCGCCCAACTGGCCGGAATGGCGACCGCATCGAATTCGGAATACTCGCCGTCATAGGTCGGCAGGCCCTTGGTCGCCAGCGTGCCGACCAGGTCCACCTGTTTGTCGCCGGCCTCGTAGAAGCCGCCGTGCAGCCGCGACACCGCCAGCAGCACCACCAGCATGGCCAGCAGCAGCGTGATCAGGTCCAGGTAGCTCAGCAGCCAGTTCTCGGCGTCCTGCTCGACCGTTTCCTCGACGTGCCAGCGGGCGTAGCGGTCCTTGCGGTCGCTTTTGCTGGGGCGCCAGCCGCTGTTGGCCGCCGCCTTCTGCGCACGCATCTGGGCCTGGCGGGCCTGCTCGATCCGCTGCGCCAGGGAAGGAGAAATCAGGCTCATTGGCGCGCGGCGGCGGGGCGGGTAATGGACACGGGCTTGGCGGCGGCCGTGGCCACCTGGCCTTCGGCCTTGGCGCGCGGGGCCGAAGCGCCGCCGTCGTAGATTTCGTCTTCGACGTGCATCACGAACGAATTCAGCGTTTCGCGCACCACGGCCGGGCCGCGCTTCTCGCACATCATGGCGATGCCCTGCAGCACCATGTTCATGGATTCCACGCGGCGCGCGGTACGGCGTTCCAGCTTCACGGCGATCGGCTTGCAGACCAGGTTGGCCAGCAAGATGCCGTAGAAGGTCGTCATCAGGCCGATGGCCAGCTGCTGGCCGATCATCGTCATGCTGCCGTCGCCCAGCACCGCCATCAGGTTGATCAGGCCGATCAGCGTGCCCAGCATGCCAAAGGCGGGCGCGAACGTGGCCATCACGCGGAACATCTGCGCCTCGGCCATTTCACGGGCCCGCAGCCGCGACACGCGCCACTGCAACAGCTCGATGATCTGCTCTTCCGGGGTGTTGTCGATGATGAGCTGCACGCCGGTGCGCAGGAACGGGTTGGTGACCTTTTTCAGCTCCTGCTCGACCTTGTGCACGTCCGTGTTCATCCACAGCTGCGCCATCGTCACCAGTTCTTCGATGTCGCGCTGCTGGTCATGCTGGTCGTTGCGGAACACCGTCACCACCAGCTTGAACACCCGCATCACTTCGGACAGCGGGTAGGCGATGAACAGCGCGGCGCAGGTGCCGCCCAGCACGATGGCCAGGCCCGGCAGGTTGAAATACAGGCCCGGGTCGGTGGCGGCCAGCGCCACGACGATAACCAGGGTAAGCAGGCCGACGACGGCGCCGATGACGGTAGACGGATTCATGGATCTTGCCCGATAGCTGGGGCACTCCGTTCACGGAATGCCGGATGGTGGCAAATTCTAGCCACGGACCGGGCCGGCCAATCGGGAAGAAAACGGGGCGAAAGGGGCGGTAAGCGCCGGCTTAAACCGCTTTTCAGGGGGCGCGCCGGGGCGCGTCCCGGCAGAAAAAACAGGGGCGGATTACGGGGCGAACCGAAGCGGGATCGCCCGCGGTCAATCCGCGGCCCCGGCCGGGCGAGCAGCCTGTTGCCGCCGCGCCCGCCATTCCTCGCGGGTGATCTCCCAGACTTCGGCCTGCATGCGGCCCGAGACAAAACCGCGTTCTTCCGTGGCCACCAGGCGCATGCCGGTGCGCCGCGACAGGTTGCGCGAGCCGTCGTTGGCGACGGCCTTGGGCGCCCGCAGCACCGGTTGGTCCAGCACCTCGAACCAATAGCCGGTGACGGCCTCGCTGGCCTCGGTCATGTAACCGTGGCCGCGAAAGTCCGGGTCCAGCCAGAAGCCGCGGTGGTTGCCGGGGTCGTCCTGCATCAGGCTGATGAGGCCGATCAGGCGGTCGGGTTCGGCGCGCGTGCGCAGCGACCAGTGCCACTGCTCGCCGCGCCGCATCGCCGGCAGCGCCACCCGTTCGACGTAGGTGCGTGCGCCGTCCGGCGGGTAGGGCCAGGGCACCTGGTCCGCCAGGTAGCGCACCACTTCCCATTGCGGAAAGATGCGCTGGATGGCCGGTGCGTCGTCCAGGCACAGCGGCGGCAGGATCAGGCGGTCGGTGGCAAGCGTGGGCAGGGCGGCGGCGTCGGGCATGGGGGCGGGTCGTTCGGGGCCGGGGTGGGGCGAGCGGATATGTATATCATGGGCGACATATCGCGGCAGAAGGCCGTGGGTGCTGCGCGGTCATTGGCAGCATCCCGGCCGCCGCAGCAACGGAGAAGAATATGAATGCCAACGAAAACGTCAGCATGGCGCTTTTTTGCGACTTCGAGAACGTGGCGCTTGGCGTGCGCGACACGAAATACCAGAAGTTCGACATCCGCCCGGTGCTCGAGCGCCTGCTGCTCAAGGGCAGCATCGTGGTCAAGAAGGCCTATTGCGACTGGGAACGCTACAAGGAATTCAAGGCGCCCATGCACGAGGCCAATTTCGAACTCATCGAAATTCCCCACGTGCGCCAATCAGGCAAGAATTCGGCCGACATCCGGCTGGTCGTCGACGCGCTGGACTTCTGCTACACCAAGTCGCACGTCAACACCTTCGTCATCATCAGCGGGGATTCCGATTTCTCGCCCCTGGTGTCCAAGCTGCGCGAGAACAACAAGAAGGTGATCGGAGTGGGCGTCAAGCAATCCACCTCGGACCTGTTGATCGCCAATTGCGACGAATTCATTTTCTATGACGACCTGGCCCGCGAAGGCCAGCGCGCCGCCGACGCCCGCCGCGACAACCGCGGCGCGGCCAGCCCCGCCCAGCGCCGTTCGCCGGACGAAGAACGCCGCCGCAAGGAAGAGATCGAGGCCCGCAAGACCCAGGCGGTGGACATGGTGGTCGAGACCTTCGAGGCCCTGATGGCCGAACGCGGCGACAGCGGCAAGATCTGGGCCTCCGCCCTGAAAGACGCGCTCAAGCGGCGCCGCCCGGATTTCAACGAGTCCTACTACGGCTTTCGGGCGTTCGGCAACCTGCTGGACGAGGCCCAGTCGCGCGGTTTCCTGGAAGTGGGCCGCGAAGAAAAATCGGGCACCTACGTGTACCGCGACACCGCGGGCGGCGGGCAGGCGCGGGCGGGCGGCAAGTCCGCCGTGCGCGCCTTGGCGTCGACGGCAGCGGGCGCTGACGCCTCGCCAGAGGCCGCCACGGCTGACGAGGCCGACGCCAGGCCGGCCCGCCATGCACGCGGCGGCCGCAAGCAGCCGGAGGCCTCGGGTGGCCGGGGCGGCCGCGGGGGCACGGGCCGCGCCTCGGGGCGTCATGACTCGGGCCGCGAGGGGGATGAGCCCGTGGCATTGCCGCTGTGGGGCGTAGAGCCGACCGCCGCGCCGTCGCAGGCATTTGAGGCCGACGCGGGGCAATCGATGCCTGCGGGCGCGTTCTCGGGGCCGGCCGGCAGCGAATCGCCGTTCGAGGCGCCTTCTGCGCCGCCGTCGTCCGATGCCGCGCCGCCTGCCGACAACAAGGGCCGGCGCGGTTCGCGTGGCGGACGTACGGCGGCCAAGAGCGCCCGCCACGCGACAGCGGCTGCTGCGGAATCAACCGGGTCGACCGTGGCGTCGACGCAGGCCCCGGCCAGGGGGGCGCCTGCCGCGGACGCTGCCGCGGCGGAATCGGCGCAGTCCCGTCAAGCCGCCGAGCCGGTGTCGGCCCCGGCCAGCGCCGATCCCGCCGCGGCAGCGTCTGCCCCGAAAACCGGCCGCAAGCCGGCGCGCGCCGCGAAGTCCGGCCGTCGCACGTCCGCGGGGGCGTCAAAGCCAGCGGATGCCTCGGCCTCGGAACCGGCCGCCGAACCCGCGGCCAAGCCCGCCCGCAAGACGGCGCCGCGCGCCCGTCGCCCGCGCAAGGCGGCCGACGCCGAGTGATCGGGGTGCCGTGACAGGCAACGAGGCCTGGCGCATGCGCCAGGCCTCGGTCATTCCTGCCGCGACGGTGGGTCTAATTCAGTCGCCGCCGTAGCGCCCCGGCGTCACCCCATATTCACGCTTGAACATCGCGATGAACGCGCTCACGTTGTCGTAGCCGGATTCCAGCGCGGCGGCCGTCACGCTGTGGCCGGCGGCCAGCATTTCCTGGGCGCGCATCAGCCGCGCCTGCTGGCGCCAGGCGCCCAGGGTCAAGCCGGTTTCTTCCAGGAAACGCCGCGCCAGCGTGCGCGGCGCCATGCCGACTTCCACGGCCCAGGCGGCCAGCGGGCGGGTGTCGTCGGGGGTATCCGACCAGGCCAGCGCCAGTCGCTGCAGGCGAGGGTCGCGCGGCAGCGTCAACCCGTCGCCGGCGCGCGGCAGGGTGCGGATTTCATCGCGGATGAGTTCCACGATGCGGGTGCGGGCGGCGTCCGGGGCCTCGGCCATGTCGCTCCAGGTGGCCGCGCGTTCCACCGCGGCCAGCAGCAACGCCGATGCCTGCAAGGCGCACGGGTGTTCCGGCAGGCCGGCGCAGGCGGCGGGGCTGAGGTAGGCGCTGTAACCCGCATACGAGCCATGCGAGCGCAATCCGTGCGGACAATCGGGCGGAATCCAGAGGGCATGCGCCGGGGGCGCCACCCATTGGCGGTCGCCGGCAACCACCGTCAACAAGCCGCGAAACGCGCCGAACAATTGGCCGCGCGCGTGATGATGCAGGGCGGTGTGCCGCAGCGTCGTTTCGTGTCGCCGCACCGCCAGCAGGCGGGGGCCGCGGGGCGAGCCGGCCAGATCGGGGGCGATCAAGGGGGGCGAGGCGGGGTCGGTCATATGGCATAAATGCAGTATCGATTGACCAAATTACCGCAGATTTGCCGCCGCTGCCCGACTATCGTGATGCCTGTGCCCCTCAACAGGAGAAAACCATGAAAGCACAGGACGTCTTGCCCGACGACCAGAACGTCGGCAGTTTCCAGGGTGTGGCCGTGCGCAAAGGCACGGTGGGCGCCTTCCTGGCCAACGCGCGGGTCTGGACCGACCCCGCCGCCACGCCGCAGGCACGCGACGACGCACAGCGGGACATGCGCGACGCCTTGCCCGCGTTGCGTGCGCTGGGCCTGTTCGACGTACTGCAGGTGCGCGACCCGGTGTTGCGCCAGTGGCTGGACGCGGCCTGACGCGTCCGCCTGGCGTGCCCCCGCACCGCGCCGTGGCGCGCCGGCCGGTGTTCTAATCGGGCATTCACGGGCGTCAGCCCCTTGATGCACCACGGGCCGCGGGTCGTGGTGGATCGCTTACCGGATTTTTCATGCAATACGTTCTTGTCAGCGCCTGTCTCCTGGGCAAGCCCGTGCGGTACGACGGGCGCGCCGTGCCCAACGACCATGCCGTGTTGGCGGGTTGGCTGGCGGGCGGCCGGGTGGTGTCCGTCTGTCCGGAAGTCGCGGGCGGCATGCCGATTCCGCGTCCCCCCGCCGAAATCGAACCCGGCGCCACGGCAGCCGCCGTGCTGGCCGGCCGCGCCCGGGTGGTGGCGGTGTCTGGCGACGACGCGACCCTGCCGTTCGTGACCGGCGCCCGCGAAGCGCTGGCGGCGGCCCGCAAGCACGGTATCCGCGTGGCCGTGCTCAAGGAAGGCAGCCCGTCCTGCGGCAGCGGCTATGTCTACGATGGCCATTTTTCGGGCGTGAAGCAGCCGGGGGTGGGCGTCACCGCGCAGTTGTTGGCCGATGCCGGCGTGCGCGTCTTCAGCGAACATCAGTGGGCCCAGGCCCAGGCCTGCCTGGCGCAGATGGAGGCGCAGGCCAATGGCCTGCCGCCGTCGTCGGCCGCCAGCCACGACCCGACATCGCCACCCGACCAGGCCCGTTCGTCAGCGGAGACGGGCGATGGGATTTAACGTCGGCGACTGGCTGATCCTGGTGGCCGTGGCGGCCGGCGTGGTGTCGGCCTGGCGCCTGGTGACCGGCATGGCGCGCGGGCGCTTGCTGGCGCGGGTCGGCGCGGGCCTGTCGGCGGTGTTTTCGGCGTTTTTCTTCTGGCTCTGGTACGCCATGTACCTGAAATGGGACTTCAACGAGCTGGGCCGCTACTACGATCCGGACGATGGCGTGGTGTACACGGATTCAGGTTTCGTCTGGGTGCTGCCGGCAGCGCTGGCCTTGTTGGCGGCAATTTTCTTTGCCTGGCGCGGCTGGGGCGGCCGGCGCGGCTGACGGTCGCCTGATGCACCGCCCTGTGGCGGCGGTCAGCCCGACGACTGCGCCGGACCGACGGATCGGCCGGCCCGGCGCAAGGGGGCGTGACGGAAGCTTCAGTTGGCCCGATAGCCCCGGCTGTTCATGCAGGAATCCAGCGCCCGGTTGTAGGTGTCCACCATGACCTGCGTGGTCCATTGCGAGATCGTGGCGGGGTCGTAACCGCTCTGGTTCATGGCCCAGCGATGGCATTCGTTGGACGCGCTGGCCTGGGCCTTGTCCACCGGTGCCGCGGCGGCGTACTGCACGGGCGCGTATTGCGGCTCGGGCGCGGCGTAGACGGGGGGCGCCGAATAGACCGGCGGGGCGTCATAGACGGGCGCCGTGTACACCGGCGGGCTGTAATAGGCCACGCCCGGCGCGTAGGTCGCCGTCTGCACGTAGGTGGGGCCGGAATTGGCGGCCAGGATCAAGCCGGTGGCGGCCAGCGCGAGGGCGCCGCCGACCCACCAGCCGCTGCTGCCGCCGCCATGGGAGTGGTGATGCCCGCCGCCGTGGTAACCGCCGTGATAGCCGCCGTGGCCACCCCGGTAACCGCCGGCGAGGGCGGGAGAACTTGCGACGGCCAATGCCAGCGCAACGCCGACCATCCGACCTGTGAACCGCTTCATGATCTTGCTCCTGATCCGCCAGGCCGTGCCTGTTGCCGCAGCTGGCGATACCCGTACTGTAACGCCGCCGGCGCGCAATAGTTGTGTCAAGAACTACGGAGATTTCAAGTGATTTCAGGGCCTTACGGCAGGAGCGGTGCCGTTCGTTGCGCGATCCGGCTCGGGGGCGGGCGCGGGTCGGGCGTCGGTCGGCGCGGCAGGCCGGGCGCCGGGCTGACCGGGTGCCGGCGGCTTGCGCATGAATGGCGATCCGCCCGGGTTGTTGCAAGAACGCGACTCTCCGGCCTTGAGATGAATGACGGCATTGTCGTCAAACGTGTCAGCGTTGCGGTCGTGGGTCTCGTAGGTTTCGTACCCGGGTTTTTCGACGCACCAGTTCCAGAAAAAGACTTCCGAGCCGTGGATCGCCAGGACCTCGACGCGCCATTCGTGGTGTGCGTCGAAATGGGCGCGACCGTCCGCGGACGTGCGCGCTTCCTCGCGAAAACGGTCGTAACCGTAGGGGTAGGCGCCGGATATCAACACCACCCGCGCATCGCCAACGGGCTGCGCGGCGGCATCCAGGACGGTGATGTTCGCGGCAGGTTGCAGGGTCTTGTGGGTGGGGTAGGGAATGCAGCCCGAAAGCGCCAGGATCAGCGCTGCGCCGCAACATATAAAGAGAGATCGCAACAATCGCAACATTACCCGCTTCTATGTATGTAGGAATGTATGGCAAAAATTTTGGAAGGATAGTAATTTCACGCGATGACGACGGCACCACCCCCCTCAACACCGCAAGACAAGCGTTTGACCAAAGGTGAACGCACGCGCCTGCATCTCCTGGAAGTCGCGGCGGCGGAGTTCGCGGAACGCGGTTTCCAGCATACCCGCATCAGCGACATCGTCGCCCGGGCGGGCGTGACGCAACCGGTGTTCTACCAGTACTTTGCCAGCAAGCAGGCGGCCTACGACGAGCTCGTGGGCATGTTTGCGCAGCGATTGCGGCAAGAGGTCTGCCACGCGCGGCTGGACGACGACCTGCAAGGCCTGCCGCAGGACGTGCGCGTGCGGCGCGGCGTCAGCAACTGGCTGGCGATCCTGCAGGAAGATCCCAACCTGACGCGCATCGGCTTTTTCCAGGTCGAGGCGGCCGAGGCCTTGAAGGACGAACTGGTGGTGATGATCGCCGAAAACGTCCGCATCGAGCAGCGCGCCGGCCTGTTCCGCCAGGACATCGCACCCGAATGGCTGGCCCATGCCTTCATGGGCGTGATCGAACGCTTCACCCGGCAGATGCCGGACGAGCAGCAACGCGAAGCGCTGGCCGACTTCATCACCAATATGTTCCTGGAAGGCGTGCGGCAGCGCTGAAGCGGCCGGCGCCACGGCGCCGCCCTGGCGCCGTTCCTCCGGACGACCCGTCGTCTATTCGACCCGGGCGCCCGATGCGCTGACCAGCTTGCCCGCCGCGTCCCAGTCCGCCTTGAGCAGGTCCTGGAATTGCGCGGGCGACCTGGCGTCGGCTTCGACGCCCAGCGACGCCAGGCGCGTCTGCACCTTCGGGTCGGCCAGCACCTTGTTCACCGCGGCGTTGATCTTGTCGCGTTCGGCGGGCGCAATGCCGGCCGGCGCCAGCAGGCCCAGCCACGAATCGAAGGCATAGCCGGGCAGGCCGCTTTCGGCCACGGTCGGCAGGTCCGGCGCAAAGCGCGAACGCTGCTTGCCCGTGTAGGCCAGGAACACCACGCGCGGGTCGTTGCGGTAGCCGGTCACGCCGATCGTCGCGGCCGTCACGGCGGCCACCCGGCCGGCCAGCAATTCGGTCACGGCATCGCCGGTCGACTTCATGGGAATGTGCTGCATCTGCGCGCCCGCGGCGGTCAGGAACGACGCCATGCCCAGGTGCGAGGCGCTGCCGTTGCCGGCCGACGCGTAGTCATAGGCGCCGGGCTTGGCCTTGACTGCCTGGATGAACTCGGCGGTGTTGGCGGCCTTCAGCGCGGCGGATGCCAGGATGATGTAGCCGGTGTTGCCCAGGTAGGCCACGCCAGTGAAGTCCTTGTAGGGATCGTAGTTCAGGTTCTTGTACAGGTAGCCCGCGATATGGTGGCTGGCCGCGGCCAGCACCAGCGTATTGCCGTCGGGCGCGGCGCGCGCCACCTGGGCGGTGCCCACGGTGCCGCCGGCGCCCGCGCGGTTTTCCACCACGATCGACGCGTTCAGCGCCTGGCCCAGCTCGTCGCTGATGGCGCGGGCAATGGTGTCCTGCACGGCGCCGGTGCCGTACGGCACCACGATGCGGATGACGCGCTGCTGGGCGTGGGCGGTGCCCAGGCCGGCGCCGGCCAGGGCGGCAGCCAGGGCCAGCACGACGGCGCGGCGGGCGGGGAAGCGGGTCCGGTCGGAAGTCGTGGGGCGGGCAGGGGCGGCGCGGGAAGGGGCGAGGCCGGACGGAATGAGGCGGGAAAGAATGAGGCGGGGCGGGATGCGGCGGGTAGGCATGGAACGGGCAGCTCGTGGAGTGATATGCGGCGTCGGACTCTACCGGTCCGGTCCGCCAGCACCAACGATTAATTCCCCGCTTGCTTATTCCCGTGCGTTATTGGGGCGGTCGCCACCCAGGTTTCGTGCAGGTGCCGCCATCGGGGGTGGCCGTCCGCATCAGCGATGAAGGCCGCGGTGGCCCGTCGCACCGTCGCGCCGCCGTGCCAGGCGTGCGACTCGCGATAGGTCAACACCGCGGAACCTGCGCTGGCGTGCAGCACCGCGAACTCGTCTATGCGGATGGAAAGCCCGGGCCGGCTGCCGGCCAGGCGCGCGAACAGGCCGGGCAGGGCGCCGTCGGGCAGGCGCTGCCCGTCGGTCGTGACCATGCTGAAGTCGTCGGAAAAATACGCCAGCAGGCGCGGCAAGGTATTGGACGGCAGGGCCGTCTGACCGATCCATTGTTCGATCAGGGCGTGGGCGGCATGCGCCGCATCGCGGCAACGGTCGGAAAAATCAGGCATCAATGGGGGCTCCGGCGGGGCGCCTGCTGCCAGGGCGTGCGCCGCAATGGGGAAGGGGCTGTGGGGCCGCCCGCGCGGGCGGGATGGCCGGTGTCCGTGGGGGCCGCGTCGCCTGACGCGCGGTGAGGGGCAAGGCGACCCGGCGGCAGGATCACGGAGCGCCATTCTAGAAAGCCGATTGTTCGATAAGAAGCCCCGTTCCATAGATATACTGTTCGTATTTATTTGACAATTGACGGGGCGCCCATGATCAACCTGAACCGACTGGCAATGCTCGTCGCGGTGGTCGACGCCGGCTCGTTCACGGCCGCAGCCCTGGCGCTGGGCACGACCAAGGCCGTCGTCAGCTTCAATATCAAACAGCTGGAACACGAATTGGGGGTGGCCTTGCTGGTGCGCAGCACCCGGCGGCTGGCCCTGACCGAAGCGGGGGAAGGGTTCTACGCCGATTGCGCCAGGCTGCTGCGCCAGGCCGATGCCGCCGTCGACCAGGCGCGCGCCGGGCAGGGCGACCTGTCAGGCAGCCTGCGCGTGACGGCCAGTGTCGACTACGGCAACCGCGTCGTGGCGCCCGCGCTGGCGGCGTTCGCGCGGCAGCACCCGGGCTTGCGCATCCACTATCAGGCGGGGTCGGCGCACGCCGACCTGATATCCGAACGGCTGGACCTGGCCATCCGCGTGGGGGCGCAGGAAGACTCGAACCACCGCGCCACGCGCATCGGGGCATTCAAGCTGTGGCTGGTGGCCGCGCCGGACCTGCTGGCCCGCCATGGCATGCCGCGCACGGCCCCGGCGCTGGCCGCGCTGCCGTGGCTGGCCAACCGCCCGGGGCGCAGCGATCATTGGCGGTTGACCGACGGCAAAGGGCGCGAACACGACCTGCGCGTCGAGCCGGTGGCGCAGGCGGATACGGCGTCCGCGCTGCTGGCGTTTGCCCTGGCGGGCTGCGGCGTGGCGGCGCTGCCGGACTGGCTGCTGCAAGAACCGCTGGCGCGCGGTGAATTGCAGCGGGTGCTGCCGTCGTACACCCTGCCGCCGCAGCCGGTATACGCGGTGTACCCGGACACGCGCCACGTCAGCGCCAAGGTACGGCAGTTCATTGATTTCCTGCGCGAACGCAGCGGGGGCTGACGCGATCGGCGCAATTCCAGCCATCAGCCCCACCCGCGCAGTCGCTGCAATCCGCAACCCGCGATGCAGGGCGGACTACGCCACCGCGACACCGCCATGGTTCGCAGCGCGCACTTCATCCACCGGATAAAGATGGCACGCCACCACCGCCCCGTCGCGCGGCGTCAGCGCCGGCCGGTCCTGGCGGCATTGCGGCATCGCATGGCGGCAGCGCGGATGGAACGGGCAGCCGGAAGGCGGATGCAGCGGATCAGGAAACGACAGCCCCAGCCCGGTATCGGGAATGCCCAGCCCGGGCTCGGGCGTCAGTACCGACGCCAGCAATGCCTGGGTGTAGGGATGGCGCGGGTCGTGGAACAGGCGTTCGGTCGGCGCGGATTCGACCACCCGGCCCAGGTACATCACCGCGACATGGGTGGCAATGTGTTCCACCACCGCCAGGTTGTGGCTGATGAAGACATAGGTCAGGTTGAATTCCCGCCGCAGGTCCATCAGCAGGTTCATGATCTGCGCCTGCACGGACACGTCCAGCGCGGATGTCGGCTCGTCGCAGATGACCAGTTCGGGGTGCATGACCAGGGCGCGGGCAATCGCCACGCGCTGGCGCTGCCCGCCGGACAGCTGCCCGGGCGTGTTGTGGGCCAGCCGCGCCGGCAGGCCCACGCGTTCGAGCATCTCGATGGCGCGGCGCATGCCGGGGTTGGGAATGCCGTGCACTTCCAGCGGCAGCGACACGATGGACGCAATCGAGCGGCGCGGGTTCAAGGACGAATACGGGTCCTGGAAGATCGGCTGCACCCGCCGGGCCAGCGCGCGTCGGCTCAGTTGGCGGATGTCCTGGCCGCCCAGGTGAATGGCGCCCTGGGTGGGCGGAATCAACCCCAGCAGCACGCGCGCCAGGGTGGACTTGCCGCAGCCCGATTCGCCCACGATGCCCAGCACCGAGCCGCGCGGTACGTCCAGGTCTACGCCATTGACGGCCTGCAAGGTGGTGCGCGGGCGGAACATGCCGGTGCGGATCGAAAATTGCCGGCTGACTGCCTGGGCTTGCAAGAGCGGCACGGCGTCTGCCGGCGCGGGGGCGGCCGGGTCGAGCACGCCGGCGGGCGAGGCGGCGTGATCTTCCGTGGCGGATCGATTCAAGGGCGTGTTCATGCCAAGCCTCTGTGCGTGCGGATCATGGGCGCATTCGTACCCAGGCTTTGTTCGTGCGGATCAAGGGCGCCGTTCATGCCGTGCCCCCCTCCGTGCGGATGCAGCGCCATTGCGGCCCGGGCGCATGCCCATGCACCGGCACCGTGTC
>PJUB01000462.1_pt1 | contig 14701 bp, 11 predicted proteins | sample 1512141 | NCBI WGS metagenome assembly PJUB01 (sample SAMN08177677, study PRJNA422409) | Soil metagenome, whole genome shotgun sequencing project. | isolation source: Soil enriched on filter paper: alkali lignin treatment | place: USA: Madison | collected 2015-01-15 | reverse complement strand
CACGCCCGGACCGGTCGGGAACAGCGTGCCTTCGACGTCCTTGCCGCCGACCTGCAGGAATTCGAGCGTGCCGATGCCATGGGTCTGGTAGAGGGTGCCGGTGTAGCCGCGTTCGAGCAGCGTTTTCTGCGGCAGCGCCGACGGCGTGCCGGCGCCCGCGATCAGCACCGCATCGGGCTTGGCAGCAATGACTTTGAGCACCTGCCCCACCACCGACGCGTCGGTGCGCTGGAAGCGTTCTTGCGCCACGATCTTCAGGTCGCTGCCCGCCGCGGCCGTGAATTCCTTCCACCAGCTGTCGCCATAGGAATCGGCAAAGCCGATGAAGGCCACGTTCTTGAAGCCCTTCTTTTTCATGTCGTCGACCAGCACGGTCGCCATCAGCGAATCGTTCTGGGGCATTTTGAACGCCCAGGCGCGCTTGGGGTCGGACAACGGCTCGACGATGACGCTGGAGGCGGCCAGCGCGATCATGGGCGTGCGCGTTTCGGCCAGCACGTCCAGCGCCGCCAGCGCCGCAGCGGTAGTGTTGGGCCCGACGATGGCGTCGACCTTGTCTTCGGACGTGAGCTTGCGCAGATTCTTGACGGCCCGGCTGACGTCGGTGCCGTCGTCCAGCACCACGTAGCGGGCCGGCTGGCCGCCCAGCGTGGCGGGCCACAGGCGGATGGCGTTGTTGGTCTGGATGCCGATCGCCGCGGCCGGGCCGGTGGTGGACACGTCCACGCCGATGACGATGTCGGCGCGGGCGGACAAGGCGGGAATCACCAGCGCGACAGCGCAGGCGTAGCGAAGAAAAGTGCGGGACATGACGGCAACTCGCAGAAGGGAAGAAATGCGGATGCCGCTATTTTGCCTGACCGGCGCGGGCCTCGTAGACCAGCGCGGCCAGCGTCAGGTCTTCCAGCGCGCTGCCCACGGCCTTGAACACGGTGATTTCACGCGGATCGGTGCGACCCGGCGCGCGGCCGTGCACCAGATCGGTCAGCGTGCCGCGGATGCCGTCCCGCGCCAGTACGCCAGCCTGGAACGCGGCCAGCAGGTCGCCCGCCTTGGTGGGGGCTTCGTCGGTGTCCACGTAGACCGTGGTGCCGTCGAAGCAGGCCGTGTCGGTTTCGATCATGTCGGGCTTGAAGCTGCCGATCAGGTCCAGGTGAGTGCCGGGGCGCAGCCAGGCGCCGCGCACCAGCGGTTCGGTCGAGAGCGTGGCGCAACTGACGATATCGGACTGGCGCACGGCCTGTTCGAGGTCAGGCGTGCTGGCGGCATCGAAGCCCTGTTCGCGCAGCGCGGCCGCCAGGGCATCGGCGCCGGCGGGACGCAGGTTCCAGACCAGCACCTTGTCGATCGGGCGCACGGTGCGCATGGCCTGGGCCACCAACCCCGCGATGCGGCCGGAACCGACGATGGTGAGCACTCGTGCATCCGGCCGGGCCAGGTACGAGGCGCCCAGCGCAGCGGCGCCAGCGGTGCGGAACACCGTGACCTGGTCGCCGTCGACCTGCGCCAGCGGCACGCCCGTGCGGGCGCTGTACAAGTTGTAGGTGGCGTGCAGGCCCGGCAAGGATTGGCGCGTGTTGTCGGGAAAGATGTTGATGACCTTGACGCCGAAATAGCCCTGCTCGTTCCAGGCCGGCATGATCAGCGTGGTGCCGTGCGCGCCGCCGGATTCGATGGCGTGCACGTGACGCGGCGGCACGTGGGCGCCTTGGCGAAAGGCCTCGCGCAACGCCGGAATCGCCGCATCGAACGACAATGCGCGGCGGGTTTGTTCGGTGTCGATCACTACCATCTGTATCCAATGCCTGTTCGGGTTGACCAGGCCGAAGTGTGACCGTGAGGTGCCGCGCTGGCAAGGCGTGGCGGCCGCAGCCGTTACATCGGCTTGCCGTTGTGTGGGGCCGGTTTGAACATCCGCGCGCCGCCACCGCCGTATCATGAACATTGCCCATTCGGCATTGCGCGGCGCCGCCCTGCGGCCCGCCTCCCCCACCGGACGCGTCCGTGACGGGCGCGTTCCCCTCTACAGGAGTCAACGCATGAAGAAAACCGCAACCGCCGCCTGGTCGGGCGATCTGAAGACGGGCAAGGGCACGATTTCCACGCAGAGCGGCGCGCTCAAGAGCCAGCCCTACGGCTTCAATACCCGCTTTGGCGACACCCCGGGCACCAACCCCGAAGAACTGCTGGGCGCCGCCCACGCTGGCTGCTTCACCATGGCGCTGTCCAACATCCTGGGCGAAGCCGGCCTGGTGGCGCAAAGCCTGGACACGAAGGCCGAAGTCACGCTGGACAAGGCCGACGATGGCTTTGCCATCACCGCCGTGCACCTGACCGTCGAAGCCGTCATCCCCGGCGCCACGGCCCAGGCCTTCGAAGACGCCGCCCGCAAGGCTGAAAAGGGCTGCCCCGTTTCCAAGGTGCTCAACGCCAAGATCACCATGGACGCCAAGCTCAAGTCCTGATCGACCCGCCAGGCCCGGATGGGGCGGCGCCATTGGGCCGCCCTATCCCGGGCTTGTTGAAAATCAATTTGACGGTCATGCCTGAGCCATGGAAAATGAGAACCATTCTCAGGAAAATCCATGACCCGATTCATTTATGCGATCTCTGGCGGCAAGGCGGCGTACGCGCAAGACGCCCAGGTGACGGCCAACCTGCGCCGGGTGGTCGGGTCAGGCATCCTGGTGGCCGTGGGTTACATCGACCCGGGCAACTGGGCCACCGACATTGCCGGCGGCAGCGGCTTTGGCTATGGATTGCTGCTGGTCGTGATTGCGTCGGCCATCCTGGCCCTGGGCTTCCAGGTGCTGGTATCGCGCCTGGCGCTGGCCACCGGCGAAGACCTGGCCACCCTCACCGCCCGCCATCTTTCCCCGCGCTTGTCCAAGGCGGCCTGGCTGGCCGGCGAAGCCGCCATCCTGGCCACCGCGCTGGCCGAGCTGATCGGCGGCGCCATCGCGCTGCGCCTCTTGTTCGACCTGCCGCTGATCGGCGGCGTGGCCGTGACGGGCGTGGGCACGTTTGCCGTGCTGGCCCTGACCCGCGGCAACGCCGACCGGCATGAACGCGTCATCGCCGTGCTGCTGTCGATCGTGGCGGCCTCGTTCGTGTTCCTGCTGTTCAAGGCCAACCCGGCCTGGACGGAAGTGGCGCACGGCATCACCCGGACGGGCCAGGCGCTGTGCAACCCGCAGGGCTTCCTGATCGCGCTGGGCATCCTGGGCGCGACCCTGATGCCGCACAACCTGTACCTGCATTCCGGTTCGCTCGCGCAGCGCGCCCGGGCGCTGCCGGCCGATGCCCGCGACATGGCCATGCGGGTGGCACGCAACGACACGCTGGTGTCGCTGGGCGTGGCCATGCTGATCAACTCGGCCATCATGATCGTTGCCGCGGCGTCCTTGTCCGGTTCGGGCATGATCGTGTCCAGCCTGGATGATGCGCACGCCGTCATCGGCCACACGCTGGGCATCGGTGCCGCCATCGTGTTCGCCGTGGCGCTGTACGCCGCGGGGCAAAGCTCCACCATCACCGGCGTACTGGCCGGCCGCATCCTGTCGCACGGCTTCCAGGTGCGCAGCAACTGGTCCGACCGCCGCCGCGCGCTGGCCACGCGGCTGATCGCGGGCGCGGCCGCCGTGGGCCTGTTGATCTTCACCGGCGGCCAGGATCCGGACGAACTGCTGGTGCTGAGCCAGGTCATCCTGAGCCTGGCCCTGCCCTTCGCCCTGGGTCCGCTGGTGCTGCTGGCCTGCCGCAAGCGCCTGATGGGCCGCCATGCGCTGCGCGGTGCCTGGGCCTGGGCCGCCGTCATCGCCACCGTCGGCATCGTGCTGCTCGATGGCTACCTGCTGGTGGACATGGTGGTGTGATCCTGCACCGACGGCGACGCTGTCGGCCCGCCCAAGAAAAACGCCAGCTTGCGCTGGCGTTTCTTTTGGGCCCTGCCGCGAAATCAACGACGGGCGGAGACGACCGGGTGCTGGCGGCGGCCGGCGTCCATGTCGTGCAGCACTTCGCCGACGGCGCCACCCAGCTTGGCCAGGCGCAGCTTCAGCCGGCGCCAGCCCATCCGCGAGAACGGGCCGGACAGGGTTTCCGCCTTGATGGCCTCGCGGATCAGGGACCGCTCCAGCGCATCCGACATGCGGGCATTTTTCAACGCGGTATCGCTCATGATTCTCTCCTTGAGAAAGCGCGATGGGGAACAACACGACTTCATGTTAGACCCGCGTTTGCTGCGTCGCAATATAAATTGCCTGACATTATTTTCGCCGTTGCGCAATGGGTACAAACACCACCATGATGGTGCATAGGCACCATATCCGGCACCATTTTTGTGCAACGCAACAGCCAGCTATCAGCCTGGCTGGCAGCCCAGATGGGCAGCAATCAGCTTGTCGGCCATCTCTGCCACGCGCCCGGCCGGCCCGCCTTCACCGAACAATTGGCTGGACACGAACGCGCCTTCGATCAGCAGCAGCAGCCCGTCGCCCAGCGCCTCGGGATCCGGCGCGCCCATTTCCGCCGCCATCGCGGTCAAGCGACGCCGCAGTTCCACCTTGTGCTCGACCGCCACCACGCGGGCGGGGTGGCCGGCCTCGGGGTACTCGACCGCCGCGTTGGTCAGGCCGCAGCCGCGGTAGCCGTTCTGCACCGCACGCACGCCCAGCCCCGACAGATACGCGTGCAACTGGGCTCGCGGATCACCCGGATGGGCATCGCAGGCCGCATTGAACCGCCCCCAGAACTCGGCGTCGTAGTCGCGCAGATAGGCCGCGGCCAGCTCGTCCTTGGACGAGAAACTGCGGTACAGGCTGGGTTTGGTGACGCCAGCCTGGTTGACGATGGCATCTACCCCCACCGCCCGAATGCCGTCGCGGTAGAACATCTCGCGCGCGGTCTTGCGGATGCGGTCGGCCGCAAGCAGCGGCTTGGCGTGGGACGCCGCGGCGGACGCCTTGCCCGCCGCCCCGGATTTACTGGCCATGCGAATACTCCTTTCCTGTAAACAGGGCCGTCAAAAAAGCACTTGACGATGTTACTGACCGGTACGTACTATTCGCAAACCTTAATACGTACCGGTCAGTAACATGAGTATAGCCCACCCCCCCATCCCCTTTCGCCACGCCGGTCAAAAGTACGCTTTCGTCGTCGTCGCGGTGGTCTTCCTGGCCCTGCTCGTGTCGGCCGGCCTGCGATCTTCGCCCAGCGTCTTGCTGGTGCCGCTGGAGGAAAGCTTCGGCTGGAGCCGCAGCTCCACGTCGTTCGCCGCCGCCGTCGGCATCTTTCTGTATGGCCTGGTAGGGCCCTTCGCCGCGGCGGCGATGGAACGCTTCGGCCTGCGCCGCGTGCTGATCTTCTCGCTGTCGCTGATGGCCGCCTCCAGCGCGGTCAGCGCCTACATGACCCAGCCCTGGCACCTGCTGATGACCTGGGGCGTGTTCTCGGGCATTGGTTCGGGCGCCGTGGCCGTGGTCATGGGCGCCACCGTGGTCAACCGCTGGTTCACCAAGCATCGCGGCCTGATGATGGGCCTGCTCACCGCCAGCACCGCCACCGGCACGCTGATCTTCCTGCCGCTGCTGGCCGCACTGGCTTCGTCCGGCGACTGGACCCGCGTCGTCTGGACCGTCGCTGCCGCAGCCGCCGCGCTGGTGCCGCTGGCCTGGTGGCTGGTGCCCGACCGCCCCGCCAGCGTCGGCCTGGTGCCGTTCGGCAGCGATCCGCATGCCCCGCCTGCCCCGGCCGCACCGCGCACCGGCATGGTCGCCGCCACCTTCGGCGCCCTGGCGCGAGCGTCCAGGACCCGGACATTCTGGTTTCTGTTCGCCACCTTCTTCATCTGCGGCTTCACCACCAACGGCCTGGTCGGCACCCATCTGATCGCGCTTTGCGGCGACCACGGCATGCCTGAAGTGCAGGCCGCGGGCCTGCTGGCGATCATGGGCATCTTCGACCTGTTCGGCACCACGGCGTCGGGCTGGCTGACGGACCGCTACGATCCGCGCAAGCTGCTGTTCGTGTATTACGCGCTGCGCGGGCTGGCGCTGATCTACCTGCCGTATTCCGACTTTTCGTTCTACAGCCTGGCGATTTTCGCGGTGTTCTTCGGCCTGGACTGGATCGCCACCGTGCCGCCCACGCTGCGCCTGGCCACCGAGGCCTTCGGCGACCGCGAGGCCCCCATCGTGTTTGGCTGGATCGTGGCCGGCCACCAACTGGGCGCGGCCAGCGCGGCCTGGATGGCGGGGTTGGTGCGCGAATCGCAAGGCAGCTACCTGATGGCGTTCGTCGCCGCCGGCGCCACGGGTCTGATCGCCGCCGTCATCGCCCTGCTGATCGGGCGTGAGCGGGTCGTGGTGCAACCCGCCTGAGGTAAAAAAAGCCGGCTTGCGCCGGCTTTTTTTACCCCTCTTCGACTTCACCCAGGTACGCCGCACGTACCTTCGGATCATGCAGCATTTCGCGCGCCGGACCCGACAGCGTGATCTCGCCGGATTCCATCACGTAGCCGCGATGGCTGTTTTCCAGCGCCAGGCGGGCGTTCTGCTCGATCAAGAGGATCGTCACGCCTTCGCTGGCGATGGTGCGCACCACCTCGAAGACCTTCTCGACCATCAGCGGCGCCAGGCCCATGGACGGCTCGTCCAGCAGCAACAGCTTGGGGCGCGCGATCATGGCACGGCCCATTGCCACCATCTGCTGCTCGCCGCCCGACAGGGTGCCGGCAGCCTGCTTGCGGCGTTCGGCCAGGCGCGGGAACAGCGTGAACACGCGATCCGTGTCCTGCCGAACCTGCGCCGCATCGCGGCGGATGTATGCGCCCATCGCCAGGTTTTCCTCGATGGTCAGCTGGCCGAAGATGCCGCGGCCTTCCGGCACCATCACCAGCCCCTGGCGCACCAGTTCGTGCGACTTCTGGCCGCCGATGGACTTATCGCCGTAGAGCACTTCGCCGCCGGCCAGCGGCACCAGGCCGCAGATGGCGCGCAGGGTCGTGCTCTTGCCGGCGCCGTTGGCACCGATCAGGCAGACCAGCTCGCCTTCGTCCACGCGCAGGTCGATGCCGCGCACCGCGCGAATACCGCCGTACGCGACCTGCAGGCCGCGCAGTTCCAATAGGGGTTTGCTTGCCGTCGTCATGCCGGGCGCTCCTGATGAATCAGCGGATCCTGGGCGGCGCCCGCGCCCAGATACGCTTCAATGACCTTGGGGTCGCGCTGCACCTGGGCGGGTTTGCCCATGGCCAGCACCTTGCCGTACTCCAGCACCAGCACGCGATCGCACAGGCCCATGACCAATTTCATGTCGTGTTCGATCAGCAGCACCGTCACGCCGTCGCCGCGGATCTTCTCGATCAGCTTGCGCAGCACCACGGTTTCCGATGCGTTCATGCCGGCGGCCGGCTCGTCCAGCGCCAGCAGCTTGGGGTCGGTGGCCAGCGCGCGGGCGATTTCCAGGCGGCGCTGGTCGCCGTAGGGCAGCGAGCGCGCGACGTCGTTGGCGCGGTGGCCAATGCCCACGTAGTCCAGCAATTCCTGCGCGCGGGCCTCGATGGCGGCCTCTTCGGCGCGCGCCCCGCGGGTGCGGAACACGGCGCCCAGCACGCCGGCGCGGGTGCGCATGTGGCGGCCGATCATCACGTTCTCGATCGCGCTCAGGTTGGCGAACAGGCGGATGTTCTGGAACGTGCGCGCCAGGCCCGCGTAGGCCACCTCGTGCGGCTTCTTGCCCGACATCGATTGGCCGTTGAACGTGCACGAACCGTCTTCGGGGATGTACAGGCCGGTCAGCACGTTGAACAGCGTGGTCTTGCCCGCGCCGTTCGGGCCGATCAGGCCGTAGATTTCGCCCTGCTCGATATCGAAGCTGACGTCCGACAAGGCCTGCAGGCCGCCGAAACGCTTGCCCAGTCCCTGGGCTTGCAGCAGTTTGCTCATGCCGCACCTCCCTGGGTCTTGGTGGCCAGCTCGCGCTTGCGCACGGCCGAAGGCCACAGGCCCGCGGGGCGGAACAGCATGACGCACACCATGGCCAGGCCGAACAGCAACATGCGGATGCCTTCGGGGTCCAGCACCACGGCGCCGAACAGCATGTGCTGCACCGGCTCGACCACGGCCCGAAGGAATTCGGGCAACGCGGCCAGGATCAGGGCGCCCAGGATCACGCCAGGGATATGCCCCATGCCGCCCAGCACCACCATGCACAGGATGGAAATGGATTCCATCAGCGAGAAGCTCTCGGGGCTGACAAAACCCTGCATCGACGCAAACAGCGCGCCCGCCACGCCGCCGAACGAGGCGCCCATGGCAAAGGCCAGCAGCTTGATGTTGCGGGTGTTGATGCCCATGGCCTTGGCCGCGATCTCGTCTTCACGGATCGCTTCCCAGGCGCGGCCGATGCGCGAATTCTGCAGGCGCACGCACACCAGGATGATGATGAGCGTCAGCGCCAGCAGCAGGTAGTAGTACTTTTCCGGCCCGGTCACGCGGATGCCCAGCAGGCTTTCGGTGCGACCGAACGCGAATTCGCCCACCTTGAACGTATCGATGCGGTTGATGCCCTGCGGCCCGTTGGTGATGTTGACCGGCGCGTTCAGGTTGTTCAGGAAGATGCGGATGATTTCGCCAAAGCCCAACGTCACGATGGCCAGGTAGTCGCCCCGCAATTTCAGCGTCGGCGCCCCCAGCAGCACCCCGAACAGGCACGCCACCGCCAGCGCGATCGGCAGGATCGCCCAGAACGGCAGGTGCAGGCCGAAATGCGGCGAAGCCAGCAGCGCCCAGGTGTAGGCGCCCACCGCGTAGAACGCGATGTAGCCCAGGTCCAGCAGGCCGGCAAAGCCCACCACGATGTTCAGGCCCAGCGACAGCATCACGTAGAGCAACGCGAAGTTCAGGATGCGGACCCAGCTCTGGCCGGCCATGCCGATCACGAACGGCAGCACCGCCAGCACGATGCCGATCAGCGCAATGCCGATCAGGTTGCGGGTCGACAGCCCGCTGTGTTTGATGGCGCCGCTCATGCCCGGTCTCCCACGCGTTCGCCCAGCAGGCCGGACGGACGGAAGATCAGCACCAGCACCAGCACGAAGAACGCGAACACGTCCTGGTAGTGGCTGCCCAGGAAGCCGCCGGTCAGGTCGCCGATGTAACCGGCGCCCAGCGACTCGATGATGCCCAGCAACAGGCCGCCGGCCATCGCGCCGACCAGGTTGCCGATGCCGCCCAGCACCGCGGCCGTGAAGGCCTTCAGGCCCAGCATGAAGCCCATGGTGTATTGCGACACGCCGTAGTAGGTCGCGACCATCATGCCGGCCACGGCGGCCAGCGCCGAACCGATCAGGAACGCGGCCGAAATGACGGTATTGATGTTCACGCCCATCAGGCCGGCCACTTCGCGGTTCTGCGCGGTGGCGCGCATCGCGGTGCCCAGGCGGGTCTTGTGCACCACGGCCAGCAGCCCGCCCATGATGATCGCGGCGATCGCGACGATGGCGATCTGCAGCGTGCTCATGCGGGCGCCGAAGATCTCGAACACCTGCGGCGTCAGCACCTGCGGAAAGTTCAGGTAGTTGCGGCCCCAGCCCATCATCGCCACGTTCTGCAGGATGATCGACACGCCGATGGCGGTGATCAGCGCCGCCAGGCGCGGCGCACGGCGCAGCGGCCGATAGGCCACGCGCTCGGCCGTCCAGCCCACCGCCATGCACAGCGGCACGGACACCAGCAGGCCCAGGCCCAGCACCACGAACGCGGACGTGGACGGATCGCCGCCCACCAGCGAGATGGCGATCGTCGTCGCCGCCATCGCGCCGATCATGACGACATCGCCATGCGCGAAATTGATCAGCCCGATGATGCCGTACACCATGGTGTAGCCAAGGGCGACCAGGGCGTACACGCTGCCTAGCGTGACGCCGTTAATCAGTTGTTGAATGAAGATATCCATAGGGGCCGCAGAATAAGCCTGGAAAAATCGCGCGCATCTCGCACGCGGCGCACCCGCAGGGCCGCCACCTTTGTGGCGCGCCCCCGCGCCGGGCGGCGCGGGCGGGTGTCAGTGGCCAGGGGCGGCGCGGCCGCCCCTGGCCGGGTGCAGCAGCCTCAATTGGCCTGGCTGACCATCGTCTCGACCATCTCCCACTTGCCGTTCTTGACTTCGTAGATGGTGACCGAGATTTCCTTCAGGTCGCCGCTCTTGTCGTAGGCGATGTGTTCGCTGGTAGCACCCTTGCGGTTCAGCTTGGCCAGTTCCGGCAGGTACTTCTCGGGCTTGGCCGTGCCAGCCGCCTCGATGGCGCTGATCATGTTCCAGGCGCCGTCGTAGGCGTAGGGCGCGTAGACGCCGGGGGCCTTCTTGAAGCGCTCTTGGTAGCGCTTTTCGAAGTCCTTGCCTGCGGCCATCTTGTCCAGCGGCACGCCGGCCAGCGAGGCGAAGGTACCGTCGGCGGCGTCGCCGGCCAGCTTGATGAAGGTGTCGCTGCGGGTCATTTCACCCGAGACCAGCGGCGACTTCAGGCCCAGCGTGGCCAGTTGGCGCTTCATGGGACCGGACTGCGCATCCAGGCCACCGTAGAAGATGGCGTCGGGCGCCGAGCCCTTGATGTTGGTCAGGATGGCCGTGAAGTCGTTGGCCTTGTCGGTCGTGTATTCGCGGCGAACCACCTGGCCGCCGGCAGCCTTGACGGCCTTCTCGACTTCGTCCGCCAGGCCTTGGCCGTAGGCGGTACGGTCGTCGATGATCGCGACCTTCTTGGCCTTCAGGCTTTGCACCATGAACTTGCCCACCGCGGCGCCCTGCTGGGTGTCGCTGGTCATCATGCGGAAGGTGGTTTCGTAGCCTTGCTTGGTGTATTCGGGCGACGTGGCCATGGCGATCTGCGGCAGGCCGGCTTCATGGTAGACACGCGACGCGGGGATCGTGGTGCCCGAGTTGAAGTGGCCCAGGATGCCGACGACGTTCTCGTCGACCAGTTGCTGCGCGACCTGCACGCCCACGCGCGGGTCGGCCTGGTCGTCGCGCGAGACCAGCACGAACTTGGCGGGCTGGCCGTCGACCTTGATGCCCTTCTTGTTGGCTTCTTCGATCGCCAGGTTCAGACCGTTCTGCATGTCTTCACCGTAGTGCGACTGGGGACCGGTCAGCGGTGCGGCAAAGCCGAACTTGACGTCGGCGGCCTGGGCGGCGGCGGCCATGCTGGCGGCCGCGATGCCGGCGGCGACAAGCTTCAAAGTGGTGCGAAACTTCATGGGTATCCTCCGGTATGTCGGATGAGGCTTTGTTATTCCTGGGCTTTTGGGCCAGGCTTTTCTGTTTGAATCCAATTGCCGGGTTGCCGCAATCGAACTTCAGGTGCGACCGGATTTTGCTTCCAGTGCAACCTCGCTAGATATTGGAGATAACCCTTGGTTGCCCAAGGGTTACCCCTCGGTCACGCTCAGCCGATGGTCATGAGGCTGGCGTTGCCGCCGGCCGCAGCCGTATTCACGCTGATGGAACGTTCGGTCAACAGGCGTTCGGGCACGTAGGCGGCGCCGGCCGCCAGCGCATCCGACGTCAGTCCATGCACCGCCAGGATAGCGCCAGGACGCTGTGCGATGCGTTGGTTCAACGCACGCAGCGCGTCGCCGTCGCCCTCGAACAGCACCGCCTGGTAATCGGCCTGGTCGACCTCGGCATCGGCCAGGATGCCGGCCTGGCCCTGCTGCTCGGCATCCAGCCCGGCCAGCAGCGCCTGTGCGGCCGGCGTGTCCGCGAACCACGCATGGTTGCCCGTCAGGCGCGCCGCCGACCACTGCGCCCGCGCACCGGCCTCGGTGGCGGCGACGCAGTACACGGCGCCCCGCGGCTCGACCATATAGGTATTGGTCTCGCCCGTGGGGCCCGGCAGCGCAATGCGCTGCGGCAGGGGTGCGGCCGGATCCAGCGCGGGCGGCAGGCCGGCAGGCCGCGTCCCGAGCAGGCGGTACATATAGAGCGGACCGCCCGCCTTGGGACCCGTACCCGACAGGCATTCGCCGCCGAACGGCTGCACGCCCACCACGGCCCCCACGATATTGCGGTTGACGTAGACGTTGCCTGCATGGACCTGGCCGGTCACGTGGGCGATGGTCTCGTCGATGCGGGTGTGCACACCGAAGGTCAGGCCGTAGCCGGTGCCGTTGATGGCGTCCAGCAAGGCGTCCAGTTCCTCGCGCTTGTAGCGCACCACGTGCAGGACCGGGCCGAACACCTCGCGGGTCAGTTCGCTGACCGAGTCGATCTCGATGATGGTGGGCGCCACGAAGGTGCCCTGGCGGCATTCGCCATTCAGCTCGGCCTGGTCGATCCGGTGGCCCGCCGTGCGCATGGCATCGATATGGCGCTGGATGCCGTTGCGGGCTTCGGTGTCGATCACCGGCCCCACGTCGACCGACAGGCGGTCGGGGTTGCCCACGCTCAGCTCGCGCATCGCGCCGCGCAGCATGGTCAGCACGTGGTCGGCGTTGTCTTCCTGCACGCACAGCACGCGCAGCGCCGAACAGCGCTGGCCGGCCGAATCGAAGGCCGAGCTCAGCACGTCGAACACCACCTGTTCGGACAGCGCCGACGAATCCACCACCATCGCGTTCTGGCCGCCGGTTTCGGCGATCAGCGGAATGGTGTGGCCGTCGTCGTCCAGGCGGTCCGCCAGCGTGCGTGCGATGATGCGGGCCACGTCGGTGGACCCGGTGAACATCACGCCGCGTATGCCGGGGCTGGCCACCAGTTGCGCACCCACGGTTTCACCGCGGCCGGGCAACAATTGCACGGCGCCGGCCGGCACGCCGGCCGCGCGCAGGATCGCCACCGCCTGCGCCGCGATCAGCGGCGTCTGCTCGGCGGGCTTGGCCAGCACGGTATTGCCGGCCGCCAAGGCGGCGGCCACCTGGCCGGTAAAGATGGCCAGCGGGAAGTTCCAGGGGCTGATGCACAGCACGGTGCCCAGCGGGCGGTGCGTGTCGTTGTCGAACTCGCGCTCGGCCTGGTCCGCGTAGTAGCGCAGGAAGTCCACGGCCTCGCGCACCTCGGCGATGGCGTTGGGCAAGGACTTGCCGGCTTCGCGCACGATCAGGCCCAGCAGGGTCTGCATCTGCTCTTCCAGCAGCTGCGCGGCGCGGCGCAGGCACTGGGCGCGCTCGGCCACCGGGGTCGATTGCCAGATGGGCGCGGTATTGGCCGCGGCGCGCAAGGCGGCCTCGGCCTCGTCGCCATTGGCCTCGATCACGTGGCCCACCACGTCGCGCAGGTTGGCGGGGTTGCGCACTTCGATCGCACGGGCCGCATCCCAGGCCTCGGCGCCCTCGCCCAGCATCGGCGCGGCGCGCCAGGGCGTAGCGGCGCTGGTCAACAGCGCGGCCGACAGCGATCCCAGGCGATGTTCGTTGCTCAGGTCCAGGCCCGCCGAATTGGCGCGTGCGCCTTGCTGCGGATTGCCGTAAAGCTCGCGCGGCAGCGGAATCTTCTCGTGCGGCGCCCCCAGCGGCACGATGCGCGAGGCCGCCTCCACCGGATCGGCGACCAGCGTCTCGACCGGAATGGTGTCGTCGCCGATCAGGTTCACGAACGAGGTGTTGGCGCCGTTTTCGAGCAGGCGGCGCACCAGGTAGGCCAGCAGGGTTTCGTGCGTGCCGACCGGTGCGTAGATGCGGCATGGACGGTTCAGCTTGCCCTGCGCCAGCGGGCCCACCACTTCGTCATAGAGCGGCTCGCCCATGCCGTGCAGGCACTGGAATTCGTACTGGCCCGGATAGTAGTTCTGGCCGGCCAGCTGGTAGATCGCCGCCAGGGTGTAGGCGTTGTGCGTGGCGAACTGCGGGTAAACGGCTTCCGGCGCACCCAGCAGCTTGCGGGCGCAGGCCAGGTAGGCCACGTCGGTATAGACCTTGCGCGTGTAGACCGGATAGCCCTCCAGGCCATCCACCTGGGCGCGCTTGATCTCGCTGTCCCAGTAGGCGCCCTTGACCAGGCGCACCATCACGCGGTGGCGGCTGCGGCGAGCCAGGTCGATGACGTAGTCGATCACGAACGGGGCGCGCTTCTGGTAGGCCTGGATGACGAAACCGATGCCGCTCCAGCCTTCCAGCTCAGGGGTGAAGCACAGCGCTTCCAGCAGGTCCAGCGAGATTTCCAGGCGGTCGGCTTCCTCGGCATCGATGTTCAGGCCGATGTCGTAGCTGCGTGCCAGGATCGTCAACGCCTTCACGCGCGGCAGCAGTTCGGCCATGACGCGTTCGCGCTGGGCGCGCGAATAGCGCGGGTGCAGCGCCGACAGCTTGATCGAAATGCCCGGGCCTTCATAGATGCCCCGGCCGGCCGCAGCCTTGCCGATGGCGTGGATGGCCTGCTCGTACGAGGCGTAATAACGGTCGGCGTCCTCGGCCGTGGTGGCGGCCTCGCCCAGCATGTCGTACGAATAGCGGAAACCGCGGCTTTCCATCTTGCGGTTGTTGGCCAGCGCTTCGGAAATGGTCTGGCCCGACACGAACTGCTCGCCCATCATGCGCATGGCCATGTTCACGCCCTTGCGCACCAGCGGCTCGCCGCCCTTGCCGATCAGGCGCGTCAGCGCCTTGGACAGCGACTGCTCGCTGCTCACGGCCACCAGTTTGCCCGTGATCATCAAGCCCCAGGTGGCGGCATTGACGAACAGCGATTGCGAACCGCCCATGTG
>PJUB01000458.1_pt1 | contig 14871 bp, 17 predicted proteins | sample 1512141 | NCBI WGS metagenome assembly PJUB01 (sample SAMN08177677, study PRJNA422409) | Soil metagenome, whole genome shotgun sequencing project. | isolation source: Soil enriched on filter paper: alkali lignin treatment | place: USA: Madison | collected 2015-01-15 | reverse complement strand
GGCTACGCCCAGGCCAAGGACGAGACCTGGGGCGACTACAAGAAGGACGCTGGCGGCTGGGGCTCCAGCCGCGACAATTTCGCAGACGCCTTGGATTTCATGGGCTGGTACATGAGCAGGACGCAGCGCCTGAACGGCGTGCCCAAGTCGGACGCCTACGGCCAGTACCTGAATTACCACGAGGGCTGGACCGGTTATCGCAACCGCAGCTATGACCGCAAGGCCTGGCTCAAGACGGTGTCGCAGAAAGTGCAGGCGCGCGCCGACAAGTTCGCCGCCCAATACAAGAGCTGCGAAAAAGACCTGACACGCGGCGGCTGGTTCTTCTGAAGGCCGCGGCCGGCGCACCGGCCGCGGCAGACCCTTATGCCTGCACGCCCAACCGGTACACCACGGTGTCCAGCCGGCTCACGCCGCGTTCGGCGAACTTGGGTTCCTTGGCCAGGATGTCGCGGCGGTCGATGATGACCGCTGGGGAGACGCCAGTGAACAAGGTGCGCACTTCGGGTTCGACCAGCGCGAACGGCGGCCCTTCCATCTCTTCCTGGGGGTAGTCCAGGGTGATCAGGAGGCCGCGGTAACCCGGCGCCAATTGCCCGTAGACGTGGCGCACATAGGGGCCACGCATCTCCGCAGGCAGCGCCACCAGCGCGGCGCGGTCATAGGCGCCCACGCAGTGCGACAGCAGTTGCGCATCCAGCTTGAAGATATCGCCGCAGATGATTTCGATATTGCCCGCCACGTAATGCTTGCCGTAGGCGGTGTCGTGGATGACCGGCTTGAGCTCGTTTTCGGTGAAGAATTGCTCGACAGCCAATTGGGACAGTTCCACGCCCAATACCTGGAAGCCCTGCGCCGCCAGCCAGACCATGTCCAGCGACTTGCCGCATAGCGGCACCAGCACCTGCCCCCCGGGGGGCATCGACAGCGTCGGCCAGTATTTCTGCAACAGAGGCGTCACGCGCGTTTGATGAAAATGCGTGCGTCCGTCGCGCCAGCGTTCCAACCAGAATTCCGCGTCCATGCTTTGTATTTATCCTCCGGAAAATAGCGAATAACTCCATTCGCGGGCGGTGCCGCGCGCCGGTGCGCGGCTTGGCAAGACGTCTAGATACTACCTGCCCTGTGCCGGGGCAGCATCGGGAACAAGTGCCTGAAAAGCGCGCTTACCCCGTGCGGCGGCCTCCAACGTCCGCAGATGCCCCTGCGGCAAGGCGCAAGCTGGCGACGCTGGCCGACCTAGGGTTTGTCCTAGCCCTCATCACGCATCCAACCAGCGACGGGCCCCGTATGTGTTCGTGACGGCCAACAAAAAGGAGATCGTCATGAAATTGCTAGCCTCGATTGCCATCGCCTGCTCCGCCCTGACCTTGTCGCCCACCTTCGCGGCCGACGTCATGGTGGGCGGTCAAGCGATGATGCCCAGCAAGAACATCGTCGCCAATGCGGTCAATTCCGCCGACCACACCACCCTGGTCGCGGCCGTGAAAGCCGCCGGCCTGGTAGATACGCTGCAAGGCAAGGGACCGTTCACGGTCTTCGCGCCCACCAATGCCGCGTTCAACAAGCTGCCGCCCGGCACCGTTGACACCCTGGTCAAGCCGGAAAACAAAGCCACCCTGACCAAGATCCTGACCTACCACGTAGTGCCCGGCAAGCTGGACTTCGACGCGTTGGCCGCCAAGGCCAAGAAGGGCGGCGTCACCGAGCTGACCACGGCCAGCGGCGGCAAGCTCTGGGTCATGATGAACGGCAAGCACAACCTGACCGTCAAGGACGAAAAGGGCGGCGTCGCCAACATCAGCACGTACGACGTCTACCAATCCAACGGCGTGATCCACGTGATCGACAGCGTGCTGATGCCCAAGTAAACGCATCCGACAGACGCGCAGCCCCACGGCAGGTGCGAGGGGAGACGGCGCGACGGCCCGGCGACAACGCCGGGCTTTTTCATTGGCGCAGGGGCAAGCGCGGTTTCGCGATATCGTAGGGGTCCCTGACATTCCTGCCCGCCCGCCATGACCGCGACGCTGCGCCATCCTATCCGATCGTTGTTCGGTTCGTTATCCGCTCTGTCGCCGCGCCTGTCATGCCGCCTGTTCCGCGGTCTGCGGCACGGCCTGTTGCTGATGGGTCTTGCCGCCGGCTCAAGCGCGCAAGCACAGTCCATGCCGGAGTTCGACAACGCCTACAAGGCCGAGCTGGCCGCGGAAAACGCCGCGTTACGCGCCCGCATCCAGCAGTGGCCAGCACCGCTGCAGGACATGAATCAGCAAATCTCGGCCGCGCTGCGCGCCAATGATCCGGCGCAGGCGCAGCGCATCGCCGAAGACCTGTCGCGGCGCGATCCCGGCAATGCCGACGTCAGGAATTTCCTGGGCAAGCTGCAGTCCGTGAACGGCCGGCCAGACACGGCGGTCGCGCGCTTTGACGAAGCGATCAAGCTGAACCCGGACAACCGCTGGTTCTATGTGAACAAGGCCGGCGTGCAGGCCGAACTGCGGGACCTGCCCAATGCGCTGGCCACCGCGCACGCACTGACGGCGCGCTATCCGCAATGGAGCATCGGCCTGAACTTGCAGGCCGCGCTGCTGGACGGCCTGGACCGGATACCGCAGGCCCTGGCGACGTATGAACAAGCCGTGGCGGCAACGCCGCCCAGCGCCCAGATCCTGACCAATCAGGGCCTATTGCTGCGACGTCTGGGCCGTCAGGCCGACGCCCGCGCCAGCTACGAGGCGGCGCTGCGGGTGCAGCCCGGCTATGCTCGCGCCGAGGCCGAACTGGCATCATTGCCACGATAGCGCAGCGTCCACGTCTGCAAGCGCGCCCCTTCTTGCAAACTTCCCCTTGCCCCCGATCCGTCCCAAATCCCCGGAGACGTCATGCCACCTGAATCCCCCTTGTCGTCCACCCCACCCTCCCTCCCCCGCCGCGCGCTGACACTGGCGCTGGCGGCACTGGCCTGCGTGCCGGTACGCATGGCGACGGCCGCCGGCGCGAAATCGTCCAATGACCGCGACGCCATCATCCGGCAAGTCTTCCAGGCCGATCTGGCAAGCATCCGCTACGGCGCGGACCATGCGGCGTTGATGCGCAACCTGGGCGTCATCTGGATCCCCGTGGAGTCCGGCGCGCCGGGTATCGAATTCGAGAACCCGTTGGGGGGCAAAGACACCATCGCAGCTGCGATGGCTCTGCTGGGCACAAGCGACAGGCGCCTGGCGGCGCGGCGCCTGGCCGAGGTCTGCCGGCTGGTGCCGTCCTATGTGCGCAGCATCGGCCGACTGGCCCCCGGCCGCTACGCCATTCCGGCCCAGCGGCGGGAAGCGTTCGACTTCCCCAACAGCGGCGTGGACGCACAGGGCAATTTCCAGCTGCGCGGTGAACACCTTGTCCTGCTGCGCGCGGCAAGCTGGCACGATGCCAGCAAGGGTGCGTTGGAAGCGGTGCTGCGCGAAGGCGACGCCTACTGGCCCATGCCGTATATCGACGGCAAGCGCCCGTACGGCGACAGCAGCTTCTACCAGATCGACATGGCGCAACTGCTGGGCGAACCCTATGCGCTGGATGCCCGGGGCTACGCGATGACGGAACCCGCCAAGGATGCGCGCCTGGCCAGCCTGCATTGGGAGACGGCCGCCGCGTTGCAAGTCTTCCTGGCCCACGCTGTCGCGTAAGGGCCCCGGGCAACAGCGCCGGCGACGCTGCCCGCTGCGGGTTCGTGGACACTACAACCGCGAAAAGAACCCGCGGATATCATCGGCCACCGGCACCGCCGCCAGCACCATCAGGAACAGCGCCAGCGGCACGGTCGAGCCGAATCCGTAATGAAAGAACGAGTACGCCCCTGTGACGCCGCCGGTGAAAAACAGCGTGACCATCGCGCTCAGCACGATCAGCTTGCCGCGATCGGCCCGCACCGGCGGGGTGTCGGCGGCATCCAGGCGCGCCACGTTCCAATAAAACAGCTTGCCCAGCTCGATACCGATATCGGTGACCATGCCGGTCACGTGCGTGGTGCGGATTTCAGATTTGGAGACCTTGGTGATCATCGCGTTCTGCAGGCCCATGATGTAGCACAGCAGCATCACGGTGCCCGGCACGTAGAACCAGCGCAGGGTTTCCAGATTGGCGCCCAGCAGGCCGAATACCAGCAGCAACAGGGCCTCGAACAGCAGCGGCAGCGCGAACTCGCTGGCCAGGTGCGAGCGCCGTCCGAAATTGATCAGGGATGCCGAGGTCGCCGCTCCCGCCACGAACGACAGCAACGCGGCCAGCCCCTGCAGCACCACCGCCACGCCGCCCAACGCCATGTGGTCGGCCATCAGCGACACGATGCCGGACATGTGCGAGGTGTATTGCTGCACGGCCAGAAAGCCGCCCGCGTTGACGGCGCCCGCCGTGAACGTCAGGAAATAGGCCAGCCGCCGGTTGGCCTGCGGCGTGCGGCTGACCGCGGTGAGCTGACGCAGAAAGGGAATGGGCACGGCCGTGAACGCTCCCGGAAACAGGGCGGCGCGGCCGGCCAAGCCGGCCGCGCCCGGTCCCAGGATTCTACCGCCGGGCCGGCAGGAGCCGGCAGCCTTGGCCGCCGGTTCCTGCCGGCCCGGCAACGGTTCAGGCCGCGCCCGACTCGGCCAGCTGTTTGCGGCGGAATTCGCCTTGGCGCACGTGCATCCAGCCCGGATACTCCGGCGGCAGCGCGCTGACCTTGTCCAGCAGGTCCAGCTCTTCGGTCGTCAGCTTGATGGCGGTGGCCGCCAGGTTGTCGTCCAGCTGGTCAACCCGCTTGGCGCCGATGATGACGCTGGTCACCGCGCGCTGGTGCAACAACCAGGCCAGGGCCACTTGCGCCACCGACACGCCACGCGCATCGGCCACCTGACGCAGCACGTCGATGCTGTCGAATGCGCGGTCGCGGTCCACCGGCGGGAAGTCGAACTGGGCGCGGCGGCTGCCGGCTTCGGCCTGGCCATCGCGGCTGTACTTGCCGCTGAGCAGGCCGCCCGCCAGCGGGCTCCAGACCATCAGGCCAACGCCTTCGCTTTGCAAGAGCGGCACGATTTCGCGTTCCAGGTCGCGGCCGGCGATGGTGTAGTACGCCTGCAGCGACTCGAAGCGGGCCAGGCCCAGGCGCTCAGCGATACCCAGCGCCTTCATGATCTGCCAGGCCGCCCAGTTGGACACGCCCACGTAGCGCACGTGGCCGTGCTGCACCAGGTTGTCCAGCGCGCGCACCGTTTCCTCGACCGGCGTGGCCGGGTCGAAACCGTGGATCTGGTACAGGTCGATATGGTCCAGTTGCAGGCGCGCCAGGCTTTTCTTGACGCTGTCCATGATGTGAAAGCGCGAATTGCCGCGGGCGTTCACGCCGGCGCCCGTCTGGCCGAAGACCTTGGTGGCGATGACCACGTCGTCGCGCGCCACCTTCAGGTCCCGCAGCGCCTGGCCGGTGATGACCTCGGAACGGCCTTCCGAATACACATCCGCCGTGTCGATGAAGTTCACGCCCGCTTCCAGCGCGCGCCCCACCAGCCGGTTGGCGTCTTCCTGCTGCAGGTCGCCGATCTTGCTCCACAACTCGCCTTCGCCGCCGAAGGTCATGGTGCCCAGGCAAAGTTCCGAGACGAACAGGCCGGTGCTGCCGAATTTCTTGTACCGCATCATTGCACTCCTTCTTGGGCGCGGCGCGCCGCCAGTTTCGGGATGGAACGGCGATGGCGCGTGGCCAGGGTGAAAACAGTATGCTCGCCGGGGCCTCTGGAACGGATGCTCGATCCTGCCCTTTTTTTGCCTGATTCTCTGGCGCTCGAGCCCGACGCCCCGGATACGCCCGATCCTCCGCACTTCTTGCCTATTTGTCCGGACGCCTATGCCAGAGCCCCCGGACAGGCTCTGGTTGGGTCTACACTCGATACCGCCTGATTCTCTGGTGACCCACGCCGCACGCGCGCGTCGGGCCACTATCTACGGAGCGAGCCCATGCCTCCCACCCCCACCCTGCCGACCTCCGCCACCGCCACCCTGCTGGATGCGGCTTTCGAGCCCGCCCGGCGCGAACTGCTGTGCCTCTTGGAACGCATGACTGGCACGCTGGAGGGGTCGCTCGACACGCCTATCGAAGGCCTGTACCTGCACCGCATCTCGCAGCCCACCGGGCCCAAGCCTGCCTTGCAGAAGGCGGCGCTGGCCGTGATCGCGCAGGGGTCCAAGCGGCTGTTGATCGGTGACGAAGCCTACGAGTACGACCCGTTCCACTACCTGATCTCGTCGGTGGACCTGCCGGTGGTAGCCAAAGTGTCCGTGGCCAGCCCGACCCTGCCCTACCTGGGCCTGCGGCTGGATCTGAACCCGGAAGAGATCACCGAGCTGATCAGCGACGAGAACCTGCCGCCGCTGCTGCCGGCCGAGGCCTCGCGTGCGCTGTGCGTCAATCCCCTGGGCGGCACCCTGCTGGACGTCATGCTACGGCTGCTGCGCTTGCTGGACTCGCCGCGCGACATCCCGATCCTGGCGCCCATGGTCAAGCGCGAACTGCTGTACCGCCTGCTGATGAACGGACAGGGCGTGGTGCTGCGCCAGACCGTGCTGCAGGACAGCCAGCTCAATCGCGTAGCCAAGGCCATCCGCATCCTGCGCGACAACTACGCCCAGCCGCTGCGGGTCGAGGAAATCGCCCGCGACGTCCACATGAGCGTGTCGTCGCTGCACCATCATTTCAAGCAGGCCACCGCCATGAGCCCGCTGCAATACCAGAAGCACCTGCGCCTGCAGGAGGCGCGCCGGCTGATGCTGACCGACGACGCCGGCGTGGCGCTGGCCGCGCACGCCGTGGGCTACGAAAGCTCGTCGCAGTTCAGCCGCGAGTACAGCCGCCTGTTCGGCACTCCGCCCCTGCGCGACAAGCAACGCTGGAAGGACGAGGCGCTGGCGGCTGCCTAATCGTCCGTAGCGTCCGTAGCCTTGCCTGCGGGTTTGTCCGTGAATGCCAGGCGCATGCCGGGCAGCGCCAGGCCGTCGATCACGGTGTTCCATACCTGCCCGGCGTGTACCGGATAGGCCATCGTCAACGTCCCGGTCGTGACCAGTTCGCCCGCCTTGACCGCTTCGTCGGCGGGCCGGTCAACCAGCGTCATCAGCAGATGGGCCATGGCCTGCAAGGGGCCGCCCAGTGCGTTGGCGCCCGTGCCGGTTTCGCGCCGCGCGCCGTCGCAGGACAGCGTTACGCGGCACGCCGCCAACTGATCGATCACATCGGGCCCCAGCTCGGCCGGCGTCTTGCCCGGCCCCACGAACAGCGCGGCGTGCAAGGCGTTATCGGCCACCGTGTCGGCCGCCTGGAACCGCCACGCGGGGTAATGGGACTGCACCACCTCGAAGCCGTGCGCGATCCAATCCACGCAGGCCAGAATCCGCTCCAGGTCTTGCGTAGCCGGCGGCGCGGTGTGGAAATGCAGCACGATTTCGGGCTCGATGCGCGGTTCGACGAACGCCCCGGCCGGGCAGCACAGGTCTCCACCCTCGTCCAGTGTCAGCGTGTGCTGGTAGACGCGCCCCCACACGGGCGACGACACCCCCAGCGCCGACCACATGGCAGCGTTGGTAAAGCCGATCTTGCGGCCCGCCAGTTGCGCGCCGCCGTCTGCCCGCCGCCGGTGGATAAGGCCGGCTACCTCGTACGCCGCCGTCAGGGTGAATCCCGCGTGGCGCGCCGTCAGCGGCGCGATCGATGCCGCGCCGTCCTGCGCGGCCATCACCTCGCGCGCAATGCCCTCAATATCCAGAACCGTCATTTCGCCGCCTCCTGCGCCACCTGGCCAAGTTCCGACTGTAGACCAGAATCGGCGATATGCTTGGGCCTGGACATCTCCTATCGCGAACCTCGCCGCGCCCCTATGCAAGACCTGAATGACCTCTACTATTTCGTGCAGGTGGTGCGCAGCGGCGGCTTCGCGCCGGCCGGGCGCGCCCTGGACATCCCGAAGTCGCGGCTGAGCCGGCGCATCGCCCTGCTCGAAGAGCGGCTGGGCGTGCGGCTGATCCAGCGCTCGACCCGCAGCTTCGCGGTGACCGAACTGGGCCAGGAATATTTCGATCAATGCCTGTCCATGCTGGCCGGCGCCCAAGCGGCCCAGGATGTCATCGACCGCACCCACGCCGAGCCCCAGGGCACGATCCGCATGAGCGCACCGCCCGCGCTGATTTACTACTTCCTGGGCGACGTGGTGGCCCGCTTCATGGAGAAATGTCCCAAGGTGCACGTGTACCTGAAGAGTTTCAGCCGCCCCGTGGACGTGCTGCGCGAAGGCTATGACCTGGCCGTGCGGGTGCGCTTCGGTGCCATCGAAAGCAGCGATCTGGTGATGAAACACCTGGGCATCGGGGCCCAATGCCTGGTGGCCAGCCCCGCACTGACACGCTATCTGCCCCACCCCGGCGACCCCGAGCGGCTCAGCGACATGCCGACGCTGGCCCTGGGCACCGAACAGCGCGAATGCCAATGGAAGCTGAACGGCTCGAACGGCGAGCGCCTGGTGGTGCCGTTCACGCCGCGCCTGGTCACCGACGACATGCTGGCACTCAAGCAGGCCGCCCTGCGCGGCGTAGGCGTGGTGGCCCTGCCCCTGCTGATGATCCACGAAGAACTCGACGCCGGGCAGCTGGTGAATGTGGGCGGCGCCTGGCAGCCCGAACCCGGCAATGTGCATGCCGTCTTCCCGTCGCGTCGGGGCCTGTTGCCCGCCGTGCGCGAACTCCTGGACTTCATGTCCGACGAATACCGCCAGATCGCCGATCTGGAAGCCGCCACGCTACGCCGCCACGGCCCCGAGATTTTTCACCCCGCACCCTCATCGTCCGAAAAATAGGACGCTCAGGATCATTTTGGCTAACTACCGAGATATTCGGCTTGTATTTAGGATGACGGCTATCAACTCAAGTTTCTAACCCCGGCACGGCTTAGCGCCCTGCCCCCCAAAGCAAACGGAGCAAGCCATGACCAAACCCTATGTGAAGCTGGACAAGAACGAAGCCGCGGTGCTGCTGGTTGACCACCAAGCCGGCCTGCTGTCCCTGGTGCGCGACTTCCAGCCCGACCAGTTCAAGAACAACGTGCTGGCCCTGGCCGACCTGGCCGATTACTTCAAGCTGCCCACCATCCTGACCACCAGCTTCGAAGACGGCCCCAACGGCCCCCTGGTGCAGGAACTGAAGGACAAATTCCCCAAGGCGCCCTATATCGCCCGTCCTGGCAACATCAACGCCTGGGACAACGAAGACTTCGTGAAGGCCGTGAAAGCCACCGGCAAAAAGCAGTTGATCATCGCCGGCGTGGTCACCGAAGTGTGCGTGGCCTTCCCTGCCCTGTCGGCGCTGGAAGAAGGCTTTGACGTATTCGTCGTGACGGACGCGTCGGGTACCTTCAACGAAGTGACCCGCAACGCCGCCTGGAGCCGCATGGAGCAAGCCGGCGCCCAACTGATGTCGTGGTTCGGCGTGGCATGCGAACTGCACCGCGACTGGCGCAACGACGTCGAGGGCCTGGGAACGCTGTTCGCCAACCACATCCCCGACTACCGCAACCTGATGGCGTCCTACTCGGCCAACAAGGCCAAGTAAGCCCGCCGCGCCGGGGCAAAAATATTTTGCCCCGGCCTGCATCCAATAGCGGCTCCCGCGTGTAGTACCTGCAACGGCGCGCATTTCGCGCGTCGTATCCGCAGATTCCTATTCCGCAGGAGACCGCTCATGACGACTCGCCCCACCCCCGCCAACGGCCTTTTCGCCGCCGCCCTGCTGGCCGCTTGCGGCTTGATGCAAGCCTCCCCGGCCATGGCGTATTCGCAAGACGCCCTACCCGCCCCCGTCCAGGTGCCCGCCGGCCACAAAGTGGCCTGGGAAACCGTAGGCACGGGAGAGATCACCTATGAATGTCGAGCCAAGGCCGACGCCAAAGATCAGGTGGAATGGGTTTTCGCCGGTCCCAAGGCGGTGCTGAAAGACCGCCAGGGCAAGCAGGTCGGCACCTACTACGGCCCGCCCGCCACCTGGGAAGCCGCGGACGGCTCCAAGCTGACCGGCACGCAGGTCGCCGTGGCGCCCTCCGGTACGGGCAACCTGCCCTATCAGTTGGTCAAGGCCAACCCCGCCGTGGGCGCCGGCGCGCTGACCGGCGTCGCCTACATCCAGCGCACCGCGCTCAAGGGCGGCGTCGCGCCCCAAACGGCTTGCACCACGGCCGGCCAGCGCAGCCAAGTGTCGTACGAAGCCGACTACATCTTCTGGAAGGCGGACTGATACCCGGTGGGCCGCGGCGGCAGGAGTCCGGTAAGATGCCTCCATCCGCCGCCGCCCCTTGCCCCGCACGCATGCCGAACCGACCTGTACCGGATTTCGATTACGAAGCGGCACTCGAGCAGTGCGCCGCCGGGCGCCGCTCGGCGCTGGAAGCCCTATACCGCCATGAAGGCCCACGGCTGCTGGGCGTGGCCCAGCGCATTCTGCGCGACCGCGCCCGGGCCGAAGACATCGTGCACGACGCATTCGTCAACATCTGGAACCAGGCGGGCAGTTTCAACGCAGCCCGCGGCTCGGCCCGCGGCTGGCTCTACAGCGTTGCCCGCAACCTGGCCCTGAACGCCGTGCGCGATAGCCGCCGCGAAACCGCGATGGACGACGACACCGCCGCCGCGCTCGACGCCCGCGCTTCGATAGAAGCCTGGCACGACACGCGCGACGCCTTCGACTGGCGCGACAGCGCCGGCCGCATCGGGCCCTGCCTGGAGCAACTGGAACCCGTGCGCCGCAACTGCCTGCTGCACGCCTACGTCGAAGGCCTGTCCCACGGTGAAATCGCGCAGCGCCTGGGCGCGCCGCTGGGCACCGTCAAAGCCTGGATCAAGCGCAGCCTGAAGGCGCTGAAGGACTGCCTGGCATGAGCGCGCTGCCCGATACCCCCGAAGGCCTGGACGAACTGGCCGGTGAATATGTCCTGGGCACCTTGTCCAGCGACCGCCGACGCGAGGTCGATGCGCGCCTCGCCCACGACGCCGCCCTGCGCGCCGCAGTCGCCCGCTGGGAAGACCGCTTGCTGCCGCTGACGGACCTGGCCGCGTCGGTCGAACCGTCGCCCAGCTTGTGGCCGCGCATCAATGCCACGCTGGAAGCCCAGCACACCGCACGCCCCCCAACCCGCCGTCAGACGAGCCTCGGGCTGTGGGACAGTTTGTTCTTCTGGCGCGGCGTGGCCGCCAGCGGCCTGGCCGCTGCCCTGGTTCTGGCCCTGACATTGGCTGTGCGACCCGCTCAGGAACCCGCCACGATGCAATACATGGTGGTGCTGGTCGCGCCGCAATCGCAGACGCCGGGCTGGGTGGTGCAAGCCCAGGCTGGCGAACGCGACGTGCGGCTCGTACCCATCGCGGCTATGCAGGTGCCGGAAGACCGTGCGCTGGAATTCTGGACCAAGGCCGATGGCTGGGCGGGCCCCGTATCGCTCGGCCTGGTCAAGCCGGGCGAACCGGTGCGCATTCCGCTGGACAAGCTGCCGCCGCTGGAACCCAACCAATTGTTCGAGTTGACGCTGGAACCGGCCACGGGCTCGCCCATCGGCAAGCCGACCGGGCCGATCCAGTTCATCGGCCGGGCCGTGAAGGTGATGTAGCCGAGTACTGTCGTGCCGGTGACGTCGTGCCGGTGACGTCGTGCCGGTGACGTCGTGCCGGGCAGCCTACTTCTTGCGGAAAGGGTAGGCCTGCTGTGACAAGAACGTGCCCGGCATGTCGTTATCCAGAATGCCGTAGTTTTCCGGCAGGCGCTTGCCAGCGCCGCGCACCGCGGTGCCGAACAGGTAATCAATGAACGACAGGTGGGCGGCGTAGTTCTTGTCGATGGCTTCCGTGTCGGATGAATGGTGCCAGTGGTGGAAGTCCGGCGTCACGATCACGTAGCGCAGCCAGCCCCAGGGCAGCTTGACGTTGGAATGGATCAGCACCGCCTGGAAGCCCACGATGATGATGTAGGCGTCCAGCACCGGCTTGGAAAAGCCCAGCGCGAACAGCACGCCCAGCACCGCCACGCGCGTGATCAGCAATTCAACGATGTGCAGGCGCGAACCGGCCAGCCAGTCCAGCGTACGGGTGCTGTGGTGCACCGCGTGGATGCGCCACAGGAACGGTACCTCGTGGTATGCCCGATGCGCGGCGTACTGCACCAGGACAGCCACCAGCACCGCCACGAACAATTCGGCCAGATACGGCAGCGACTGGATCGCGTGCTGCAGCGGTTCATACGCCGCCCACGAGAACAGCCGGTGCACGAAGAAGTTGATGCACAGCAGCACCGCCCCCACCGACAGGTGGTTGAACAGGAAGTGCTTCATGTCCACCTGCCATTCGCCGCGAAACACCGGTTGCCCCGGGTACAGCGGAAACAGATTTTCGAAGATGATGAATACGGTGCTGGAAGCCAGCAGGTCCAGGATGAACCAGTCCAGGCCCAGATAGGGATGGTTGCCGGTATTGGTTGTGGTCACCACGACCTGGCTGCCGCCCGCGATGACCGCGCCGCACACCAGCACAAAGGCCGCGATGTTCAGCCAGCGTTGGCGGCCAAAGACAATATTGGTCAGCGCGATGGTGCCAGACACGAGCAAGGCGCCGAACAACAGCGCTCGCATGGCTTCCACGGAATAGAAGCTGCGCAACTCGGGGGTCGTCAAATACGCCGGGAAGTGGAACGCCAGCACGCCCAGGACGGACAGGATCGCCAGGAACAGCGCGATCACGCCGGTAATCATGCCGGTGCCTGGATGAATGCGTCCGTCTCGTTTGAACAACTCCAGAAGACGGTAGTGGGGTGCGCGCTGATTCATTTCACTTTTATGGCAGACCACGGGGAAGCGAGTGTATCCCCGAGCCCAGCGGAGCATGTAATTAAACGTGAGTGGATAAGACCACCTCTATTCACCTCAAAACCGCGCCGATCCTTGCGCTGCGTCAAATCCCCCTCGGCGCCAGCCCCGGCGGGCGCGGAAGGCCGGTTGACTTTGACAGGCCAGTGCGATGTCATGGAATCGACCGTTCATTGCGGACCGGTCCGCCGGCCGCAGCGCAGTCCTTTTTCAACCGGATCAAGCACGAGGCCGCCATGTTCCCTGAGTACCGCCAACTGATTACCCAACTGAAAGCCGAAAACGGGCATTTCTCGGCACTGTTCCAACGCCATAACGACCTGGACCAGGAAATCAAGAACATGGAGGCGGGCATCGTCCCGGCCTCCGATGGCGCCGTGGAAGTCTTGAAAAAGGAAAAGCTGCTGCTCAAGGACAAACTGTATAGCCTGCTGCTCGCCGCAGACCAGAAGACCGCCTAGCGGGCGCGTCCCGCAGGCTTACGCATGCCACCAGGGCGCCGATCACGGCGCCCTTTTCGTTGCCCTTTTTTGTTGCTCCTATTTGTCGCCTCTTTTTCTCGCCCGGTTGCGGTCCATTCCTGCCGGGTCCGATGCAAGAGCCCCCCGGAGCCACGAGCTTCGCCCCAAGGCCGCAGCGCTTGCTGACAACAAGCTGAACGAATAAAATCCATCTGTCCGGTCATTGCCGGGGGCGTACGCAAGGTGGTGCAAGGTGCAAGATAGAGATTTCAAGGCCGGCGAAGCCGTATCGCCCGTGACCGGCTGGGCCATGCTGCCCCTGGTCGAACACGATTCCCTGCTGTTCCGGCTGGACTTCCTGCCCGATCCCACCCCGTCGGCCACCGAGCAGAGCGCCCGTGGCCGCGTCTACGCCATGACGTCCGAACAACTGCAGTTGCTGCTGGATTCGTTGCAGGCTCAGCTGCATAAGCTGCAGCCCATCGAGACCGGCCCGCGCCACTAAGCCGCCCCGGCCTGCCAATATTCAGAAAATCTAAAGATGGATTAGTATCTTTAGATTCTCTAATCACACCACAACCGCTAGTCTGTCGCCCTTGCTTCAAGGTACGACATGACCCACGCTTTTCTCCCCGGTTTTCTTCTCAGCCTGAGCCTGATCCTGGCGATCGGCGCGCAGAACGCGTTCGTGCTGCGCCAAGGCCTGCGCCAGGAACACGTCTTGGCCGTCTGCCTGGTCTGCGCGGTGTCGGACGCGCTGTTGATTGCGGCGGGTGTCGCGGGCTTCGGCCTGGCGTCCAACGCCCTGCCCTGGCTGGAGCCCGTGCTGCGCTATGGCGGCGCCTTGTTCCTGTTTGCGTACGCGGCGCGCAGCTTGCGGTCCGCCCTGCACAACCACGGCGGCCTGACCCCGTCCACGCGCCAGGCCGCTGGGCTGGGCGCCACGCTGGCCACCTGTCTGGCCTTTACGTGGCTGAACCCGCACGTCTACCTGGACACCGTGGTGCTACTGGGGTCGATCTCCAGCCAATATGAAGGCCACAAAGCCGCCTTCGCGCTGGGCGCGATGACCGCTTCGTTCGTCTTCTTCTTCACGTTGGGATTCGGCGCCCGCCTGCTGCGGCCGGTTTTCGCCAGCCAGACCGCCTGGCGGATCCTCGACGCCTTGGTTGGCATCGCCATGCTGGCAATCGCCGTCAAACTCGTCTGGCCGTCACACTAGCCATGCTGCACACCCTGCGCCGCCGGCCGGCGCGTCCGTCGCGCGATGATGGCGCCTATTGGGCTTGCGCGGCCTTCCTGGCGGCGGCAGGCGTATTGCGGAACGTGACGCCCAGGCGGTTGAACGCGTTCATCAGCCCAATGGCGTAGGTCAAGTCCGCCAACTCCTTGTCGCTGAATTCCTCGGCGGCGGCCTGGTAGTCCGCATCCGGCACGCCGGTTTCGGCCACCCGCGTCACGCACTCCGCCCAGGCCAGGGCAGCCTGTTCACGGGCG
>PJUB01000456.1_pt1 | contig 14980 bp, 14 predicted proteins | sample 1512141 | NCBI WGS metagenome assembly PJUB01 (sample SAMN08177677, study PRJNA422409) | Soil metagenome, whole genome shotgun sequencing project. | isolation source: Soil enriched on filter paper: alkali lignin treatment | place: USA: Madison | collected 2015-01-15 | reverse complement strand
TGAAGCCGACGGTGCCCGAGTTGGCGATGTTGTTGCCGATGACGTCCAGGTTCTGCGCCGCGGCATTCAAGCCGCTCAATCCTTGTCCGAAGCCCATGTTTTCTCTCGCTAATCTCTAATGTGGAAACCGCCGCCGTGGCGCCGGCTGATAATCAAACCGGCCCGCCTCAGGCGCCGATCACCTTGCGCACGTCCAGCATGCTGGTCTGGCCGTCCAGGCCCAGATCCAGACGCAGGCCGTTGGTGGAGTACGCCACGCTCTTGACCTGGCCGAACTTCAGCATTTCCGCAGAAACCTTCTTGCCGTCGGCATCCGACGCCGACACGGACACGGTGTACGCGCCCGCGTCCAGCGCCACGCCGCCGTCGTTCTTGCCGTCCCAATCCAGCGTGTACACGCCGGCGCCCTTCTGGCCCAGTTCCATCGTGCGCACCACCGCGCCGTTGGCATCCGAAATGCGCACCTGCACCTTGGTCGCATCGCCCTGCAGGTCGATACCGTACGGCGTCACCACGCGCTCGGTCGGATGCTCGGCGTTCACGCCCACCTTGACGGTCGAACCCGGGATCAGCACGCCCTTGCCGATCATGGCGACGGCGTTCATGGACTGCGACACGTCGATCTGGCCGCTGATGGCCAGCATGGTGTTCTTCAGGTTGTTGATGCCTTCCACCGTGGAGATCTGCGCCAGCTGCGACGTCAGTTCGGCGTTCTGCATCGGGTTCAGCGGATCCTGGTTCTTCAGCTGCGTCACCAGCAGCTTCAGGAACTGGTCCTGCAGCCCTTGCGCGGTGGACGAGCCGTTGGCGCCCGATTGCGCCAGGCCCAGGCCGGTCTTGCTCGTGGATTGATCGACGGTGGTCATGAATTCACTTTGTCTGGATTATTCCGCGCGGGCGGCGCGGCGCGCGGAATGTGGGAATCAGGACTGACCGATGGTCAGCGTCTTCTGCATCAGGCTCTTGGCGGTGTTCAGCACTTCGACGTTGGCCTGGTAGGAACGCGACGCCGCGATCATGTTGACCGTTTCGGCCACCGGATCGACGTTGGGCATGCTGACGTAACCCTGGGCATCGGCCAGCGGATGCTTGGGGTCGTAGACCTGCTTCAGGGGCGACTGATCCTGCACCACGCCGGCCACGCGCACCCCGCCGATCTCCTGGCCCAGCGCCTGGCCGGCCGGAGGATTGACCTGGAACACCACCTGGCGGGCGCGGTACGGCTGACCGTCGGGGCCCACCACGCTGTCGGCGTTGGCCATGTTGCTGGCCGCCACGTTCATGCGCTGCGATTGCGCGCTAAGCGCCGAACCGGCGATATCGAAAATGCTCAACAAGGACATTGCCTGCGGCTCCCTATGAAAATCAATCCTGGATGGCGGCCATCATGGTCCGGATACGGCCCGACAGCAGCTGCATGGTGCTTTGGTAGTGCAAGGTGTTGTCGGCGAACTGGACGCGCTCGATGTCCATGTCCACCGTGTTGCCGTCCATGCTGGGCTGGTACGGCAGGCGGTACAGCAGGTCCGTCGGACCCTGCGACACGGCCTTGGCGGGGATGTGGCGCGCCGACGTCAGCGTGAGCGACGTGTCCGGCAGACGCTTGGTGCCTTCCATGGCGTTCTGCATCGCCGCCTTGAAATCGAAGTCACGCGCCTTGTAGTTGGGCGTGTCGGCGTTGGCGATGTTCGAGGACAGCACTTCCTGGCGCTGCGCGCGCAGTCCCAGGGACTGCTGGTAGAAGCGGAAATCTTCGTTAAGCCTGTCTAGCATCGGATCGCCTTCAATACGGATGAAACCCGGGACAGCGGACGCACCGTTATCCCATTGGATGACGGCATCATAGGGGTCGCGGCCGGAACACAATCAGCCAAATAACCCGTCATTTCTCATCCAATTCACGTATTGCCAAGTGACGCGGGCTTCTACAATTCAGTCATCATGAAATTCCCCGCAAGCCTTCGCGCGCGCGCCGCCTGCCTGGCCGCCCTGATCCTGGCCCCCACCGCCGCGGCCCAGGCGCAAGAGGCCGTCCAGGCGCCCGAAGCCATCGTCATTGCCGCGCAGACCTATCTGCTGGAACAGCTGGCGGGCCTGTCCGGCCAGCCGTCGGTCGCCATCGACCCGCCCAGGGTCGAGCGGCTGGCGCCCTGCGATGCCTTGTCCCCATTTATGCCCGCAGGCATGAAGCCGCGCTCGCGCATGACCGTGGGCGTGCGCTGCAATGCGCCCAAGTCCTGGACCACCTATGTGCAGGCCACGGTCAGCGTGCCGGGCTATTACTACGTGGCCTCGCGCATGATCGCGGCCGGCCAGGCCCTGACGCCAGCCGACCTGTCGCCGCGCGACGGCGACCTGGTCGCCCTGCCCCCGGGCGTCATCACCAACCCGGATACCGTGGTGGGCATGACGGCGGCCTATCGCATCAATGCCGGCCAGCCGGTCAAGGGCGCCGCGCTGCGCAACGCCCAGTCGGTCACGCGCGGTTCCAATGTGCGCATCAACGCGCGCGGCAACGGCTTCGTGGTCAGCAGCGAAGGCCAGGCCCTGGACAACGCGGCGCCCGGCGCCACGGTGCAGGTGCGCACCGCCAGCGGACAGGTCGTAACGGGTGTCGTGCGCAACGCCGGGCTGGTCGAAATACAACTTTAGGCTATGTTACATATCGCGCGGCGGCGAGGGCTCGTCTACCCTAAAGTTCCTTCCGACCCTGTCGTTACAGAGACATAAGTAGGCGGATCCGTCGCAAACCGACCCAGGACGCCCTGCGGAGAAAACCTTGAAAATCAATTCGACCCCCAACCGGCCCATCTCGGCGGACGCCATCAGCCCCCGCGCCGAGTCCTCGGTCGCCCAGGCCTATGGCGCCGGCGGCGGTAGCAGCGCCAGCAGCTCGCAGGTCGCGCTGAGCTCGGCATCGCGCAAAATGCTCGCCTTGCAGGACGGCTCGAACGACATCAATGTCGAACGCGTCGCGGCCATCCGCGCAGCCATCGCCTCGGGCCAGCTCAAGATCGATACCAGCCGCATCGCTGACGGCCTGATCGCCAGCGCCCGTGACCTGTTGAAGTAGGCCTGCTCGCAGGCCTGTCGCCCCGTCCGTTTCATCTTCCGACCCGCATGACCATGAGCCCTGTCGATTCCCTGCAAGCCTGCCTCAAGCAGGAAGACGTCCTGATCACCGAGTTCTCCGCCATCCTGGAAGAAGAAACCAAGGTGCTGGTCGGACCGGGCAACGTCGACGCGCTGCATGACGTCACCGAACGCAAGGGCAACGTGGCCCAGCAACTGGTCGACCTGAGCCACGCCCGCGACGGCCTGCTGGCCGAACTTGGCCTGCCCGCCGGACACGCCGGTACCGAACAGGCTGCCGTACTGCACCCGCAACTGTCGGGCGTGTGGCAGGCGCTGCTCAGCAAGTCCGCGTCGGCCAACGAGATCAACATGCGCAATGGCGCGCTGATCGACGTGCACATGCGCTACAACCAGCAATCGCTGGACGCCCTGCGCAACCTGGGCGGCATGGGCGTCACGTCCACCTACGACGCGCAAGGCCGCGGCGCCCGCAGCGCCCCGGGCCGCAAGCCCATCGTCGCCGGCTGACCGTCAGCCCGCCCAAAGAAAACAGCCCGCATCAGCGGGCTGTTATGTTTTAGCCTTCAGCCATTTCCAGCAGGGCGAACATTTTCAGCAACGCTATCGGCAACAGACGTCCCGACAGCTTGCGGTCGGCGCTGACCACGCCCGACAGCGTCGAGCGGGCCGAATCGGCCGCCGGCGCATGCGCCAGTTGCCAGCACGCCGCGCCCAGCTGGCCGGCCATCAACGATTGGCGCGCCAGGGTGTGGGCGCCATCGACAGCGGGCAGCGCCTGCCAGGCGTTGGCCATGTAGCGGAAACCGGCGCGGGCTTCTTCCTGCAAGACCAGCCAGCGCGCCACGGTAGCGGCATCGGCCTGGCTGGCCGTCAGGTTGGTCAGGCCGAACAACTGGCCGGCGACCTCGCCGCTGGCCGTGTCGATCAGGCGGGCGCAGACCAGCCGCAGGCGCGTGTCGTCGCCCCGACCCGGCAAGCCGATCTCGGTACCCGACGCCCACAGCGCCAGCGGCGCCGGCCGCGTACCCGGCACGGCGCGCAGGCCCGGCATGTCGCCCGGCTGGCCCACCGGCAGGTAGCCGACGCTCTTGCCCACTGCATTCAGGTTGGTCGGGCAATCATCCTGGATCACGCGCAGGCCGCCCGGGTTGCGCGCCACCCACGACACGCCCTGCCCGCTCAGGCTCTGCCACAAGGCAGACGTGCCGGCTTCCAGCATGTGCACCACCGGCAGGCGCTCGAGCTGGCCGCCCAGCCAACCGATGCGGGCTTCCAGCGCCAGCGCCGTGTCCGGCTGGGCCGCGCTGGCGGGGTCGAACGAGGACAGCATGCCGTGCGGCAACACCAATTGCTGGGCGGGCGCGGCCATCGCGGCGCCGCGGTCGCTCATCAGAACGGAACTGAGCAGCGTGCCGCCCGGCAGGCCATCGCCCTTCATGCTGGTCTTGCCATGCATGGCCAGGAGGTGGCGGCCGCAAGCGCTGGAGAATTCGCGCCGCACCATCGCCAGGGGCGACTCACCCAGCGCGGCCAGGCTGGAGCCCGCGCCGTCGCTGACATATTCACGCCACGACGCGCGCGCCTGCACGCAAGCCGGATCGCTGTCGAGCCAGCCGATGGCGTCGTCCAGGTTCTGCGCGGCGTCGATCGCGGCCGCGCCGCCTTGTGGCCGCAGGATGGCCGAGGCCAGCAATTGACGCCGGCGGGCCGGATCGACCGCTGCGCTGTCGCGCGGCGCCGCGGACCACAGCGACGCCAGATCCGCCTCGCTGGGGGTATACAGGGCACGAGCCCGCTCGACCATGGCGAAGGCGCGGTCGATCAGCGCGTCGGCGCGCGCCAGTTCCAGGTGTTCAGGCACCTTCTGGCCGACCGAGGAATAGTGAATCGGCAGCCGGTGGCGGATCGCCGTATCCAGCGCCGCACCCAGGCGCGAGGCCTCGTCGAGCTTGGTGATGATGCAGCCGGCCACGTCCTCGCCCACGCCGTTGCGATAGGCATGCGCCACTTCGTCCAGGGTGTCGCCCTGGCTGGCGGCGTTCAGCACCAGCAGCCGGCGCACCGGTTTGCCGGCGTTGCACAGCATGGCGGCCTGTTCGGCCACATGGCGGTCGCGCTGGCTGATGCCGGTGGTGTCGATCAGCACGATCTTGCGGTTGCCCAGTTCGGCCAGGATGCGGCGCAGCTCGCCGGCATCGCGCACCGAGTGCGCCGGCACGCCCATCAGGCGGCCGTAGATCTGCAACTGCTCCAGCGCGCCGATCCGGAAATTGTCAGTGGTCAGCATGGCCACCTGCTCGCGGCCTTCGCGGGCCACGCAGCGCGCCGCCAGCTTGGCCAGGGTGGTCGTCTTGCCCACGCCGGTCGGGCCGACCAGCGCGTACACGCCGCCGCCCAGGAATTCGTCTTCCGATCCCAGCACCGGCAGGTGGGTCACCAGTTCATTGCGGGCCCATGCCAGCGCGGCCTCGGCAGACATGCCTTCCGGCATGCGCTCGACCAGCGCGCGCACGAGCTTGGTGCTGAAGCCCGCGTCCAGCAGGCTGCGGAACAAGGCAGCGCCGGCCGGTTCGCGGCCCGGGCCCTGGCGGCCGCCCCACAGCAGGCCGTCCATGCGGCTTTCCAGCGCGCCGCGCAAGGCGCTGATTGCGTCCTGCAGGCCGGCCGCGGCATCGCCCGGCAAGGCTGCGGGCGGCACGACCGGTCCGTTGCGCAGCGGCGCGTCGGGCATGCGGGACATGGGCGATTGGGGCGCCATCGGTTGCGGCAAGGTCGGTTGGGGCGAGGTCGGCGGCAACACGGCCGGCTGCGGCGCCGGCACGGCGGGCATGCGGGCGACGGGTGGCTGGGCCGCATTCGGCTGGGCCGCAGCCGGCTGCTCGCGCGCAAGCGGCGGCAAGGCGGGCATTTCCATGCGCACCGGCGCGACGGGCGCGGCCACGGCAGCGGCAGGAGGCGCCGACGGTGCGACCGATTCCTGCTGTTCATCCTGCTCCGGCAACGCCGACGAGGCGTAGGCAGACTGATACGCGGCGATGGAGCGGGCCGGCGCAGCATAGCCGGGCTGCGGCACGGCGGCCGGCGCGGCATAGGCAGGCTGCGGCGGGACATAGGCAGGCTGCGGCGGGACATAGGCAGGCTGCGGCGCGACATAGGCCGGCTGCGGCGCGGCGGCAGGCGCAGCGTAGGCAGGCTGAGGTGCGCCATAGCCAGGCTGCGGCGCGGCGTAGGCCGGCACAGGCGCGGTCTCCTGCGGCGCCGGCTGACGCGGCGATTCCTGCGGCACGTCGTCAAACGCGCCTTCCACCGTGGCCAGCACCTCGATGCCGCCATCGACGCTGCGATTCGACACGATCAGCGCGTCCGGGCCCAGCACCTGGCGCACCTGACGCATCACATCCCGGCTGTTCGCCCCAAAGAAGCGGCTTATCTTCATTGACCATTACCCCCGCCGATCAGCGCGGTCACGCGGACCATGCGCTCATCCGGAATTTCCGTATTCGACAACACACCCAACTGCGGCAAATGGTGGCGCAGGAAGCGCGACAGCGGTGCGCGCAGCACCGGCGACACCAGCAGCACCGGCGCATTGCCCTGCGATTCCTGGCGTTCGACCGCGGCCTGCGTCTCGCGCAGCAGCGTATCGGCCAGGCCGGGCTCCAGCCCGCCGCTGGTGGTCAGCGCCTGCGACAGCACGCGCTCGAGCTTGACGTCCAGGCCGATCACGCGCAGCTCGCCTTCGCCCGGGAACCATTGCTGGGTGATGGCGCGGCCCAGCGCGCGGCGCGTCAGCGCGATCAGTTCGTTGATGTCCGGCTGCCCGCCCGCCCCGGCCGCCAGCGCCGCCAGGCGCGGACCGTGTTCGGACAGGGTGTCGATGATCGTGCGCATGTCGCGGATCGGCACTTCCTCGGCCAGCAGGCCCTGCAGCACCTTCTGCAGCGCGGTCAGCGACAGGGTCTTGGGCACCAGGTCCTCGACCAGCTTGGGCGCGTCGCGGCCGATGCGGTCCAGCAGCTGCTGCACTTCCTGGCGGCCCAGGAGGTTCGAGCCGTGGCGGTGCATCAGGTGGTTCAAATGGGTGGCCACCACGGTGCCCGCGTCCACCACCGTGTAGCCGACCACCTGGGCCTGGTCGCGCAGGCTGCCGTCGATCCACAGCGCCGGCAGGCCGAAGGCCGGATCGGTGGTGGGGGTGCCCTTGATCTGCATCGTCACGCCGCCCGGGTCGATGGCCAGCCACTGGCCCGGCATGGCCACGCCGTGGCCGATTTCGACGCCGGACAACAGGATGCGATAGTCGTTGGGCTTGAGTTCGAGGTTGTCGCGGATGTGCACCACTGGCGGCAGGAAACCCACGTCCTGGGCGAATTTCTTGCGCAGGCTGCGGATGCGGTGCAGCAGCTCGCCGTTCTGGGCGTGGTCCACCAGCGGAATCAGCCGGTAGCCCACTTCCAGGCCCAGCTGGTCCACCATCGACACGTCGTCCCAGCTGGCTTCGGCCGCCGCGGCCTGCGCCTGCGTCACGGCCTGCTGCGGCACGTCCCGGGCGGCCACCTCGGCCGCCTTGCGCCGCTTCTGCAGCGCCCAGCCGCCCCAGGCCAGGCCGGCGGCCAGGGTCAGGAAGGCGATGTGCGGCATGTTGGGAATCAGGCCCATGATGCCGATGATGCCGGCCGTCAGGAACAGCACGGCGGGGTTCGAAAACAGCTGGCTGATGATCTGCTGGCCGATGTCCTGGTCGGTCGACACGCGCGACACGACCACGCCCGCGGCGGTGGAGATCACCAGCGCAGGGATCTGGGCGACCAGGCCGTCACCGATGGTCAGCAGCGTGTAGACGCGGGCCGAATCGCTCATCGACATGTCGTGCTGGGCCACGCCCACGATCAGGCCGCCGATGATGTTGATGGCCATGATCAGCAGGCCGGCGATGGCGTCGCCGCGCACGAACTTGCTGGCGCCGTCCATCGAGCCGAAGAAGTCGGATTCCTGCGAGACCTCGGCGCGGCGCCGGCGTGCCTCGTCCTCGCCGATCAGGCCGGCGTTCAGGTCGGCGTCGATGGCCATCTGCTTGCCGGGCATGGCGTCCAGGGTGAAGCGCGCGCCGACTTCGGCGATACGGCCCGCACCCTTGGTGATGACGATGAAGTTGATGATCGTCAGGATGATGAAGACGATGATACCGACAGCGAAGTTGCCGCCCACCAGGAAGTGGCCGAAGGCCTCGATCACCTTGCCGGCGGCGTCCGGCCCGGTATGGCCGTGCAGCAGCACCACGCGGGTCGACGCCACGTTCAGCGACAGGCGCAGCAGCGTGGCGAACAGCAGCACGGCCGGAAAGGCGGCGAAGTCCAGCGGCTTGCGGGTGAACATGGCCACCAGCAGGATCATCACCGACAAGGCGATGTTGAAGGTGAACAGCAGGTCCAGCAGGAAGGTGGGCAGGGGCAGCACCATCATGCCCAGCACCATCACGATCAGGACGGGGCCGGCCAGAAGGCGCGCGTGCGTGCCTCCGCTGCTTTTCAACATGGTGAGCAAAGCGCTCATTCCTTAAACTCCTTGTGCTGCGGGTTTGGCCTGCGGGTCCAGGTCGGCCGGCACGGGCAGGGACGTGGGGGCCGTCGGCTCGACCCCCCATCCCGAACGCCATGAGCGCAACTGGAAGACCCACGCCAGCACTTCCGCGACCGCGGTATATAGCTCGGCCGGGATTTCTTTACCCAGGTCGACGTGTTGATACAGGGCGCGCGCCAGCGGCGGCGCCTCCAAGGTGGGAATGCGGTGTTCGGCGGCCAGCTCACGGATCTTGGCCGCGATCAGCCCGGTGCCCTTGGCCAGCACCCGCGGCGCGCCATTCTTGTCTTCTTCGTACTTCAGCGCCACCGCGTAGTGGGTCGGGTTGGTCACGACCACGTCGGCGTTGGGCACTTCGGACATCATCCGACGGCGCGCGGCCTGGCGCTGCTGCTGGCGGATGCGGGCCTTGGTGTGGGGGTCGCCCTCGCTTTCCTTGTGTTCCTGGCGCACGTCTTCCTTGGACATGCGCAGCTTTTTCAGGTGGCTCCAGATCTGCCACGGCACATCCAGCATCACGATCACCATCAGCGAGGCCACGATGAAGGCGCAGCACATCGCCACCAGGGTCAGCGCCTTGGTCAGCGCCGCCGTCGGGGCCACGTGCATCAGGCCCAGCATGTCGTCGTGATAGCGCCAGATGATCCACACCGCCACGCCGCCCACCAGCAGGGCCTTGGCCAGCGCCTTGACCAGTTCGACCACCGTCTGGGCCGAGAACATTCGCTTGAGGCCGGCGAACAGGCTCAGCTTGGAGAAATTCGGCGACAGCGGCTTGCCCGAGATGACGATCCCGCCCAGCAGCACGCTGGACAGCACGGCAATCACGGCCAGCAGGCCGAAGATCGGCAGGATCACCATCAGCGCATGGCCAAAGCCGTTCACGGCCAGCTCGACCATCACGCCCGGGTCGGTCACCACGCGCTGGTCGAACGCCAGCCCGCCGCGCAGCACCCCGCTCAGTCCCCGATAAAGCGAACCGCCGCCCATCCAGATGGCCGCGACACCGGCGGCCAGCATCATGAACGTGCCCAATTCCCGGGAACGCGCAATCTGCCCCTCCTCGCGCGCCTTTTCCAGGCGCCTGGGAGAGGCGGCTTCGGATTTCTCGAGGTCGCTTTCTTCGGCCATGCTCTGCGGTGTCGTTGCGGCTCGCGGATTGACGGATTACGAGCTGCCCGCCGAGATTCTAGGTGGCATGGCCATTTGGCGATAAGCCAAGAAACGGGGGGAAAGCGGCGCTATTCCTCAGCCCGCCGCCGCCAGCGGGTGACGGCCGGGCTCACCGGCCGCCAGGGCGGCCTGGAAGCGCATGTAGTCCAGCCCGATCCGGACCGCGCCCCAGTGCTCGCCGTCCAGGTACAGGGGCACCGAAATGTCGTTGACGATCTCCCCGGTATCGCGGGAATAGGTCTGAAACAGCAGGGTTTCGGTGTTGGCCGCCAGCCGGGCCCCGACCGGGTCGTCGAAGATCCGCTTGTGGCGCACCCGCAGGATGTCCTGCGCCGGATCGCCGCTGGGCGCATGGGAATAACGGCTGTTGTGGGCCGGCGCGTAGCCCCGCCCGTCCACCAGCAAGGTGTAACTGCCGCCCGGCACCGCCTCCAGCACGCTGTCCAACAGGCGCGTCAGCGCCTCGTCGATGCCGCGGTCATAGGCCGTGTGATAGCGCGGTGGCTCGCTGCCCGCAATTCGCTGGTAGTGGCGGTCGAACACGTCCAGTCCGCGCTCGCGCGCGTGCTGGAGCAGCCGGATGGCCGCCAGCCGGAAGGCATCCAGCGTCTCTGACAGCCGGTCGAACGCCGTATTGCCCGTGCGCATGTCCGACAGCACCTCCTGCACGCTCTCGGTCTGGCGCCGGATGCGGTCGATTTCGCCGGACATGCTGGCCACCCGCTCGCGCACGTCGGCGCTCAGCGCCGCGATGCGGCTGACGTCCTGGCTCATGCCGTGGTTGGTGGCGTCGACCTCGCCGATGGCCTGCACCACCTCGCCCACCTGGCGATTCATGCTGTCGAAGTCGCGCACGAAATGCTGGAAATCCTGGCGGGTCTTGTCCAGCACCGCGCCCGAAGCGTCCACGTCTTCGCGCAACAGGCCGGTCTGCCGCTGGGTCGAATCCACCAGTTCCAGCATTTCACCGGTATGGCGGCCGATATCGCTGGTCGCCGCATTGACCCGCTCGGCCAGCCGGCCGACTTCGCTGGCCACCACCGCGAAGCCGCGGCCGGCGTCGCCCGCCCTCGCCGCCTCGACCCCGGCATTCAGCGCCAGCAGCTGGGTCTGCAGGGCAATGTCCTTGATCAGCTTGCTGATGTCCCCCACCGACCGGGCCCGGCCGGTCAGTTGTTCGACCACGGTCGTGAAGGACGCCATCTCGCGGGTCATGCGGTCGACGCGTTCCTTGACCTCGGACAATTCCGCCAGCGCCTGCTCGGCAGCCCGCAGGTTCTGTCCCGAGACCTGCGCGATCTCGCGCGCGTGGGTCGAGGTGGACGCGGACAACGCCGCGATCTGCGCGCCGCTGGCGGCCAGCGCCTCGGCCGCGCGCGCCTGTTCCTGCGCCAGCGCGGCGCAGCGGCCCGCCTGGAACTGGGTCCGGGCGGTGTTCAGGGCGATTTCGATGCTGGATTGCCGCACCGTCACCACGCGGCTGCGGATGCCGGACAGAAAGCGGTACAACGGCCAGGCGGCCGGACTGACGGACAGCGGGCGGTCGGACAGCGCGGCGCGGCCGCGATTGAGCCGGCGCAATAACCCCCAGATGCCTCCGAATGCGAATACGGATCTGGCCACGATGCACCTCCTTGTGCGGCCCGGATCGCCTTCTATGGGCATCCGTTGCCTGGACGCGGCGGGCGCGCCCTGTCTCTTGCTGCTGGCCCCGATTCTTATGGTTGTGCAGTCTACCCAAGCGTGCGGCTTCGTACTCTTAGGGAATACGACCATGCCTGGTCAAGCAACGCGGCGGACGGGACAGGCATCCCGGCCGCCGCCGGACCCAGGGGTCAGAAACCCAGGCTGGCCAGCAGGTCGTCGACCTGGTCCTGGCTGGTCACGACGTCGGTCTTGCCTTGCGGGCTGACCTGCGGACCGTTGAGCAGGCTGTTGGCCTCGTCGCGGCGCTCTTGCGGCACGTTGTCCAGCAGCACCTGCAGCAGCTCGCGCTCGATCGCGCCGACCACGTCCATCATGCGCATGATGACCTGGCCGGTCAGGTCCTGGAAGTCCTGCGCCATGATGATTTCCATCAGCTTGGACTGGGTCTGCTGCGTCTGCTTGGGCACGTCCTGCAGGAAGGTGCGGGTGTCCTTGACCAGTTCGCGGGCCTCGGGCAATTCCAGCGGCTGGTCATACCATTGCTGCCAGCGGCTATCGAGCGCCTGGGCCGAACGCGACATGCCGTCCTGGATCGGGCCGGCGGCCTCGGTCGCGTTCAGCACGCGGTTGGCGGCCTGTTCGGTCATCTGCGCCACGTAGCGCAGGCGGTCGCGGGCATCGGGGATGGCGTTGGCCGCGTCCTTGATGGCCTGGTCCAGGCCCAGCTCGCGCATGCTGTCGCGCAGCATGCGGGTCAGCGAGGCAATGCGGTGGATCAGGTCCGGGGATTCGGCCGGGTCAACATTCTGCGTCGTGCTCATTCACGCACCTCAGCCGCCAATTTTCTCGAAGATCTTGACCAGCTTCTCTTCCAGCGTCGCCGCGGTGAAAGGCTTGACCACGTAACCGTTGGCGCCGGCCTGGGCCGCCGCAACGATGTTTTCCTTCTTGGCCTCGGCCGTCACCATCAGCACCGGCAGCGAAGCCAGGGAGGCATCGGCGCGGATCTGCTTGAGCATTTCCAGGCCATCCAGGTTGGGCATGTTCCAGTCGGACACGACGAACTGGAAGCCGCCGTTGCGCAGCTTCTCCAGGCCGATGGCGCCGTCTTCGGCCTCGTCCACGTTCTCGAAACCCAGCTCTTTGAGCAGGTTGCGGATGATCCGCCGCATGGTGGGGAAGTCATCCACCACCAGAATCTTGATGCCCTTGTCTACCATCTTCAACTCCAAAAGAAATGTGCTTGAGACCGATCGGGGAGACGTCCGCGTCAGACGCGGTGCCCCCGGTCGCCCAGGCGAGTCAGAATGCGCTCACTCATCGCCGACAGCGGCACCACTTCGTCAGCCGCGCCTATCGCGATAGCCTCCCGGGGCATGCCGAAGACCACGCAACTGGCTTCATCCTGCGCCATGGTGTGGGCGCCGGCGCGGTGCATGGCCAGCATGCCGGCCGCTCCGTCCTTGCCCATCCCGGTCAGGATGACGCCGATGGCGTTCTTGCCCGCTGCCACGGCGGCGGAATTAAACAGTACGTCCACCGACGGGCGATGGCGGTTCACGGGTTCGCTGGCTTCCAGCTCGATCACGTAGTTGGCGCCGCTGCGGCCCAGGCGCATGTGCGTATCGCCGCCCGGCGCCAGGTAGACGTGGCCCGGCAGCACCCGCTCGCCGTGCACGGCTTCGCGCACCGTCACCGCGCACAGGGCATCCAGACGCTGCGCGAACGACCGGGTGAAGCCGGCAGGCATATGCTGCGTGATGAGAATGGCCGGGCTGTCAGGCGGCAGGGGTTGCAGCACCTCGCGAATGGCTTCCGTGCCGCCCGTGGACGCGCCCACGATGACCAGCTTTTCCGAGCTGGACAGCGGCCGGCGCAGCATCGGCGACGGTGCCGGCGCAGCCGCGTGCGGGCTGGGCGCGCGCAGCTTGGCGCGCGAGGCCGCGCGGATCTTGTCGGCGATCAGTTCGGTGTATTCCAGCAGCCCGTCGCGAATGCCCAGCTTGGGCTTGGTGACGAAGTCGATGGCGCCCAGTTCCAGGGCGCGCAGCGTGATTTCGCCGCCGCGTTCGGTCAGCGACGACACCATCACGACCGGCATCGGCCGCAGGCGCATCAGCTTTTCCAGGAAATCCAGCCCGTCCATGCGGGGCATTTCCACGTCCAGCGTCAACACGTCCGGGTTGTGCTTCTTGATGAGCTCGCGCGCCACCAACGGATCCGGCGCGGTCGCGACGACCTCCATGTCCGGCTGGCTGTTGATGATCTCGGTCATCAGCCCCCGCACCAGCGCGGAGTCGTCCACACATAACACTCTGATTTTCTGCATTGTTTTTACCGCCTCGGTCTGGCGTAAGCCCTAAGCCCGACCCGCGCATTCGTAGACTGTCTGCCCGCGCAGACGGAAATCCCGGCTGATATAGGTAAAGTTCTCCGAGTGGCCCGCGAACAGCAGGCCGCCCGGCTTGAGCAGCGGAACAAAACGCTCGAGTATCTTTGCCTGGGTCGGTTTATCGAAATAGATCATCACGTTGCGGCAGAAGATCACATCGAACTTCTCGCTGATCGGCCAGGACGGCGCCAGCAGGTTCAAGGTCTCGTAGCGCACCATGTCGGCGATCTCGGGCCGCACCCGCACCTGGCCGGCGTTGGCGCCGCGGCCCTTCAGGAAAAAGCGCTTGAGGCGGCTTTCTTCCATCTTGGCCACGCGTTCGGCCGGATAGACCGCCGTGCGGGCCCGGTTCAGTACGTTGGTGTCGATATCGGTCGCCAGCACCGTCGAACCGCTGGCTCGGGGGCCCAGCGCCTCGGCCAGGGTGATGGCGATGGAATACGGTTCTTCGCCGGTCGACGCCGCACAGCACCACACCGACACCGGACCGCCGCGCTTTTGCGCAAAATCGGCCAGGATCGGGAAGTGATGCGATTCGCGGAAAAACGCCGTCAGGTTGGTCGTCAACGCATTGACGAAATCTTCCCATTCGGCCGCGTCGGGCTCGTTTTCAAGCTGGTCCAGGTAGCTGCCGAAATCCTGGCGGCCCAGCGCCCGCAGGCGCCGCGCCAGCCGGCTGTAGACCATTTCGCGCTTGTGCGTGCCCAGCGAGATGCCAGCGCGCGCGTGGATCATCTTGCGCACGCGGGTAAAGTCCGCGTCGCGAAAATCGAATTGGCGGTCCACCGAAATGGACGGTGCCGGGTTTGCTGCTGTCGCCACCACTGCCCTCAATGTCCCAGGGCAAGCGCGTCAGGCGCTTGCAATCGCGAATCGTCCTGGGCCGCGCGGCCCGAGGACAGCCGGTGCGCCGGCACTTCAATCACTTCACCCGCATTGATCTTGAACACGGCCACCGCTTCAGCCAGGCGCTGGGCCTGTTCCTGCAGCGAGCCGGCCGCGGCTGCGGCTTCTTCCACCAGCGCCGCGTTCTGCTGCGTCACTTCGTCCATCTGCGAGACCGCGCGGTTCACCTGGTCGATGCCGCTGGAT
>PJUB01000455.1_pt1 | contig 15214 bp, 12 predicted proteins | sample 1512141 | NCBI WGS metagenome assembly PJUB01 (sample SAMN08177677, study PRJNA422409) | Soil metagenome, whole genome shotgun sequencing project. | isolation source: Soil enriched on filter paper: alkali lignin treatment | place: USA: Madison | collected 2015-01-15 | reverse complement strand
CGATGGCGTGCAGGCAGCGCTGTTCGTCCTGCACCTGCTCGAACAGCAGCAGTGCCAGGCGGGCCAGGAACAGGGATTCGCGTTCGCGCCCGGCGCTGGCGATGGCGTGGCTGCAGCGGGCGTAGAGGCGGTCTTGGACGGCGGCGTCGTAGGTCATTGCGGGGCTCCTTGGGCGCCGCAGGCGCGAGCCAGGGCGGTCAGTACGTCAGGCAGGTCGGGGGATGGCCAATGGGCGCCGTGATGGCCATCGGGGCGTATCAGGAAGGCCATGTGGGCCAAGGTCTGTTCCGGCAAGCCAAAGCACCGCGCCAGGTTGGCATCCGGCGCCAGTGTCACCACGCGGCAGGGCAGCCAGGGCCAGTCGGGTGCATGCGTCTGCGCTTCAAGGGCGTCGGCCTGCGGCCAGGGGCCGAATGCGAAAAGGGTGAAGCCGCCGGCCGCCAGCCGTTCGGTCAGGTAGCGCCCGTCTGGCAGGCGGCCGTCGAGCAAAGGCGCGCCAGGGGCCGCGTTCGCTGCCGTGGCGGGCGGCGGGGGATCCGTGCGTTGCGACGCATCGGCCGTCGCACCCGACTCGGGCGTTACGGCATACGTGATGGCATGCGTCTGGCGCGGATTGATCAGCCGCGCGATGCCGGGGTGGCGCGCGGCCAGCGACAGGCAGGCCTCGCGCATCAGGTCAAAGCCCCGGTTGGGCGGCGACATGAATTCGGTGCTGCGCATGGCGTTTTCGGCGTTGACGTGAAAGGCGTGCAGGCGTTCGGCGCTGTAGCGGTCCAGCAGGGTGTCGCTGCCCTTGCCGTGCAGCACCGCGGCCAGCTTCCACACCAGGTTGTCGGCGTCGTCGAAACCGGAATTCAGCCCGCGCACGCCGAAGATGGGCATGGCGTGGGCAGCGTTGCCGGCGAACAGGATGCGGCCATGGCGGTAACGGTCCAGGGTCATGGCGCCCGCGCGGTAGAGGGACGACCAGACCGGCGTCCAGGGCAGGTGGCCTTCGCCGATGGCGTCCAGGTGCGTCTGCACGAAGCGTTGAATCTGCTCGGGCTGCATGGCCTGGGCGGCGTCCACGCTGCCCGCCAGCTGGAAGTCGATGCGCCAGATGTCATCGGGCTGGCGGTGCATGAGGATGGTGGTGCCGCGGGCCCAGGGCGGATCGAACCAGGCGCGGCGCTCGGTAGGGTGGCGGCTGGCCAGTTCGATGTCGACGATGGCGTAGCGGCCCTGATAAGCGGTGCCCGCGAGTTCCAGCTCCAGGCTGGACCGGATGAAGCTCTGCCCGCCGTCGCATGCCACCAGCCAGTCGGCCTGTGCCGCGTAGCGACCCAGCGCGTTGTCGATATGCACGGTGACGCCGTCGGCGGCGGGGGCGCAGGCGGTGATCTTGCTGGCCCAGCGGATGTCGACGCGGCCCGGATGCTGTCGGTTGACGGTATCGATGGCGTCCAGCAGGAACTGTTCGATGTAGTACTGCTGCAGGTTGATCATGGGCGGATAGCGATCGTCCGCGCGGGTGGGCATCTCAAATACCAGGACCTCGTCGGTGCCGTAGTAGCTGCGGCCACGGGTCCAGGGCAGCCCCTTGCCGAGGAAAGCGGAGGCCACGCCCAGCCGGTCCATGATCTCCAGGCTGCGGCGCGAGATGCAGGCGGCGCGGCTGCCTTCGCAGACCGAGTCGTCGGCCTCGATGACCACGCAGTCGATGCCTTGCCGGGCCAGGCCCAGCGCGACGGCCAGGCCGACGGGGCCGCCGCCGGCAATCATGACGCGATGACGGCGGGCGTCGGTGCCGTTTGCATCCCGTGGCGGCAGCGATGGCGCAAAGCGTGAATAGCGGAAGGGGCCGATTCGTTCGAGCGGCATGCGGATGTCCTGTTCTTATGGCGTTGTCTCTGGGTATATTCTGGCGACTTGGAATCCATAATTTGTCCTGATTAATTAGGACAGGAATACCCGTCATGAAATTGCTGCCCGTGGTGCAGGACACGCCCGCTCCCGCGTTTGCGGTGGCGGCCGCCCTGATGGACGCGATTGGCGCCGACGATTTCGCCGCCCGGGTGCTGGGCGCGCTGGGCGGCATGTTTCCGGCCAGCCACTGCACGGTGTTCGCGCTGCGCAGCAGCGGGCGCGTGCAGGCCGTGTCCAGCGCCAGCGCGATTGGCGAGGTGGCCACCTTGACCGCCGTGCAATACATGCGGCTGGGGTTCGATCGCAAGGACTCCAATATGCTGTGGCTGTCGCGGCGCAAGCCGGGCAAGGCGACACAGCTGTGGATCGGGCTGCAGCAGGCCGAGGACGTGGCGGATGAACACTACCGCCGCGTCTGCTATGGCGATCCGGGCATCCGCGAGCGGCTGTCGTTGCTGGCGGTGTTCACCGACGGCTATCGGGTGTCGGTCAGCCTGTACCGCAATCTGGCGTATCCGGAATTCCTGCCGCAAGACATCGAACGCCTGGCGTTGCTCGCGCCGCTGATCGCCACCGCGGTCATGCGGCACGTGCTGGTCACTCGGCGCTCGCCGGCGGATCATGCCCCGCAGGCGCGCCTCATGGCGCAGTTGTCGGGCCGCGAGCGGCAGATCGTCACGCACGTGCTGGAAGGCCTGACGACCAAGGAAGCGGCGCGCGAGATGGGGGTGTCGGACACGACCGCGTTGACGTACCGCTACCGGGCCTTCCAGCACCTGGGCGTGCGCAACCATCGGGAACTGATGGCGCTGGTGGGGGCGGGCGTGCCCAGGCGGACGTCGGCGCGCGCTGACGCCCTCAAGCCCCGCAAAGCCTGATCTCGCGGTCTGCCGTGCACAGGGGCTGCCCGGGCGCGGCGCACGGGGGGGCGATCGCTTCACGTGGGGCGGCGCCTTCGCGTCGCGGTGCGGCGGCATGGGGCGTCAGTCGGCGTGCAGCGTCGTGCCGGGCCTGTCCTTGACCAGCGTCACGGCGATGAACGAGATGACAGCCATCGCGACGACGTACAGCCCCACCCGCCACGATTGCCCGGTGGCAGAGATGATCGCCTGCGCAATCATTGCGGCAAAGGCGCCGCCCAGAATGGACCCCAGCGCGTAGCCGGCCGACACGCCGGAATAGCGCACGTCGGCGGGGAACATCTCGGCATACAGGGCGGCCTGCGGTCCGTAGGTCAGCCCCAGCGGCACCGCCAGCACCGCCAGCGCCAGCGTGAACAGCGCCGGGTTGCCCGATTCGATCAGCCACCACATCGGAATGGCCCACAGGGCCAGCAGCACATAGCCCACCTGGAACGTGCGGACGCGGCCGATGCGGTCGCCCAGCCACCCGCCCAGAAGGGTGGTGCCCAGCCAGCAGGCGGCGGCCAGCGTGCAGATCATCAGCACCTGCTGCGCCGGCATGTGCAGCGCGCGGCTGCCGTAGCTGATGAAGAACCCCACCAGCAGGTAGCCGGCCGTGCTGTTGCCCACGAAGATCAGGGCCGTCAGCGCGATCTGGCGCGGATGCCGGCGCAGCAGCGTGCCCAGCGGCGCCGACGAGTGGCTGCGCCGGGACCGCATCTTCAGGAACACGGGGGATTCCTCGACGGCGCGGCGGATGAACACGCCCACGATGATCAGCGCAATGGACAGCAGGAACGAGATGCGCCAGCCCCAGGCCATGAAGTTATCGGGTCCGACCAGCGCCGTGATGCACCACAGCGCGCCCGTGGCGACGATCATGCCCAGCGGTACGCCGATCTGCGGGAAGGCACCGAACAAAGACCGTCGGTCGACCGGAGCATGTTCCACGGCCATCAGCGCCGCGCCGCCCCATTCGCCGCCGGCCGAGAAGCCCTGCAGCACGCGCAGCCCGACCAGGATGACCGGCGCCCACAGTCCGATCTGGGCGTAGGTCGGCAACACGCCGATCAGCGCGGTGGAAACGCCCATGAGGATGAGCGTCGCGGCCAGCACGCGTTTGCGGCCATAGCGGTCGCCCAGGTGGCCACAGACAATGGCGCCCAGCGGCCGGAACAGAAAGGCCACGCCGACGGTCGCAAACGACAGGATCAGCGACAGCTCGGGATTCTCGCGGGCAAAGGGAGCGAAGAACAGGCTGCCCAGCACCAGGCCCGCGGCCTGGACGTAGATGAAGTAGTCGTACCACTCGATGGCCGAGCCGACCAGCGTGGCCGCCAGTACCTTGCGGTCTTCGAGGCTGACCCGGGGGACGGCCGCCCGGCGGTCGGCGAGGGACGCGGGCGCAACGGCGCCCTGTCCAGAAAGATCTGTCTGCATGCATGTCTCCTTGGGGGCGCGGTCTGGGCCGCTTGCTTTTGGGGGGGCTGCCAGGGCGCGGGCTCAGGCGGTGACCGCTTGGTGCGCCGGGGCCTTGGGCAGCGGGCGGGTGCAGGGAATGCGGACCTGCTGGTCGATGTCGCCAAACAGGCTGTGGCCGGCGTCGTCCTGCATGGCGATGCGCACCTGGTCGCCGTGCTTGAGGAAGGGCGTGCGCATCTGGCCTTCGCGCAGTTGCTCGCGCACCCGCGCTTCGACCAGGCAGCACACGCCGACGGCATCGCTGGCGTTCGAGATGGTGCCGCTGCCCACGAGGGTGCCGGCGCCCAGGCGGCGGGTGCGTGCCGCATGTGCGATCAGCTCGCCGAAATGAAACTGCATTTCCTCGCCGGCCTGGGGCTGGCCCAGCAGTTGGCCGTTCAACCACACCTGCATCGGCCGGTGCAGCTTGCCACCCCGCCAATGGGGGGCGAGTTCGTCGGGGGTGACCAGCACGGGCGACAGCGCCGACGCCGGCTTGCCTTGCAGGAAGCCAAAGCCCTTGCTCAATTCCGGCAGCACCACGTTGCGCAACGTAACGTCGTTGACCAGGCCCAGCAGCACCACATGATTTAGCGCCGTGTCGGCGTCCACGCCCAGCGGCACGTCGTCGGTGACCACCACGACCTCGGCTTCAAGGTCGACCCCCAGGTCTTCGCTGGCCGCGGTGATCGGGTCGCAGGGGCCCATGAAGTCGTCAGAGGCGCCCTGGTACATCAGCGGGTCGGTGCGAAACGACGGCGGCATTTCGCCGCCGCGCGCGCGCCGCGTCAGGTCGACGTGGTTGAGGTAGGCGGATGCGTCCAGCCACTGGTAGGCGCGCGGTAGCGGCGCGGCGCATTGGGCGGCATCGAACGGCTGGCCGGCGCCGCCGGCTTGCAGGTCGTCGTATTCCGCTTGCAGGCGCGGCGCGCAGCGGGCCCAGTCGTCCAGGGCTTGCTGCAAGGTGGCGGCGATGTGCGGCACGGGGCGCTGGCGGGCGAGTGCGCGGTCGACGACGACCAGCTGGCCGTCGCGGGTGCCGTGGTTCAGGGTGGCAAGTTTCATGTTGGGGTTCCGTGGTGATGGCGTCAGGCGGTGAGCTCGGCCCACATTTCGCGGTCGCGCTGCGCCGTCCAGACGCGCGGCTCGGCGATGCCGCTGGCTTCGTCGAAGGCGCGCGAGATGTCAAAGGGAATGGCGTGTTCGTAGATGACGACGTGGCCGAATTCGGGGTCCATCACGCGGCGGGTGTCTTCGTAGACTTGCTTGAGGCCCTTGCCTTCGCTGACGCCCTGGCGGGCGCAGCCGAACAGCGTCTCTACCCAGCGCTTCGTGTAGCCGATGGCCTCGCGGCAGGCGTCGGGTTGCGTGAGCGCGGGGCCGCGCCCCGGCACCAGCTGGCGCGGCTGCAAGGCTTGCAGCGCATCCAGCGTGGCGGGCCAGTCGGCCAGGTAGGCGTCGCCGGTGTAGACGCCGGCATTGAATTCGACCAGGTCGCCGGAAAAACAGATGCCCTGCGACGGAATCCACACGATCGAATCGCCGCGGGTGTGGCCGGCGCCCAGATGCATCATGCGCACTTCCAGATTGCCCAGGTTCACGGTCAGTTCGCGCTCGAACACCACCGTGGGCCAGGTCAGCCCGGGGATGCCTTCGGCGGATTGGAACAACCGGGGAAAGCGGCCGATCTCGGAGTCCATGTCGGCCTGGCCGCGCTCGGCGATCAGTTCGTAGGTGCCGCGGCTGGCGAAGGTGTTGACGGCGCCTTCGGCGGCAAAGGCGGACGCGCCCAGCACGCGCACGGCGTGGTAGTGGGTCAGGGCGACGTGGCGGATGGGCTTGTCGGTGACGCCGCGAATCGCGCGGATCAGGGGTTGGGCCATGACCGGCGTGGCGGTCGCATCGACCACCATCACGCAGTCGTCGCCGATGATGACGCCGGAGTTGGGGTCGCCGTCGGCGAGGTAGGCGTAGGCGTTGTCGGATAGGCGGACGAAAGAGGTCTTCTTTTCGGCTACGTCGGCCTGGGAGGCAAAGGGCTTGGTCATCGTGTTCCTGTATCGGGTGGGAATGCGGGTTTCAGTGGGCCTGGCGAGCAGGTCGTCGTGGGCCGCGGGATCGGGGCGGGATGCTGCGTCTTGACGCCGTTTCCGTGGGTCAGGGGATGTGCAGGGGGGGCGGTTCGGCGCGCGCCGCCAGCACTTCATCGACGGCCGACTGCACCCGGGCGGCGTCGTCCACCGCTTCGATGAGCAGCAGCGACAGCCGCGCCAGGCTGTCGCGTTGATCCACGGGGTCGGGCTGGTCGGTCAACGCGATCAGGCGTTCGAGCAGGTCATCAAGCTGTTGCTGTGAGGGCGGCATGAAGGGAGTCTCCGGGAGAATGCCGCAGGCCGTGGGCCGGGGCAGTGGGGAACGTCGGGCCGTCGGCGCGGCCCAGCGCGGCATCGATCCAGGTCGTGATCTGCGCGGGGGGAAACGCCTGCGCGTCGCCTGCCGCCATGAGGTGCTGATCGGGTCGCACCAGCCAGGTCGCGCCGTCCAGGGCCAGGCCAAGCTGATGCGCCAGGGCGGCGCGGCCCCGCGCATCGCACAGCGGCCCGACCGCGACCCAGTGCACCCGCGCATCGGCGTGCGTGGCCACGGCAGCCTCGGGCGGCAGGGCCTCGCCGAATACCAGCACCGTGAACCAGGGGCCCAACAGCGCATGCAGGGACAGGCCGTCGGCCTGCCGCAGCACGATGTTGGGCAGCGCGCGGCCGGCGTGGGCATGGGTGCCATGCACCAGCGGCGAAGGGGGATAGACCGCGGGCATGCACAGGCGGCCGGTATTGATCAGGCGGGCGGTGGCCTCGTGTTGCGGTGCGAGCGCGATGATGGCGTCGCGCCACAGCGCGGCCGACCGGGCCGTGCCGGGATAGACAAAGCGCGACGAGCGCCGCGCCTGGCGGATGTTCTCCATGGCCGCGTGCTTGCGCTCGTGGCTGTAGCTGTCCAGCAGCGACGCATCCGCCTGCCCTTGCAGCAGCAGCGCCAGCTTCCAGCCCAGGTTGTCCGCATCCTGGATGCCGCCGTTGCCGCCGCGTGCGCCAAAGGGCGCGACCAGATGGGCCGAGTCGCCCGCGAACAGCACGCGGCCGTGGCGCAGGCTGTCCAGGCATTCGTGGCGGTAGGCCCAGACGCCATGCCAGGCGATATCGAAGTCGACCGATTCGCCCACCAGGTCGCGCACGCGTTGGCGCATGCCGGCCTCTGTTGCCGCGGCCTCGGCGTCCTCGTCGGGCCGCAGCTGGAAATCCAGCCGCCAGGTGTCGTCGGCCATCTTGTGGCGCCAGACCGCGCGGCCGTGGTTGCTGCCGGCGTCCAGCCAGGTCCAGCGCTCTTCGGGCCAGGTGGTGCCGCGCAGGACGATGTCGATGATGATCCAGCGGTCTTCGGTGCGGTCGTAGACGCGCGGTTGCAGGCCCAGCAGGCCGCGCACCGCGCTGTGTGCGCCGTCGCAGGCCACCACCCACTGGGCGCGGGTGGCATAGGCGCCGTCGGGCGTCTGTACCCGCAGCGTGACGGGGCCGTCGGCGCAGGGGGCGATGCCGACGACGGCGTTCAACCAGCGCAGGTCGGCCAGCGGTTCACGCTGCAAGGCGTCGACCAGGAAGGCTTCCAGATAGTATTGCTGCAGGTTCACGAAGCCGTTGTGGCGCATGTCCGGCTGGTCCTGTAGCGTGAACGATGCCACCGCCTTGTCGCGGCACAGCACGCGGCCGATGTTCCAGCGCACGCCCTTGTCGACCACCGCGCCGGCCATGCCCAGCCGGTCGAAGATATCCAGCGTGCGCTGGGCCCAGACCATGCCGCGCGAGGCCAGGCCGCGCACGCCGACGGTGTTGTCGTCGTCCAGCACCACCACGGCAATGCCGCGGCGCACCAGGTCCAGCGCCAGCGTCAGGCCGGAAAGCCCGGCGCCGACGATGGCGACGGCATGCGGCTCGGCGCGCGGGCCGTCCATCTCGGCGGGCCGGATATAGGGGTAGAGGGGAAGCTCTGTCATCGTTTTCCCTAGCGTCTTGTGTTTTGTCTCTTGCCCCACTCTAGGAGCGCGACGCGGGCCCGTCATGTCCTCACGGAAGAGGACACACGGAAGGCGGCGGTTGACCTTAGAATCGGGAAAACACGTCCGTACGAGGACCCAGAACCATGGAAGAGACAAGCACGCCGCTGGCGACGGCCGGGGGGACGGACCAATGGGCGGCATCCGCCGTGATGGACCTGGGCGGGCCGATGTTCCATGCCGCGCTGCTGCTGGCCCTGCGCGAAACGGTGGCGGCCGATCACGTGGCCCACGTGTTCTACGGGCACGACGGCTCGGTGCAGTATTCGTCGGCCGCCAGCCTCTTGAACCAGTCCCTGATCGAATGGACCACCAACGTCTACGTCGACGATGAGTTCTATCGCCGCGATCCCAACTACGCGCTGCTGCGCGACCTGGCCTGTCACCCCGAGGGACAGCCGGACCTGATCATCCAGACGCCCACGCCGGGGCACATCCTGGATGCCGAATACCGCCGCCTGCTGTTCGAGCGGCCGGGCTTTGCCAGCAAGATTTCACTGATCGGCGCGCGCAGCGAAGGCATCAGCTACCTGAACCTGTATTTTTCGCGCACGCATTCGGCGGACGTGACCGACCTGATGCGCGGCCGCGCGCCGCTCTTGATCGCGCTGGCGCGGCGCCATCAACAGCTATGTCGGCGCGAGGCCGCGCCGGCACCCGTGGCGGCCTGGCCGGCCGACCTGTCGTTTCGTGAGATCCAGGTGGCGAACCTGCTGCGCCAGGGCCACACGGCCAAGGAAGTGGGCCGCGCGCTGGGCCTGTCGCCCACCACGGTGGTGACCTACAAGAACCGCATCTTCAAGAAGAGCAAGGTCGCCAGCCTGAAGGAATTCCTGATCAAGGCGCCGGTGGCACGCGAGGCCTCGCATGGCCCCTCGTAGCGGCTGACAGGGTCTGGGCACGCCGGCTGTCGAGTGCCTCCCGGCCGTCACGCCATCTTCGCGTACAGCCGGATCAGATCATCGAACGACGCAGCGACGGGCATGAACCAGCCGTCGTCAATGAAGCCGTCGACCAGGGCGTCGACATCCTGGCCCCGGATGTCCAGGTCTTCGTAGACCGAGGCCATCTCGCCATCGGTGTACATGATGCGGCCCTGGTGCGTGCCCTGGCTGATTTCCACGTAGGTACAGAAGTCGCCGCCCAAACCCAGCACGGGGGCGAAGGGCAGGAAGGCGGGGTTGTGAAAGCCCATTTTCGGGGTCAGCAGCGCCAGGTCCAGGTGGGGGGCGCCATTGCCGATGCCGAAAAAGGTATTCATGTCGGCCAGCGCGGGCGAGACGCCGGCCCGGTGGGCCTGGTCGAAATCGAAGCCGAAGCGCAGTCCGTTGCTGCGCGCCAGGAACGCCTTGTAGCCATCGGAAAAGCGCGTTTGCCAGGCGTGCTCGTAGGCCTGGATGGCGGCGCGGTCGGCGCCGGGGAACGATTGCAGGATCTTGCCCGAACGCAGGAGTTTCTCTAGCGGGTCCATGGGGTGGAAGTCCTTTCGAGGTTGGCGCAGCGAATCCGCCAGGCAGCGGACGGGAAGGCAACGCCAGGATAACGCGCCTTCCACGTCACCGGTGTTTCACGATTTTTCACAAATCCCCCACAAATGGCGGCGGATCGGAGCCGGCTTTTGTCCCTATGATCCCGAGCCGCCGGCTGTCGGCGCCTGGGCCTGCAATGTTCAAATTCTTCGTTCGATTCTTCATCGTGGTCGTGATCAGCCTGTGCCTGGCCTACCAGCTGGTGGACAAGGGCCTGGGCAAGCTGTTCAAGCCGACGGTGGACGAGATTGCCTACCAGTCGCTGCGAGGCCAGGTCTACGAACTGCACCAGCGGCTGGATGGCGTGCCGCCGGCCGAGCGCGAAGCCGCGTTGCGTGAACAGGTGGTGCCGCACTACGGTCTGGCGTTGCGCCTGCTGCCGCCGGACCAGGTGCGGTTGACGCAGGGCGAACGCGAGCAGCTCGAGAGCCGGGGCTTCGTGATGCGCGACGAATACAACACGCACCTGGTGCCGTTGCCGGGCGAGCCGGCGCAATGGCTGGAATTGCGCCTGCCAGGCGAGGGCGTGGTCGATACCTTGCTGACCTGGAGTCTATGGACCTTCCTGACGGTGATGGTGGGCTTGGGGCTGCTGGCTTTGTGGGCGCTGCCGATGTGGCGCGACATGGACCGGCTGCGCAACGCGGCGGTGCGCATGGGGCAGGGCGAGCTGGGCATGCGGGTGCAGTTGTCGCGGATGACGGGCATTCGCCACGTGGGCGAAAGCTTCAACTACATGGCGGGCCGCATCGCTACGTTGATCGAGAACCAGCGCAGCCTGACCAATGCCGTGTCACATGAATTGCGCACGCCGCTGGCGCGGCTGTCGTTCGAGGTTGACGTGCTGGACCGCAGCGGCCTGCCGCCGGCACACGGCCGGGTGCTGCGCGACATGCGGGCGGATATTTCCGAACTGGAAAGCATGGTGGCCGAGCTGCTGGTGTATGCGCGGCTGGAGCGGCCCGCCGAAGACGCCGTGAAGCAGGAAACGGTGGATACGCGTGATTGGCTGGGCGAGGCGCTGGCCCAGGTGGCGCACCAGGCCGATGCACGCAATGTACGCTGCGTGGTGGTGGAGGGGCATCCGCCGCACGTCAGCCTGAACCCGCGCTACATGAGCCGGGCGCTCTTGAACCTGGTGCAGAACGCGGTGCGCTACGCGCGCTGCCGCATCGAGATCGCGCTGGCGCGCTGTCCGCATGGCGGCTTCGAGCTGATTGTGGATGATGACGGGCCGGGCATCCCCGCCGAGGATCGCGCCCGGGTCTTCGAACCCTTCACCCGCCTGGATGAAAGCCGCGACCGCGGCACGGGCGGCGCGGGCTTGGGCCTGGCGATCGTGCAGCGCGTGGCGGCCAGCCACCGCGGCACCATTCAGGTGTTCGACAGCCCGCTGGGCGGCGCGCGTTTCGTGTTGCGGTGGGCGGTGCCCGCGGGGCAGCCGGGATAATTGCATTTTGATGGCGGTCCGCGCAAAAATGGCGCTTGGCATCGGGGGCTTCCCCTGCCGACTCTTCCCCATAACGAGAACGCCATGAGACATTTTCTGCCCGCCCTGGGCGCAGCCCTTGTATTTTCCCTAGGCAGCCAAGCGGCCCTGGCGCAACAGGCGCCTGCGGCATCCGCCGCTGCCAAGCCGCCCGCGCGCGACCCGTTCTTCTGGCTGGGCGAGATCAACAAGGCCACGGCCGTGATCAACACCGACGAAGGGCTGCTGGACAAGTCCATGGCGCCGCGCCTGGCGGCCGGCGTGGCCAAGGTGATCAACGATGGCAACCAGCCCGGCGCCAAGCGGCCGGCCAGCGTCATCACGTTCGAACCGCTGCTGATCAAGGCGGCCGGCGAAGACGTGACGCTGCTGCACGCGGGCCGTTCCAGCCAGGACATGCACGCCACCTACCGCAGCGCGATCCTGCGCGACAAGCTGCTGGAACTGGCGGACCAGCTGAACGCCACGTCGACCACGCTGGTGGAATTGGCGGCCAAGCACGCCGGCACCATCGTGCCGAACTACACCAACGGCGTGGCGGCGCAGCCGAACAGCTATGGCCACTATCTGCTGGGCCAGGCGGCGGGGCTGGCGCGCGATGCGCAACGCATCCGCGAAGCCTATGCGCGCATCGACCGTTCGCCCATGGGTACCACGGTGCTGAACGGCACCAGCTGGCCGCTGGACAGAAAGCGCATGGCGCAATACCTGGGTTTCACGGCGCTGGTGGACAACGCCTATGACGCCTCGCAGATCTCGTCGATGGACCAGCCGGTGGAAGTGGCGTCCATCGTGACCAGCATCGCATTGCGCACGGGCAATTTCGTGGAAGACGTGATGACGCAGTACGCGCAATCGCGTCCGTGGATTCTGCTGGAAGAGGGCGGCGGCAATACCTATGTGTCCAGCGCCATGCCGCAAAAGCGCAATCCGGGCTTGCTCAACGATACGCGCAGCGATGCGTCGACGGCGGTGACGCTGGCGATGGGGCCGGTGATCCAGACGCACAACATCACCCCGGGCATGAGCGACCCCAAGGACGTGAAGCAGAATTCGGCGATGGTCGACAGCGGCATCTCGGCGCTCAAGCGCTGGGACCGGGTCCTGAAGGCCATGGTCATCAGTCCGGACCGTGCGCTGGAAGAACTGAACAGCGACTGGACGGCGTCGCAGGAACTGGCCGACGTGCTGATGCGCAAGTACAAGCTGCCGTTCCGCGATGGGCATCATTTCGCGTCGGAAGTCGTGACCTACGCCAAGACCAACAACATCAAGCCGCTGGACTTCCCGTATGACCAGGCGCGCCGCATCTATGCCGAGGCGATGAAGGGATCGAAGTACCCGAACGAACTGCCGATGAGCGAAGCCGAGTTCCGCGCGACGCTGGACCCGGTGGCCATCGTGAAGAACCGCGCCACCATCGGCGGGCCGCAGCCGGCCGAGATGGATCGCATGATCAAGGAAGCGCGCGAGCAGTTGGCGTCGCAGGATAAGTGGATCAAGGAACGCCGCGGTCACATCGCGGATTCGCTGGCCAGCCTGGACAAGGCGTTTGACGCGCTGGTGGCCAGCGCGCCTAAAGAGCAGGGCAAGTAAGGCCCGGGCCGTGATGCAGGGCAGCGGCTGGAGCGAATGCCTTGCGGGTCGGGCGGCGCGCCAGGTGGGCGCCGGGGCATGCCCGGAACGGTTCCATCGATGGAGGGCCTGCGGCAGCGCATGCCGCAGGCCCTTCCGATTCAGAACCCCGTGCGCGGCACGTGCACGCGGCCTTCCATCAGTACGCGGGCGCTGCGGCTCATGATGGCCTTGGTGACGGTCCATTCGCCGTCGACCAATTGGGCCTCGGCGCCCACGCGCAGGGTGCCCGACGGGTGGCCGAAGCAGACCTGGTCGCGCTGGCCGCCGCCGGCCGCCAGGTTGACCAGCGTGCCGGGCACGGCGGCGGCGGTGGCGATGGCGACCGACGCGGTGCCCATCATGGCGTGGTGCAGCTTGCCCATGGACAGGGCGCGCACCAGCACGTCGATGTCATTCGCGCCGATCTGCTTGCCGCTGGACGCGGTGTAGGCCTTGGGGCCGGCCACGAAGGCGACCTTGGGGGTGTGCTGGCGGGCGGCGGCTTCTTCCAGGGATTTGATCAGGCCCATGCGCAGCGCGCCGTGGGCGCGGATGGTTTCGAAGCGGGCCAGCGCGGCGGCGTCGCCGTTGATGTCGTCCTGCAGTTCGGCGCCGCTGTAGCCCAGCGCGTCGGCGTTCAGGAAGATGGTGGGAATGCCGGAGTTGATCATGGTGGCCTTGAAGGTGCCCACGCCGGGCACTTCCAGGTCGTCCACCAGGTTGCCGGTGGGGAACATCGAGCCGCCGTCGCCTTCTTCGGCCGGGTTCATGAATTCCAGCTGCAGCTCGGCGGCGGGGAAGGTCACGCCGTCCAGTTCGAAGTCGCCGGTTTCCTGCACGGCGCCGTCGGTGATGGGCACGTGGGCGATGATGGTCTTCTGGATGTTGGCCTGCCAGATGCGCACCACGGCGATGCCGTTTTGCGGCACGCGGGCCGGATCGATCAGGCCGTTGGTGATGGCGAAGGGGCCGACCGCGGCGGACAGGTTGCCGCAGTTGCCGCTCCAGTCGACAAAGGCCTGGTCGATCGAGACCTGGCCGAACAGGTAGTCCACGTCATGGTCGGGGCGGGTGCTCTTGCCGACGATGACGGTCTTGCTGGTGCTGGAGGTGGCCGCGCCCATGCCGTCGATCTGCTTGCCGTAGGGGTCCGGGCTGCCGATGACGCGCATCAGCAGTGCGTCGCGGGCCGGGCCCGGCACGCGGGCGGATTCGGGCAGGTCGTCCAGCTTGAAGAACACGCCTTTGCTGGTGCCGCCGCGCATGTAGGTGGCGGCAATCTTGATCTGGGGTGCGTGGGCCATGGGGCAGTCCTGATGTCTTGAATGTGGGCGGCGGGCGCGCGGGGCGCCCGCCTTGATGAGGGTTGCGGGGATCAGCCGGCCTGCTTGGCCGAGCCGGCCGATTCGGCCTCCAGGAAGTCTTGCGCGAAGCGCTGCAGCACGCCGCCGGCTTCGTAGATGGAGACTTCCTCGGCTGTGTCCAGGCGGCAGGTCATGGGCACTTGCAGCGTTTCGCCATTGCGCCGGTGCACCACCAGCGTCAGGTCGGCGCGCGGCTTGCGTTCGCCGACCACGTCGTAGCTTTCGGTGCCATCCAGGCCCAGCGTCTTGCGGTTCACGCCCGGCTTGAATTCCAGCGGCAGCACGCCCATGCCGATGAGGTTGGTGCGGTGGATGCGTTCGAAGCCTTCGGCGGCGATGGCTTCGACGCCGGCCAGGCGCACGCCCTTGGCGGCCCAGTCGCGCGACGAACCCTGGCCGTAGTCGGCGCCGGCCACGATGATGAGCGGCTGCTTGCGGTCCATGTAGGTTTCGATGGCTTCCCACATGCGCATCTCTTTGCCTTCGGGTTCCACGCGCGCCAGCGAGCCCTGTTTGATCGTGCCGTCGGCGTTCTTCACCATTTCGTTGAAGAGCTTGGGGTTGGCGAAGGTGGCGCGCTGCGCGGTGAGGTGGTCGCCGCGGTGGGTGGCGTACGAGTTGAAGTCTTCTTCGGGCAGGCCCATCTTGTGCAGGTATTCGCCCGCGGCGCTGTCCATCAGGATGGCGTTGGACGGCGACAGGTGGTCGGTGGTGATGTTGTCGCCCAGCACGGCCAGCGGCAGCATGCCGCGCAGCGTGCGCGCGCCGGCCAGCGCGCCTTCCCAGTATGGCGGCCGGCGGATGTAGGTGCTTTGCGGGCGCCAGGCGTACAGCGGGCT
>PJUB01000454.1_pt1 | contig 15226 bp, 9 predicted proteins | sample 1512141 | NCBI WGS metagenome assembly PJUB01 (sample SAMN08177677, study PRJNA422409) | Soil metagenome, whole genome shotgun sequencing project. | isolation source: Soil enriched on filter paper: alkali lignin treatment | place: USA: Madison | collected 2015-01-15 | reverse complement strand
GCATCACGCCGTCGGCGATGAAACTGTCGCGACCCAGGGTCAGCATGTCGGGCACGATGCCCATCGCGGTCGAAATCTCGGTGCCCCGTCCGACCTTGGCGCCCAGCAACCGGTACCAGGTGCCGGCGTAGAGGGACGCGTACAGACCGTGCAGCACGCTCAGGCTGGATTCCTGGATCTGGTTGGTCAGCCAGCGCCGCAGGTAGATCTGGCCGTAGACGGGCCAACGCCCGCCCGTCAGGCGCGGCAGCAACGCCCAGCGCAGCATGGCCGAGACCAGCACGGTCAGGAACAGCAGCAAGGCGCTGGCGGGCAAGGCCAGCAGCAGGTAGGCCAGGAACGCGTTGGGCCACCACACACGCGAGCCCATCAGGTCCAGCCAGCGCGCGTCGATCCAGTCGATCAAGACGAAACTGGGGAACACCGGCATGAAGAACAGCGCGGCAATCAGCGTACCGCCGCCGGCATAGGCCAGCACGTCCAGCCGGGCCCAACGGCCTTCACGCACCGGGCGCGGCGGCAGTTCGGGGGCACGGGCCTGCGGGTCGTGGCGGGCTGGCGCACCGGTCCAGATCTGGCCGGCGGGAATGCACGAACCGGCCGGCAGGGACGACAGGCCTTCCAGGCGGGCGCCCTCTTGCATCGTGACATTGCCTTGCACCACTGCGTACGAGCCGACGTAGGCGTTGTCGGCCAGCAGGATGGGAGCCACTTCCCAGTGCGCCCCGCGCACCTCGAAGTTTTCCAGGTTGACCGCCGCGCCGATGCTGACGCCGTCGCCCACGGCCAGCAAGTCTGGCGCACGCACGGAAATGCGGCTGATGGCGGTATCGCGGCCAATGCGCGCGCCCAGCGCCCGCAGGTACCAGGCCTGCAGCGGCGACCCGGCCAGCAGGTGCGCGGGCGGGATGTCCAGCACGCGGTCGACCAGCCACCAGCGGTAGAAGGTCCAGCCATACAGCGGATAGCGGCCCGGCTTGAGCCGGCCCAGGATGCCCCACTTGCACACCACCGCCACGCCGAAGCTGAGCAGGTTGCAGGCCAGGTAGCTGGCGATGGACAGCGCCACGGCGCCCCAGACCGAATCGCCTTCGTCGCCGGTGAAGTAGTGATAGGTGAAGAACGGCGTCAGCCAGATCAGCATGCGCACGCCGATCAACAGCGGCAGCACGGCCAACTGCGCCAGGCCGCAGATCCAGCGGCGCCATTCAGGCGCGCGCGCCAGCGTGGCGCTGTCGCCGGCCGCGGCGGCATCGGTCGGCACCACCGCCGCTTCGTCCGCCAGCGTGTCCAAGCGGGCCGCCAGCGCCCCCAGCACTGAATGCTGGTAGAGCTCGTGCATGGTCAGCGCGGAAAACTGCGGATGCTTGCGCAGCGACGACACCAGCCGCGCCGCCAGCAGCGAATGGCCGCCCAGGTCGCGGAAGAAGTCGCTGGCCAGACGCAACGGCTGGCCCGGAAACAGCGGTCGCAAGGCCTCGAACAGCGCCTGCTCGCCGGCCGAAACCGGAGTGTCGTCTTCGCCGCTGGGCTCGGCTGCGGTGGCCAGTTCGCGCGCCTTGAGCGCCTTGCGGTCGATCTTGCCCGAGGTCAGCCGCGGCACTTCGGCCACCAGCTCGAAACGGGCGGGAATCATGTAGGCCGGCAGCTCGACGGCCAGCGCCGCCCGCAGCGCATGGGGATCGAGCCGGGCGTCGCCCTCCGGCGTCAGGAAGGCCACCAGCTGATCGATGCCGGCCAGGTCGCGCAGCACGACGGCGGCGGCGCCCACGCCTGCCTGGCGGTACAGCGCGGCCTCGATCTCGCCCAGCTCGACCCGAAAGCCTCGCACCTTGACCTGGTCGTCGCTGCGGCCCAGGCATTGGATCTGGCCGTTCTCGTCGATGCGGGCCAGGTCGCCGCTGCGGTACATGCGGGTGTCGTGCTCGCCCGTGGGGCGCGGATTGGCCAGGAATTTCTCGGCCGTCAGTTCGGGGCGCCCCAGATAGCCGCCGGCCACGCCGGGGCCGGTGATACAGAGTTCGCCGGTCTGCCCTTGCGGCAGCACCGCCCCGTCTTCGCCACGAATCAGCATGCCGTAGTTGGGCAGCGGCGTGCCGATGGTGACCGGCTGGCCGGGCAGCAGCTCGGCCAGGCTGGCCGACACGGTGGTTTCGGTGGGACCGTAGGTATTGAACAGGCGCCGGCCAGGCGTAGCCCAGCGCTGCACCAGGAATTCCGGGCACATCTCGCCGCCCAGGTTGACGATGCGCAGGCCCGGCACGTCGCGGCCGAACAGGGCCAGCAACGTCGGCACCGCGTGCAGCACCGTCACGCCTTCGCGGACCAGGGCCTCGGGCAAGGCCTCGGGGTCGGTGGTCAGCATCTTGGGCGCCACCCAGAGGGTGGCGCCGACCAGGTAGCTGATCCAGATTTCCTCGAACGACATGTCGAAGGCGACCGAAAAGCCCTGGTAGACCTTGTCGCCCAGGCGCACGCCCAGCACTGCGTTTTCGCTGCGCAGGAAGTGGCAGATGCTGGCCTGGGTGATGGGCACGCCCTTGGGCTTGCCGGTGGACCCCGAGGTGTAGATGACGTAGGCCGGATGCTCGGGCAGCAGCCCTTCGCGCCGGCGCAGCGGCACATCGACCGCTACCGACAACTGCCAGGGGGTCCAGGTGATCATGCCGTCCAGGCGCACGTCGCCGCCGGCGATCAGGCCGCGCGATCCTGCGTCCTGCAGGCAGACCAGCATGCGGTCGGCAGGGGTATCGGATTCGAACGGCAGCCAGGCAGCGCCCGCCTTGGCGATGGCCGCCTGCATCACCAGCAGCTCATCGCCGCGCGGCAGGCACAGGCCGACGATGTCGCCGGGCCGTACCCCCGCCTCGATCAGGTGGTGCGCGGCCAGGTCGGCGCGACGCCCCAGCGCCTCGTAAGTCAGTGATTGATCCAGCCATTGGATGGCGATGGCGGCGGGATGCCGCAGGATCGTGGCTTCCAGAATATCGGGCAACGTTTCCGCGGCAAGCAGATCCGGCCGATAAGGGCCTTGAAGAATCATAGGTACGGCAACAATCCGGTGAGTAGGATTTTTGCTTATTGACCCACAAGGCGCGGTTTCGTTCAAGCGGCGGCCAAAAAAAACCCTGGCTTGTGCGAGAAGTGCACAAACCAGGGGGTGCCGGGCTGCCGGGCCCGGTAGTCCGCGCGTGGGCCTTGCCGGCAAGCCCGACCGCCGCCCGACCGATTGCGCGCGTCTCAGGCGGCGTTACGAAGCCGCGTGATCAAGCGGCACTGCGCAGCGTGCGCGCGGCTTGCACCATGCCGATCAGGGCGGCTTCAGTTTCCGGCCAGGCGCGCGTCTTCAGGCCGCAGTCCGGGTTGACCCACAGGCGTTCCCTGGGCAGGCGGGCGGCAGCCTTTTCCATCAGGCCGACCATCCAGTCCACCTCCGGCACGTTGGGCGAATGGATGTCGTAGACCCCGGGGCCGATATCGTTCGGATAGCGGAAGTCTTCGAACGCCTTGAGCAGTTCCATGTTGGAGCGCGACGTTTCGATCGTAATCACGTCGGCGTCCATGGCCGCGATGGACTCGATGATGTCGTTGAACTCCGAATAGCACATGTGGGTGTGGATCTGCGTTTCGTCGCGGACGCCGGCGGTCGACAGGCGGAAGCAATCCACCGCCCAGTCCAGGTACGCCTGCCAGTCGGCGCGGCGCAGCGGCAGGCCTTCGCGGATGGCCGGCTCGTCGATCTGGATGACGCTGATGCCGGCAGCTTCCAGGTCTACCACTTCGTCGCGCAGCGCCAGCGCCAGTTGGCGGCAGGTCTGTTCGCGCGGCTGGTCGTCACGCACGAACGACCACTGCAAGATGGTGACCGGCCCGGTCAGCATGCCCTTGACCGGCTTGTCGGTCAGCGACTGCGCATACGACGACCAGCCCACCGTCATCGGCGCGGGACGGGCGACGTCGCCGAAGATGATCGGCGGCTTGACGCAACGCGAACCGTAGCTCTGCACCCAGCCGTTCTTGGTGAAGGCAAAGCCGGCCAGCAGCTCGCCGAAGTACTCCACCATGTCGTTGCGCTCAGGTTCGCCGTGCACCAGCACATCCAGGCCGACCTTTTCCTGGAAGCGGATCACCTCTTCGATTTCCTTGCGGATGGCGGTCTCGTAGGCCGAATCCGTCAGCGCGCCCGACTTCCAGTCGCGGCGCAGCGCGCGGATTTCGGCGGTTTGCGGGAACGAACCGATGGTCGTGGTCGGGTAGGCGGGCAGGCCCAGTTCTTCCTGCTGGCGGGCAATGCGGCCGGCAAACGGGGCGCGGTCCCGCGACACGCTGGCCGAGGCGGTCATGCGCTGCGCCACCACCGGGTTGTGGATGCGGGCCGACGAACGGCGCGCGGCCAGGGCGGCGCGCTGCTTGGCCAGGCCGTCCTGCACCGACGGTTCCGTGGCGCTGTCCAGGGCGCGGCCCAACAGGCTCAGTTCTTCCAGCTTTTGCGCAGCGAACGACAGCCAGCTCTTGAGCTCGGCGTCCAGCTCGGTTTCGTTGGCCAGGTCCACCGGCACGTGCAGCAGCGAGCACGACGGCGCCAGCCACAGACGCTCGCCCAGCTGTTGCTTGACCGGCGCCAGCGTGGCGATGGCAGCGTCCAGGTCGGTGCGCCAGATGTTGCGGCCATTGATCACCCCGGCGGACAGCACCTTGTCGGCGCCCAGGCCGGCCACCACCTCGGCCAGTTGCTCCGGCGCGCGGACCAGGTCCACGTGCAGACCCGCGACCGGCAGGCCCAGCGTCGTTTCCAGATTGTCCTTCAGGCCGTCGAAGTACGTCGCGAGCAACAGTTTCACCGGGCTGGCCGACAGCGTGGCGTAGACCCGCGTGAAGGCATCGCGCCAGGCTTGCGGCAGATCCAGCGCCAGGATCGGTTCGTCGACCTGTACCCACTCCACGCCCAGCTTGGCAAAGCGGGCCAGCACTTCGACGTATACCGGCACCAGGTTGGTCAGCAGCTGCAACTTGGCGGGGTCGGCGGCCCCCGCGGCGAACGCGTCGCCCTTGCCCTGGAACAGCCAGGTCAGCGGGCCCGGGATCACCGGCTTGACCGCGTAGCCCTGCGCCTGGGCTTCCTGGACCTGCTCGAAGAGCGATTCGCGAGCGATGCGGAAGGTCTGGCCGGGCACCAGTTCCGGCACGATGTAGTGGTAGTTGGTGTCGAACCACTTGGTCATTTCGCAGGCGGCGGCGGGCTTGCCCGACGGCGCGCGACCACGGCCCATGCGGAACAAGGTGTCCAGCGACACCGGCTCGTTGTCCTTCTGGCCGAACCGGGCGGGCACGGCGCCCAGCAACGTGGTCCATTCCAGGATCTGGTCGTACCAGGCGAAATCGCCCACGGGCACGAACTTCAGGCCGGCGGCGGCCTGCAGCTTCCAGTGCTGGGCGCGCAGGTCGCGGCCGGTTTGCGCCAGCGCTTCGCCGGTCTGCTTGCCAGCCCAATAGGCTTCGACAGCGTGCTTCAACTCGCGGTGGGCCCCAATGCGGGGGAATCCCAAATTATGAATCGTAGTCATGGCTACCCCTATATTCGACAAAATTTGTTCATGTGAAGGCTATTCTGCCGCCAAATCAAAATGAATCAAAATCAATGTCTACATTCATAAGATGAGGGAATCTCATACAATATAAGCTCATGCCCGCCCTCTGGGGTTGGGTGCCCCGCCGCCTCGGCTCGCCCTGACCGTCACGCCGCCCGCATGCTGGAAATCCGCCACCTAGAAACGCTGACCGCCATCCGTGAAGGCGGCAGCCTGCAGGAAGCCGCAGAGCGCCTGCACCTGACCCAGTCCGCCCTGTCGCACCAATTGCGCGACCTGGAAACGCGGCTGGGCACGCCGCTGCTGAACCGCCGCACCCGCCCGGCCCGACTGACCACGGCAGGGCTGCGCGTGCTGGCCCTGGCCGACGAGGTGCTGCCGCGCATGCGCGCCACCGAACGCGAATTGCAGCGCCTGGCCGCCGGCCGCACCGGCCGACTGCACCTGGCCATCGACTGCCATTCCTGCTTTCAATGGCTGATGCCGGCGCTGGACGCCTTCCGTGTGCAATGGCCGGATGTGGCGCTGGACCTGTCTGCGGCGTTTTCCTTCGCCCCCCTGCCCGCGTTGGTGCGGGGCGACCTGGATCTGGTCATCACGTCCGACCCCCAGCCGCTGGACGCGGTGCAGTACCTGCCGCTGTTCAAGTACGAGCTGGTGCTGGCCGTGTCCGAATCCAATCCGCTGGCCGGCAGCAAGTTCGTCATGCCCGACCAACTGGCCGACCAGACGCTCATCACCTACCCGGTGGACAAGCAGCGCCTGGATATCTTCACGGCCTTCCTGGACCCGGCCGATGTCGAACCCGCCGCCCTCCGCAAGGCCGAACTGACGCCGATCATCGCGCAACTGGTTGCCAGCAACCGGGGCGTGGCCGCCCTGCCCAACTGGGCGTTGACCGAATACATGAACCAGGGCTGGCTGCGCCAGTGCCGGCTGGGGCCGCAGGGCGTCTGGCGCACGCTGTACGCCACGGTGCGCAGCGAAGACACAGACGCGTCTTACATCGATGAATTCCTGACCCTGACTCGCGACGTCTGCTTCAAGACGCTCAGCGGGATCAAGTCGGCGAAGTAAACGGCCGCGGCGCAAAGCGGGCCGTCGCACGGCGAACCCGCGGCCCGCGCTGACGATGCGCCGGCCCGGCAGTCAGAAGATCGGCAATGACGCGATCCAGCGATACCCCGCGTTGCGCTGCCTACTCGTCGTCGCCTGTGCCCAGGATGCGCCGAATGACATCGTGCGCAAAACCACGGCTGGCCAGGAAGCGGGCCTGCCTGGCATACGCAGCGCGGTCTTCGGGCTTGGCGTCGAACTTTCTTTTCCAGACTTCCAGTGCTCGGTCGTATTCCGTGGCCCGCAGTTGCTCGCGCAGTTCGGCCACCTGGCTGTCGTCCACGCCGTGCTGCCGCAGTTCCTGGACGATGCGGGCCGCCCCCTGGCGCGAAGCGCGCCGGTGCACCAGGCTCTGTGCGAAGCGTTCGGTGGACAGCCAGCCTTCTTTTTCCAGCGCGTCGAGCACGGTGTCGACCTCGGCCGGATCGTCGGCGTGCGGGGCGAGCTTGCGAGCCAGTTCTTCGCGGGCATGTTCGCGCCGCGACAGATACCCCACGGCGCGCATCTTCAAGGACGGCCCCTTGGGCGGGGCCTTGGCCTCGCGGGCGCCGCCCGACGGACCGCCGCCCGACGGATCGCCGCCCGACGGATCGCCGTCCGACGGATCGCCGTCCGAAACCTTTGCATCCCGGGCAGAACCTGCGCGCGAGCCGTATCGATTGGACGCGCCTTTGCGGCCGCTGGCTCGCATTTCGGAGCTGCGCTGCCATTGATCGGGCGGCGCGTCGTCGCCGCCCCGGCCATCCGCACCCGCCCCGCGCCGCGCGTCCGACGTGCGGCGCAGCCCATCGGGCTTGGCCACGGTTTCGAATTCGTCGTCCAGCTTGGCGCGTAGGCGGTCAGCGGACGCGGCGGAGGGTTTCCAGCTCATGCGCTTCCTGCTTGCTATGTGCCAGCGGCAGGTCTCTCATGCTGGCCCCGCAACGTGGGGGCCTGATGCATGGGAGCCTGCCGCTGGCAACCGGGCGGAAAGGCCCGGCGACGATGCCGGACCCCGGCATCGGGGCCTGGCGACGGATGCCGGACGATTTACTCGGCGTCGTCTTCCGCGGTGGGAACGAATTCAGCCGCGCGGCTGACGATGCCCTGGTTTTCGCGAACGCGGTTTTCGATTTCGATCGCGATTTCCTTGTGCTCTTTCAGGTATTCGCGGACGTTGTCCTTGCCCTGGCCGATGCGGTTGCCGTTGTAGCTGTACCACGCGCCGGACTTGTCCACCACGTTGGCGGCCACGCCCAGATCGATGATTTCGCCTTCGCGAGAGATGCCGGCGCCATACATGATGTCGAATTCGGCCTGCTTGAACGGCGGCGCCACCTTGTTCTTGACGACCTTGACGCGGGTTTCATTACCGACGACCTCGTCGCCCTTCTTGATGGAACCGATGCGGCGGATGTCCAGGCGGACCGAGGCGTAGAACTTGAGCGCGTTGCCGCCGGTGGTGGTTTCGGGGTTGCCGAACATGACGCCGATCTTCATGCGGATCTGGTTGATGAAGATGACCATGCAATTGGTGCGCTTGATGGTGGCGGTCAGCTTGCGCAGCGCCTGGCTCATCAGGCGGGCCTGCAGGCCCGGCAGCGAATCGCCCATTTCGCCTTCGATTTCGGCCTTGGGCACCAGGGCCGCGACCGAGTCGATGACGATCAGGTCGACCGACCCCGAACGCACCAGGGCGTCGGTGATTTCCAGGGCCTGCTCGCCCGTGTCCGGCTGCGAGATCAGCAGGTCGGTCAGGTTGACGCCCAGCTTGTTGGCGTACTGCACGTCCAGCGCGTGTTCGGCGTCGACGAAGGCGCAGGTGCCGCCGATTTTCTGCATTTCGGCAATGACCTGCAGGGTCAGCGTGGTTTTGCCCGAGGATTCCGGACCGTAGATTTCAACCACGCGGCCCCGCGGCAGGCCGCCGACGCCCAGTGCGATATCCAGCCCCAACGACCCCGTGGACACCACCTGGATGTCGTGCGAGACCTCGTTGTCGCCGTAGCGCATGATCGAGCCCTTGCCGAACTGCTTTTCGATCTGCGAAAGCGCGGCGGCAAGCGCCTTGGCTTTTTCCGAAGCGGCGGCCTTGGTGGTTTTGTCGTCCATGTAGAGTCCTGTCTGTAACGTATCGGGGCGCGGTACGGGGTTGTCGAGATACCGGAGTTGTCGAGGGGTTATCGAGCTACCGGATTGTCCTGAGATTTCGGATAGCGCAGATTATGGCATCGGATTGTACTGTACAAAAAACCAGTGTGCCAGAGTTTTCCACGTATTCCCTGAGTGGGCAAGCGCCGTGGCCTATGCCAGAATCGCGGATACCCCCGGCGTTATGTCCCCATTGCCCGCCGGGCCGCCCGCCCTGGGTCACAAGCCCCGCGGCGGCCAGCGCGCGCCCGGTGCGCGTTGCCGGTTTCCCCTCTTTATTCAGCAGCCCATGCGCATCCTGATCGCCGAAGACGACAGCATCCTGGCCGACGGCCTGTCACGCTCGTTGCGCCATAACGGCTACGCGGTGGATGCCGTACGCGACGGGCTGGCCGCCGATTCCGCGCTGGCGGCCCAGGCCTTCGACCTGCTCATCCTCGACCTCGGCTTGCCGCAGTTGGCGGGGCTGGAGGTGCTGCGCCGGCTGCGCGCCCGCAATTCCGCCCTGCCCGTCCTCATCCTGACCGCCGCCGACAGCATCGAACAGCGCGTCAAAGGCCTGGACCTGGGCGCCGACGACTACATGGCCAAGCCTTTCGCGCTGTCCGAGCTCGAAGCGCGCGTGCGCGCCCTGACCCGTCGCGGCGCGGGCGGCGGCGCCACGCTGCTCAAGCACGGCCGGCTGGTGTTCGACCAGACCGGGCGTGTGGCCATGGTCGACGACCAGACGCTGGACCTGTCCGCCCGCGAAGTCAGCCTGCTGGAAATCCTGCTGACCCGCAGCGGCCGCATGGTCAGCAAGACCCAGTTGGTCGACCACCTGTGCGAATGGGGTGAAGAGGTCAGCACCAACGCCATCGAAGTCTATGTGCACCGCCTGCGCAAGAAGCTGGAACCCAGCGGGGTGAAGATCGTGACGGTGCGCGGCCTGGGCTACTGCCTTGAACGGGACCAGGGTGCGGCGTACCTCGCAAGCTGAGCCTGCCACGCCGGAGGCGCTCAACCAGGAAGCGCTGGATGTCATGCGGGCCGGCGCCCGCGGCCCCAGCTTCGCGCCGCCGCAGCGCTCGCTGCTGGGCGAGATCCTGGACTGGATGCTGGCGCCGCTGTTCCTGCTGTGGCCCATGAGCGTGGCCATCACCTATGTGGTGGCGCAGAACATCGCCAACGTGCCCTACGACCGCGCACTGGCCAACAACCTGCACGTACTGACCCGCCAGGTGCACGCCCAGGACGGCCGCGCGGTGCTGCGCATGACCGATCCGGCGCGCGAGGTGCTGCGCGCCGACGAGACCGACAGCGTCTTCTGGCTGGCCCTGGGCAGCCGCGGCGAGTACCTCGGCGGCGACCGCGCCCTGCCGCTGCCCGCCTCGGTGGGCCAGCCCCGCCCCGGCGAAGTGCAGTACGAAGACGACACCCTGCGCGGCTTCGGCATCCGCCTGGCCTACACCTGGGTCGACCTGAACCTGCCCAACACCCAGCCCGCGCTGCTGATCGTCGCCGAGACGGTCGAAAAACGCACCCAGCTTGCCAACGACATCATCAAGGGCGTGATCATTCCGCAATTCGTGGTGCTGCCGATCGCGGTGCTGCTGGTGTGGTTCGGGCTGTCGCGCGGCGTCGCGCCGCTGAACGCACTGCAGCAGCGCTTGCGGGCGCGCCGACCCGACGACCTGTCGCCCATCGATGAACGCGCCGCGCCGTCCGAGATCGCGCCGCTGGTGGCGGCCATGAACGATCTGCTGGATCGCCTGTCGGCCAACGTGCAGGCGCAGCGCCGCTTCGTCGCCGATGCCGCGCACCAGTTGAAGACGCCGCTGGCCGGCCTGCGCACACAGGCCGAATTGGCCCTGCGCGACGCCAGTCCCGAGGAAATGCAGTCCAGCCTGCGCCAGTTGGTGACCGGCTCAGAACGCGCGACCCGGCTGGTCAACCAGTTGCTGCTGCTGGCGCGCGCCGAGAACCCCAGCGCGATCGGCCTGGCTGCCACCGACCTGAACGCCATCGCCTACGAGCAGGCGATGCACTGGGTGCCGCAGGCGCTGTCGCTCAACACCGATCTGGGCTTCGAAGGCTCGGAAACGCCGGTCCTGATCAACGGCAACCCGCTGCTATTGGCCGAGCTGCTGAACAATCTGGTGGACAACGCGCTGCGCTACACGCCGCGCGGCGGCCACATCACGGTGCGGGTACAGGAGCAGGACGGCCAGGGCGTCCTGGAAGTCGAGGATTCCGGCCCCGGCATCGCCCCCGAGGAACGCGAACGCGTGTTCGACCGCTTCTACCGCGTGCTGGGCACGCTGTCCGACGGCAGCGGCCTGGGGCTGGCCATCGTCAGGGAAATCGCCCAGAAACATCAGGCCACCGTGCTGATCAGCGACCACCCCACCCCGCATTCGGATCTGCCCGGCACCCGTATCCGGGTCGTCTTCCCGCTCTATTCCGAACCCGCTGACGACCTCGACGCCTAGCGTCGCCCCGACTCAAGCGTCTAAGGACTATCCCTAGCCTCCCCAGGGATAGTTACTTTTAGTTTCAATTTTAAGATTCAGGTAAGGGTCCCGTCAGAACCTCGTCAGCCTCGCGTCCCAACCTTGCGCATAGCTCGATGTCGGTCTTGCCGGCGGAGGGTGACGCACGGCGGAAAACCGCCGGCCAGAAAAAATCGAGGAGACATCATGAGCACAACTACCATGGCAGGTCGCGGTCCATCCGCGGAACCGCGCCCGATGACCAAGGATGAACGCCGCGTCATCTTTGCCTCGTCGCTGGGCACGGTGTTCGAGTGGTACGACTTTTATCTTTACGGTTCGCTGGCCGCGATCATCGCCCAGCACTTTTTCTCGGGCGTGAACCCCACCGCAGGCTTCATCTTCGCGCTGCTGGCCTTTGCCGCCGGTTTCGCGGTGCGCCCCTTCGGCGCACTGGTGTTCGGCCGCCTGGGCGACCTGGTTGGCCGCAAATACACGTTCCTGGTCACCATCGTGCTGATGGGCCTGTCCACCTTCCTGGTGGGTGTGTTGCCCAGCTACGCCAGCATCGGCCTGGCTGCACCCGCCATCCTGATCGTCCTGCGCCTGTTGCAAGGCCTGGCGCTGGGCGGTGAATACGGCGGCGCCGCGACCTACGTCGCCGAGCACGCCCCGCACGGCCGCCGCGGCTTCTACACCTCGTGGATCCAGACCACTGCGACCCTGGGCCTGTTCCTGTCGCTGCTGGTGATCCTGGGCATCCGCACGTTCATGGGTGAAGACGACTTCAAGGCCTGGGGCTGGCGCATTCCGTTCCTGATCTCGGTCGTGCTGCTGGGCATTTCGGTGTGGATTCGCCTGCAGTTGAACGAATCGCCGACCTTCAAGCGCATGAAGGAAGAAGGCAAGGGTTCGAAGGCGCCGATTCAGGAATCGTTCGGCCAGTGGAAGAACCTGAAGGTCGTGATCCTGGCGCTGCTGGGCCTGACCGCCGGCCAGGCCGTGGTCTGGTACACCGGCCAGTTCTACGCGCTGTTCTTCCTGACGCAGACGCTGAAGGTCGACGCCAACACCGCCAACATCATGATCGCCCTGGCGCTCCTGATCGGCACCCCGTTCTTCGTGATCTTCGGTGCGCTCTCGGACAAGATCGGCCGCAAGCCCATCATCATGGCCGGCTGCCTGATCGCTGCGGCGACCTACTTCCCGATCTTCCAGGGCCTCACGCACTTCGCCAACCCGGCGCTCGAAAAGGCCCAGGCCACCGCGCCGGTCACGGTCATCGCCGACCCGAGCACCTGCTCGTTCCAGTTCAACCCCGTGGGCACCGCCTCGTTCACCAGCTCTTGCGACGTGGTCAAGTCGTTCATGGCCCGCAACTCGGTGAACTACAAGAACGAAGCTGCGCCCGCCGGCGCCATCGCCAAGGTCAAGATCGGCAGCGACGAGTTCGCCTCGTTCGACGGCAAGACCTTGGCGCCTGCCGACTTCAAGGCCAAGGCGGCCGAACTGGACAAGGCCCTGACCACCGCGATCCGCAGCCACGGCTACCCCGCCAAGGCCGACCCGGCGCAAAGTAACAACGTCATGGTCGTCGTGCTGCTGACCATCCTGGTGATCTACGTGACGATGGTGTACGGCCCCATCGCCGCCATGCTGGTGGAAATGTTCCCGACCCGCATCCGCTACACCTCGATGAGCTTGCCGTACCACATCGGCAACGGCTGGTTCGGCGGCTTCCTGCCCCCGGTCGCCTTCGCCGTCGTCGCTGCCACCGGCAATATCTACGACGGCCTGTGGTACCCGATCATCATCGCAGTCATGACCCTGGTCATCGGCACGCTGTTCGTGCGCGAATCCAAGGACAACGACATCAACACCTGAACGACCATCCCCCGCCGGGTGGGACTGCTGCGCCTGCCCGGCCTTTCAAAAGCTCCCCAGGGAGCTTTTTTTTTGCCTGAATGGATGCCCCCACGCCGCGCACGCTACGCGTGCTTGCTGCCCCCCGAGGGGGCTACCCGGCCTTCGGGCGGCCGGGCGGCCGGGTGGCTATTCTAGCGAGGCGTTGTCCTGCAAGCCCGGCCTTCCATACTTACGTAAAGGCGCACGTTTTCAGGACGCTGTCAGACCCTCGCCGTTAGACTGGCGCCTCAGATTACGGCCTTGCGCCTGATCGCCTGGCGATTGATCCCCCTGTCAGGCGGTTGCAGGGCTAGTGTTCTGACACCGATACCGCGTTCCCCGCGAGCCTTTTATGACGCGGTATTGTGTGCTCCCGTACCGGCCCGGCCTCTATTGAGCCGGGCCGCTTTTTTTGTGCCCGCCATCGTGCAGACGCAAAAAAGCGGCCGACGAATCGGCCGCCCGGAATGACGCGGACAGGCGCGCCTTAACGGCGCATGCCGACGCCGATGACCAGTACGCCGGCCACGATGGCCGCGATGCCGGCCCACATGGGAATCGGCACGGACTTCTCGGTTTCGGCCGTGGCCTTGACCGACCCCACCTGCAACACGGTTTCTTCGGACTTGTAGCTGAAGCCCTTGTAGGCCAAAGCGGCAATGCCCAGCACGATCAGGATAGCGCCCACGATTTTCATGCTTTCTCTCCTCTTGCACACGGTTGCCGCGGACATTACCGCATGGCCGGGCATGTGTCAGTGACAGAACGTGTCGCCTCGCCCCATCGTATTGCACCGCTGCGGCAAAGCGGCCAGGGTCGTATAGAATCTACCCTTTTGGCCGACGCTCATGTGGTTCAAGAATCTCAAGATTTACCGCCTCTCCTCGCCGTGGACCCTGACCGGCGAGCAGCTTGAAGAAACGCTTGCGCGGCATGCCTACCAAGCCGGCAACAACCTCGAAATGCAAAGCCTGGGCTGGGTGCCTCCGCGCGAGAACGGGGGCCTGGCCCACGTCGTGGGCGGGCAGATCCTGCTCAACCTGCGCGCCGAAAAGAAACTGCTGCCCAGTACGGTCGTGAACCAGGTCGCCAAGGCCCGCGCCCAGGAAATCGAAGAGCAGCAAGGTTACAAGCCCGGCCGCAAGCAAATGAAGGAAATCAAGGAGCGCGTCACCGACGAGCTCCTGCCGCGCGCCTTCAGCGTCTACCGCGACACCCGCGTCTGGATCGACCCGCAGAACCACTGGCTGGTCATCGACGCCGCCGCCTCGGCCAAGGCCGATGAAGTGATCGGCCTCTTGGCCAAGTGCGTGGACCCGTTCCCGCTCGAAAACCTGTACGTCGCGCAGTCGCCCGCCTCGGCCATGACGGGCTGGCTGGCCGAAGACGAAGCGCCGTCCAATTTCAGCATCGACCAGGACACCGAACTGCGTTCGTCCGGCGAAAGCGGCGCGGCCATCCGCTACGTCAAGCACTCGATCGACGCCGACGACGTGCGCCGCCACATCCAGTCGGGCAAGCAGTGCACGCGCCTGGCCATGACCTGGGCCGACCGCATCTCGTTCGTGCTGACCGAGGGCCTGGACGTCAAGCGCGTCGCCCCCCTGGACGTGCTCAAGGAAGGCAACGACAACATGGCCACCAACGACGACGAAAAGTTCGACTCCGACATGATGCTCATGACGGGCGAGCTGGCCAAGATGCTGGCCGAGCTGGTCGACGCCCTGGGAGGCGAAAAGAAGATCTGAAGCGCCTGGCCGACCCGGCCTTGCCCCATCAGGCCGCCCTTTGCAGGGCGGCCTTTTTCATGGTGCGGCGGCATCCAGGTGCATCATGACGCCAACGCGCCAGGCCGCGCGTTGACACTACGCCGCCACGCTGCGGTCGCGGCCGCCCTGCTTGGCCTGGTACAGCGCCTTGTCGGCACGGTCGATCAGGTAAGCGTAGTCAGGGTGGCCATCAAACGTCGCCACGCCGATGCTGGTCGTGATGCGCAGGGTGCCCGCCTCGGGAATG
>PJUB01000453.1_pt1 | contig 15317 bp, 13 predicted proteins | sample 1512141 | NCBI WGS metagenome assembly PJUB01 (sample SAMN08177677, study PRJNA422409) | Soil metagenome, whole genome shotgun sequencing project. | isolation source: Soil enriched on filter paper: alkali lignin treatment | place: USA: Madison | collected 2015-01-15 | reverse complement strand
TCGGCCAGCCGCGCCACGCGAAAGCCCGCGGGGGTCGGCACGAATTCAGTGATGGCGGGCACGAGCTGCATATAGCCGTAGGCGTCCTTGACCTGTTTTGCCGGCTGGGTTTCGACGGCCTTGGACCCCGCCGGCACCGCCAGGTAGGCCACGTCGCCGTCGACGTCCAGCAGCCGGCCAGCGCCCAGGTTGATGGCCTGCAAGGGCGCATGGCGGATCAGCACGGTTTCGTTCCAGGCGGTTTCCACGCGGGTCCAGCCGGGCAGGCGCGCGTCCAGAAAACGCGTGACCTGGATGCTGTTGCGCTTCGGGTCTTTCGAGACATCGATACGCTGCGCGCGCAGGGCGCCGTTCACCACCTGCAAGTAGGCCAGCACGGTGCTCGCGCTGCCGCTGGTGAAGAATGCCAGCACGCCGCCGTCCAGCGCCTGCGCGCCATTGGGGCAATAGAAGGCGCGCTGTGGCGGGTCCTTGCCATCGGCAAACAGCAGGTCGGTCACGTCTTTGCCGCACAGGGCCTGGCCCTGGAAGGTGATGGTGGTGCTGCGCGTCTGCTGGCGCTGGCCGGTGTTCCAGTCTTGCCGGCTGCCGGTGTTGACCTCGGCCACCAGGCCATCGCGGTTATAGATCGTGTCGGCAGTGGCGGACGTGCCCACCAGGGCGGCTGGCAAAGACGCCAGCAAAGAAAGGTGCAGTGTCAGCGCGCGGCGGGCTTTCATCGTTCGGCTCTCGGCAAGCAGGTCGGCGGTCGACGGAGCCTTGACTATATAACGTCAGGTCAACCCGTCGTCAGGCCAACCCGTCCACATGCACCTGCGGCTGGCCTTGCGGGCAGCGTTCCACCCGCGCCCGCACACCGTAGGCGCGGCGTAGCGTGTCGGCGGTCACGACGTCTTGCGGCGGCCCTTCGGCCAGCAACGCGCCGCCATGCAGCAGCAAGGCCCGGTCGGCGTGGCGCAGCGCAATGTTCAGATCGTGCAGCACCACCAAGGTGATGAGGCGATGGCGCGCCGTCTGGCGGCGCAGCACGTCCATCACATGGAACTGGTAGTTCAGGTCCAGCGCCGACAGCGGTTCGTCCAGCAGCAACAGCCGCGGCCGGCGCACCAGCGCCTGCGCCAGGGACGCCAGCTGCTTCTGGCCGCCCGACAGTTCATCCAGGTAGCGGCTGGCCAGCGGGCCGATGCCCAGTTCGGTCAGCACGCGCATGGCTTCGCCCATCAGCGCGTCGCCGCCCTGGCCGTGGCGGCCCGAGCGGGCGGCCACCAGGACGGATTCCAGCACCGTCATGTGCACGCCCTTGGGCAGGGCCTGGGGCATGTACATGGCCTGCGCGGCCCGCTGCGCCGGTGGCAGGCGCCCGAAATCCGCACCGTCCAGCCGCAGCGTACCGCCCTGCATCGGGTTCAGCCCCGCCAGGGTCTTGAGCAGCGTCGACTTGCCGCTGCCGTTGGGCCCCAGCAGCGCCGTCAGCGAGGCCTCGGGCAAGGCCTTGGCGTGCAGGTTGCGCAGCACCGGCCGGCTGCCGTAGCCGGCCGTCAGGCCGCGGATTTCCAGCGTCGCGTTGGCTGCCGCCGTGTCGCCTGGCAAGGGGATGTCCCGCAGATTCATGGCGTCAGGGTTGCAGCGTCAGCGTGCCGCGCATGTGCTGGGCGTGCGCCGGGAACGAGCAGTAGAAGGTGTACGACTGCCCGGCGGCCAGGCGGCTGACGGGGAAGGTCACGGTGGCGGTTTCGCCGCCGCCCAGCATTGGCGTCTTGGCCAGGATGCGGGCGTCGCCGGGGGCCAGGAATTCGTGCGCGGCGCCGGCCTTGATACCGTCCACCATCACGGCATCGATGTCTTCGGTCTTGGTCAGCACCCAGTTGTGGCCGGCCTTTTCCTTGCTGTTCTTGCCGGTGTGGATCAGGCGCACCGTGAAATCCTTGCAGGTCGACGGCACCACGATGTGGTTGGGTTCGAATTTCTTGCCGGGCTGGCCTTGCACGTCGATGGTGCAAGCGGCGGTCGTCGTCGTGGCGGCGGGCTCGGCGGCCTGGACGGCGCCGGCGGCGAACAGGGCGGCCAGGGCAAGCGTGTAGCGGTGTTGCATGGGATAAGCGTCTCCGGGGTTCAGAAAAATGCGTCAGCTGCGCTTCAAGGCGCGAATGACGATGGTGAGAAAAAAGGGAATGCCGACCAGCGACGTCACGATGCCCACCGGAATCAGCGCGCCGGGCAGCACGGTCTTGGACGCGACCGAGGCCAGCGACAGGATCAGCGCGCCGGCCAGCGCGCTGCCGGGCAGGTAATAGCGGTGGTCTTCGCCCAGCAGCAGGCGGGCGATGTGCGGCGCCACCAGGCCCACGAAGCCGATGGTGCCCACGAACGACACGGCCAGCGCCGCCAGCGCGCTGACGCGCAGCAGGCTCACCAGACGCAGGCGCTTGACGTCGATGCCGAAGCTGGCCGCGCGTTCTTCGCCCAGCCGCACGGCGGTCAGCTTCCAGGCGTCGCGCATCGAAAACGGCAAGGCCAGCGCCAGCGCCGCGGCCATCACGCCCACGGTCGTCCAGGTGGCGCGGGCCAGGCTGCCCATGGTCCAGAACACGATGCCTTGCAGGGCTTCTTCGCTGGCCACGAACTGCAGCAGCATCACCAGCGCCTGAAACGAATACACCAGCGCAATGCCGAACAGCACGACCCCCAGCGTCGACCCGCCGCGCCAGCGCGCCACCCGTTCCAGGATCAGCACCGACACCAGCGTGCTGGCAAAGGCGGCCAGCGACACCACCATGCCCGGCGGCAGCGCCGGCACGTGCCAGTCCAGCGTGATCGCCAGCGACGCCCCAAAGGCAGCCGCCGCCGATACGCCCAGCGTGTAGGGGCTGGCCAGCGGGTTGTCCAGCATCGTCTGCATCTCGGCGCCGCCCAGGCCCAGCGCCACGCCCACCAGCAGGGCCATCAGCGCATAGGGCAGGCGAAACTGCCAGACGATGACGCGCGCGCCGGCATCGGCCGCATCGGGGTGCAGCAGCGTGCGCAGCAGGTCGGCCGGCGCGAGGCCCGCGGGGCCGGTGGCGATGTCGGCCAACAGGCTGACGACAATGGCCAGCGTCAACAGCAGGGCCAGCGCCAGCCGCCGCTTCTGCGTGCGGCGGTGCAGGGCAATGGCGTCAAGCGGGGCGGCGGCGGTGGCCGCCGTGGCAAGTGCGGAAAGCGACATGATCAGCGTGCCCGGCCGTGCCTAGCGGCCCGCCGGCGCGGTCCAGTAGGTGCCCGCGCCGTCCACGTCCAGGAAGTCGCGATACAGCGTATCCAGCGTCGCGCGCGGGTCCAGCGCGGCGGCGCGTTCCGGATACAGCCACTTGGCCATCGCTTCCACCGCCGCCACGTTGTAGGGCGAGTTGTAGAACGCGTGCCAGATGCCGAAGGCGCGGCCCTTCTTGACCGCATCCAGGTCGCGGATGCCGTCGCGTTCGAGCAACGTCGACAGGCTGGCGGCCGACACGTCCGCCGCCGCGCCGGGGCCCGCCAACAGGCCTGCGCGGCCGGGTTCGGACCGGCTGCCCGTGGCGATATACACCTGGGGCTGCGCCTGCAGCAGGAATTCCATGCTGACATCGCCAATGGCCCCCGGCAGCACCGGCGCGGCCACGTTCACGCCGCCTGCGGCTTCCAGCAAATCGCCAAAACTGCCGTTGCCCGTGCTGTGGCAGCACGCCGGCCACACGCCCGCCAACATCTCCACGAACACGCGCGGCCGTTCGGCCTGCGGCACCGGCTGCACGATCTGGCGCACCCGCGCCATGTGCGATTCATAGAACGCGATATAGCGCTCGGCCGCGTCCGGGCGGTCCAGCGCCTGGCCCAGGATGCGCAGGCTGGGCACCGTGTTCTGCACGGGATGCTGCCGGAAATCGATGAACACGATCGGAATGCCGGCTTCCTGCAACGACGCAATCATCGGATTGTTGCGGCCCGGGCCGTGGCCGCTCAGGCTGAACACCGCCACGTCCGGCTTGAGCGACACGATCTTCTCGGGGCTCACGCTGGCTTCCGACGTCTTGCCGATCAGCGGCACGTCCGCCGCCTTCGGAAAGCGCTTCACCAGCTGTTGCCACGAGTACGGGTCCTGCTGCTTCAGTTCGCCTTGCCAGCCCACCACCCGGGCCACCGGGTCGGCGCGGTCCAGCAACGCCATCGCGAACACAAAGCGGCCTTCGCCCAGCAGCACCCGCTGCGGGTGGTCGGGCACCGTCACCACGCGCCCGGCCAGGTCGGTCACCTGGCGGGCCTGCGCCATGGGCGCGGCGGCAAAAAGGCAAGCGGCAACGGCCAGCGCCGCGGGGAACATCGCTTTCAAACGCATGGAGGGATCCTGTGGCCACGACGTGCGCCGCGGGGATGCGGGTAACGCGAACCATTCCTATCGCCGTGCAGTCTCCGCCATCCCGTCTCAAGAAAGCGTTAAGACGCGCAGCCGCTGTGGCGCCGGGGCCGCAAGCGCCAGGCCAATGAATGGCCGGGCAGGGGGCGTGCTTACAATATGAGACTGATTTCCATTACCGGCACTGCCCGACATGCGCGTTCTTGTCATCGAAGACGACCCCGACATCCTGGCCAACATCACGCACCACCTCACGCGCCGCGGCTACATCGTCGACTGCGCCGAAGACGGCCTGCGCGGTTATGCCATGGCGGCCACGGGCGGCTTCGACCTGATCGTGCTGGACCTGATGCTGCCCCGGCTGGACGGCTACGACCTGTGCCGCCGCCTGCGCATCGAGGCCGCCTGCGACACCCCCGTCATCATGGTCACCGCGCGCGACACCCTGGACAACCGGCTGACCGGCTTTGATGCCGGCGCCGACGACTACCTGGTCAAGCCCTTCGCGCTGGCCGAACTGGCCGCCCGCGCCAAGGCCCTGCTGCACCGAGCCAGCGGCGCGGGCGCCTCGCGCGTGCTGCGCGTAGGCGACCTGACGCTGGACACCGGCACCCTGGCGCTGACCCGCGCCGGCCAGCCCCTGCGTCTGCCGCCATCGCCTCTGCAACTGCTGATGCTGCTGATGCGCGCCAGCCCGGCCGTGGTGCATCGCGGCCGCCTGGAAGAAGCCCTGTGGCGCGACTCGCCGCCCGACAGCGACAGCCTGCGCACGCACATCCACCAGATCCGCCAGGTGGTCGACAAACCGTTCGACACCCCCTTGCTGGTCACCGTGCACGGCATCGGCTACCAGCTACGGGCCGCCGCCGATGCGTAGCGCGCGGCGCGGCCTGGCCCGCCACCTGGTGCTGACCTACGTGCTGCTGGCCCTGCTGGTCGGCGGCGCATTGACGTGGGTGTCCATCTGGAGCGTCAACAAGCTCGAAGTCCACCTGCAGCGCATCGACATGGGCATGGCCGTGGACCGCGTGCGCGGCGACTTCCTGGCCGGCATCGACCCCGGCCGGCCGCATCGCTTCTTTCATGGCGACCCCGGTGGCCCGGCGTTTCCGGACTGGCTGCGGCGCCTGGGGCCCGGCTTTCACAAGATCGAGCGCGACGGCCGCGTGTGGCACGTCATGGTCGACGACAAAGACGGCCAGCGCTACATGCTGCTGCGCGACTACACCGACTACGAACGCAACCAGGCCACGTCCCACTGGACCGTCGTTACGGGGCTCGCCGCCAGCCTGGTCCTGGCCTTCGTGCTGGGCACCCTGGCCACGCGCCGCATGCTGCGCCCGCTGGCGCGCCTGGCCGCGCAAGTCACCGCCCGCGGCGCGCAACCGCCCCAGACCCGCCTGGCCGAAGACTATCCCCCCGACGAAATCGGCCGCCTCGCCGCGGCGTTCGATGCGACGTACAACCAGCTGGAACAGGCGCTGCGGCGCGAACAGCTGTTCACCGCCGACGTCGGGCACGAACTGCGCACGCCGCTGATGGTCATTTCCAGCTCGTGCGAATTGCTGCTGGATGAGCCGGGGCCGGACGGCGGCGGGCTGGACCCCGCCAGCGCGGCCCGCGTGGCGCGCATAGCCGCCGCGGCAACCGATATGGGCGAGCGGTTGGATACCTACCTGATGCTGGCGCGCGGCCGCGATGCCGGCGGGCAGTTCGTGCGGGAAAGCGCCGCCGACGCGGCCGGCGAACAACTGGCGACTTGGACGGCGGTCGCGCAGCGGCGCGGGATGACGTTGGTGTTCGAGGGGGATGAGGATAGCGGGGCGGCCGGAGGCTATCCGACGTTTCCCGCCCCATTGCTGCGTGCGGTCCTGTCCAACCTGATCCGCAATGCCTTGCAGTACGCCGGCCCGGGCGCCCGTGTCACCGTCCAGGCAGGCGGCGACTATCTACAGGTCGCCGACGACGGCCCGGGCATTCCGGCCGAACGCCAGGAAGCCATCTTCAGCCCCTTCGTGCGCGGCACGCAGCCGGACAACGGCAATCTCGGGTTGGGCCTGTCGCTGGTGCAGCGGATTTGCGAGCACCAGGGGTGGACCGTGTCGCTGACATCGGCGCCGGGGCAGGGGAGCGTGTTTCGGGTGGGGCTGCACAGCGCTGCGCGGTCTTGATCTTGAACTAGCGCTGCCGCGTCGCGCAGCGCACTCGCAAATCCATTGCATGGTCATTCAAGGCGTGTCGGGATCGTGTCCGACATGCTTGCTGGCGTTTTCGGAAACTTCCTACCTTTTTCTGTCGCTCGGCCGGATAGAGTGGTGGGCGTTTGCGCGTGGGGTAGGCGACCAGGGCAAACGAAGGGGGCTTGTCGAGGGCGACGGCCTATTCGGACTTCAAGCCTTTCGGAGAATTGCGCCATGAATAGGCAGGAATTCATTGCCGCCATCAAGCGTCATGTGCAGCAGCAAGCGGTAGATGACCTTATTGCGACGTACATCGCGCCTCCGGGCAGACGTCCATCTGACCAGCTTTCAAAGATCGCGCAGTGGAGGGCGCGATTGACCGTGAACGAGCAGTCGCTATTCGACGCCGTGATATCGGAATCTGTTCGCGTTGCCCTGTTTGGCGTATTCGCCGTGGTCGACGGTGTGCGTTGCGTCGATCAGGGTGTGGATCGATTCATCATCTCTGCTCAAGACTACTCAGGCAATAGGCAGGCGATAAATGAAGATGAAGCGCTCGATCTTCATGATGAGTTCGCTCTAGATTGACCAAAAGAGATCGGCTTTGGTATCTGGCGGGACTATTCATGATTGTATTGGAGTGAATGCAGTTGTTAGAGGTCGCATATTTCCTGATAGAGGATTTCGTCGTCAATATGGGGAGAGGTGATTACATCTATCTTCAAGATAGATACGGCATTAGTACTGCCGTCGCAGACGAGATAACGAGGTGGTGAGGAAAGGTCCGCTGGAGCAACTCGTCAGGCTGGCAAGAAAGAATGCCTACTACACAAAGCCTGCAGAGACCGACGCTGAACGTGATCGGTATTACGAATTCATCCATTACGGCCAGGTGGGAGCAAGGATCCTTGAAGGGGATGCCACGCACGATGACTCGGTTTTCGTAGCCGTTACCGAAAAATTGGCAGTCGGGGCGGCCAAGCGGGGTAGCCCCACGCATTTGAAGATGCAGGCAATGTTGCCGTACCCAGGCGAGTCATACGAGTGCTTTGCCGAGATCTTGAAACTGAAACAGCGGACAAAAAGACATAGCAGGCAGCCATGGCCAGAAAATTATTGTCCGATGTTTTTCATGCGTACAAGCTGCACCCCGAGTTTATTGACCTGGACATCGAAGACGTCAATCAGCGTGGCGTCCTGGGATGCATGCTTTTGCATATCGCTTCACGCAAGGGACACCTTGAGCACATGGCGGTTCTGCTGGATAACGGCGCGGCGATCGATGCAAGGGGAGATCTGTACAACACGCCCCTGCACGAGGCCGCGCTATGCGGACAAGCGCAGGCTGTTGAATTTCCACTGAGTCGCGGGGCAGACGCAACGTTGAAGAACGAGCTCGAACAGACGCCTCTCGATGTTGCGATCTCGGGAATGAAGGCGGCTGTATGCGAAGTGCTTTGCAATAGGTGTCTTGGGTAGCGGTAGTTGTACTGAGACCACATAATGTGCCCGCCTACGTCTTTCTCTAAAAACAGCCATGGCATCTTTCAATTATCCACCTGACGCAATCGCGTCCTTCTATTTATATATCTATGAATGGATAGACGAACAGGATTTCAGCCTGACGCTGCCTGGTGATGACGGCTATTTCTCTCCATACGTCGAGGCGGCCCAGCAAAAGTTTCTGTCTCACGGTTGGACGGGTATTGGATCAGTCCAACTGATCTGGATTCCGCCGTTTGCTCTGTGTGGAATACTTGCGGGTGGAGTAGGCGCATTCATGGATCGTATGGGCGAATCTTGGTCGCGGGGCTTAATTTTGTGGCATGTCAAGCAAGCAGAGGACGGGCTGTCATTTCTTCTGTCTCCCGTGGAACTCGCGATTCCAGATTTCGGGTTGGATACTGACTAAAAGAGATTAGGTGTGGCCGGGGTACGGCGACAGGGAGCTATTGATGCACATTCAATTGGTGTACCCAGATGGGTACGACGAGATTGCCGAGTTTGAGCATGAAAAGAAGGGGTACCTGCTTGGGGTGCAACTTCACCTTAAGGGTTCGGTTATTAGCTTGGACTTTTATGACATCGCCAGATTGACGCAGGATACCGCCGAGGCATTGTCCGAAAAATCATATGTCCATCTGGAAAACGTCGTAATTGTCGACGCGGTGACGAAATTGAATATCGAATTGGCCGCTAGAAGAATTGCAGAGAGGTAGATCGAACCCAGAGCATCCGCCAGGCAGACGGTTTACGGTGCAGAGGGCCAGTCAAGGCATCATGGCGATGCCAGCGCTATTCAGCGAAATTCTCCGTGTACCCCAGCAGCAGTACATTCCCGCTAGCCGCAATCCCGGCAAGCTCGTGCCAAGCGGCTTGGTGCTCGTCACTGGCGCAGCCATATAAGTCCGCCAGGTCCGCCACCAATGCATCGGCCGCAGCCGGCTGCAGCGGCGTATCCCGCACGAACCCCAACCACGACGCACCAAGCCCGACAAAGCGGTAGCCATGCCGCTCATGCATGCGCCGAATCACCGCATGGTTCTGGAACACATCCCAGTCGCAGGAAAAGTAGCCATTGGGCAGGGCGGCGATCATGAAGGTGTCGTCTGGCACGGTGACGCGCTGGATGTAGACCACGCTATCGATCACCCGGTCTGGATCGCGGTTGGTGGCCACCAGGACGTCCACGTCTTCCTGGCTGGTCATCAGCGTGCCGCACACGTCTTCCCAGGACTGGCGCAACGCCGCGTCCTGCAATCGCGCCACCACGTGAGCCGCGCGGCGCACCTCGAAGGCGTGAACCGATTCCGGGTCGTCGAAGTCGGTGTCGCCGTAGTCCATGTCGATGCGATCGTCATTGCCCGCGTGGCCACTGGTGTAGCAACACTGGTTGATGTCGTCGAGCGTGCAGAAGTAATGGTGGCCAGGGTCGGCCCGTCGCAACTCGTCCAGGCAGTCCAGCACCTGTTGCAGCGACGGGGCGCCGGATAGCCGGCGATGGCTGAGGGTGTCGACAGGCTGGAATGCGTACTGCTCGCGGTAGTCGACGGGGGTGATCTCCATGGCGGTCTTGCGCTCCGAGTGATGGGATTGGGAGGCAGTGTACAAGCCGCGTGGACGATCAGCCTGCATGGCATTGGAAGTTGAAGACCTTCGAAATAACGAACCAGACTACGTTTTTCTCTGCGAAAACCAAGTCTGGTTTGTTGTTTACGGGTCGACCCTGCGTATGTCACATGCTAGCGCGTCCGAATGCATGATTCGTAGCAGGATGAGGAAAACGGGGTGGTCCCTGACGGGCTGAGGTCGCACCGCATTTCACGGCGGCTATTGCGGAAATCTGGTGGCGTCATACATTATTTTCGCGCTGATGTCGCTCAGTGCTTCCTGACGTGCGCTTCAAAGAAAATTCTGAACTGTTCGCAAACTTCCGGTCCGATATCCGAGAGTACAAAGAAGAACAATTCAACCATTTCAGGCGTTTCAAGCTCTCTGGTTTTGTCGGTGTGTTTATCGTAAAGGCAGCAAATCACCGCTCTGAGAAAGTGCTTCTTGGGACAATCTGGTTCAGCATGGTGTAGTCGCCAGGTATCCGTCCGGGTTCGAACCAGGTCGGAAACCGCAGGGGGGGTGGCGGAAGAGAGACGAAGCCCTAGTGTCTCGGTCGTCCAGCGCAAGAAGTCGCCAGAGAAGCGTCCTTGCTCAAACATATCTGTTGCCAGCTGTTGGAGGAACCTGGAGAAGATCAGGGCAGATGCATCAAATGAGATGGCATTCAGATCAATATTCTCTTCAAGTAGATCAAGTTGCATCGTGGCTTCTCTCATTTGTTGTCGACCCTGGTTGTGAGTGGAGTGGTGGCACGCAATTGCGCAGGATTGCCTGCCGGGTGAATTTCGCCCCTGAAAGCAAAAATCCGGAAGGCGTGTCCAAGCTACGCATTCCGGACTCAAAAGAGCATTGGAAGATTCTGAATTTCTGGAATCCGATCTCCGTGGTGCGCCTCAGCGTCCTTGGGGTTGGAGCTAGCCTTACCGCTGCGACGCCTTTAACGACCTGTTGTCACTGCTGCAATCGCAGTCGTTGAGCGGGTTGACCACGACGACCGCTCGGTCAGCGCTTTGTCCTCGCGTTGGTGCGCCCTAGCTGACAGACAGGCCGTCGGCGGCGGAGTCGGTGGTCCGCAAGTGGCAGGAAGGGGCGCGGGGACGTTCTTGGCTTCTTCGCCGCTGTTGGCGCCTTTAGAAATAACGTGGCCGACTACGTTTTCCTTAGAGGCGAATTCCTACTTCTGACGCATCGGCTTTCGGAATAGATAGTCTGAAACTCAGTATCAACGACTTTCCAGTCGCTCTTTAGCGGCGTCTGAAACTGTCTTGTCTTGGTCATCCGCAAGCATTTGCAAGACGTCCAGGGGAGCCTTTGGATTCAGGGCAATTCTCTTTCGGACTGCCGGTTCAGGGTCCCGCGAAAGCGCATGGAACATTGATGGGGTGATCCTTCGTTTCATTGCTACGTCGCATCGAGTCAGCCAATCGTTGCTCTTCGATAGGCGTATCAGGATGGGCAGGGATATTGTGCGGTTCTATGCAACGATTCTTGAGAGATTCGGGTACTTTTCCAGAACAGCAATCCAAACTTCGTCGGCAGCGGCCCACCTGGTCATTTCGATATCAGATTTGGAGTCGGAGAACTTCTTGAATTCTTCTGCCGATTTTATTTTCATGGCACTCATGTAATCAAATTAGTCGGCCGGGTTGCGACAATTCCATTTTATTTGAATAAAAAACATATGTGGAACAAAGCAAGCCAGACTCTATTTTCATGTTTTGGTAATTTGGAGTCCTCGTTCGAATTGAGTTTTGTCGGAAAAAAAATCTGAGAGTCTAGCCAATGAAATTTTCTGGTATCTGTCGGGAAAAACAGGTTTGTGATTATTGTCAATAAATAATGCTAGGCACGAACTTATGCAGTCGTTCGCAATTCTGCTGGAAATGAACCGCATCAGTAGTTGTCTTGCTTCGTGCCCGCGTTTGGAGAAATAGTCATGAGCACTGTCGCCGCTCATGTCAGTAACTACCGTGGCCGGAACTATTTGCTCTTGGTATTGGACGGAAATCGAACCGCCACAGATCGCTTTCGGCAGCACATAATTTCCCACCTCGCGGAAACCTGAATAATCCGTAGCGTTGCCGTTGTTCAATTCAAAGTAGGCCAAAAGGTAGGATATTTCGAGTCTCCAGTGGTGGGTTTTCGTCTAGATCTTACGAAAGGGAATAAAGATTCGTTTTTCCACTGCGGTGGTAGAAAGAAATAGCCTCACACATTACTTTTGGTTGATGGAGTTCAGTGTTGCCTGTCCTGCGACTCAAAGAACACCCGAAACCGTTCGCAAACGCCAGGCCCGACATCCAAGAGCACAAAGAAGAACAACTCAACCATTTCCGTGGTCTCAAGCTCAGTGGTTTCGTCGGTGTCTTTATCGTAGAGGCAGCAGATCACCGCTCTGAGAAAGTGCTTCTTGGGGGAATCTGGCTCGGCGTGGTACAGCTCGCCACGTGTTCGCTCTTGTTTGACGTAGCTCGGCAACGGCAGGAATTTTTCCGGGGGTGAGTCGCAGCGCCAGTGTCTCGGTCGTCCAGCGCAAGAAGTCGCCAGAAAACTACCGTTTCTCGCACATTTGTGTTGCGTACTGCTGGAGAAACTTGGAGAGAATCAGGGCGGATTCGTCAAAGGGGATGGCCTTCAGGTCGATATTTTCTTCAAGTAGATCAAGTTGAATCGCGGCTTCGCTCATTTTGTTCTCTTCAATGGTTGTCAGTGGGGTGCCGGCACGCAATTCTGATGGGTTGTTTGCTGAGGCTCGAAAGGGCGGCCCTGAAAAGCAAAAATCCGGGATGCGCACCCAAGCTACGCATTCCGGACTCAAAGGAGAATTGGAAGATTCTTAATTTCCAGAACGTTTCTAAAACGACAACTCCGCCGTAAACGTCACCGTCCGCCCAGCCCCCGGCACCCCATACAGCTGGAACCCATCCAGCGACGCACCTACCCGGCTGTAATAGAACTTATTGAACAGGTTCTCGACGTTCATCCCCACCGTCAGCGCCTTATCCACCCGATACCGCGCCGCCACGGAATGCAGCCAGTACGAGGGTGTCTTCTCGTCATCCCGAACCCAGATCGGATGCGTGCCTGACGGCCCGGAGACGGTAGCGCTGTTGTTGTTCTTGCCGCCGACGTATTTGTTGTCGGTGTAGCGGCGCTTGCCGACGTATTGCGCACCGTAGCTGAGCGACAGGCGGTCGGTGGCGGCGTAGGTGGTCCATAGATTGAAAGTCCAGTCGGGGACGTTCTTGGCTTCTTCGCCGCTGTTGGCGCCTTTGGTGATGCGGCTTTTCATGGCGCTGACGCCTGCAAATGCCGACCAGCGCGGGGTGATGTTGCCGGACAGGCCCAGTTCGATGCCGTCGACGCGCTTGGCGGGCAGGGCGCGCACGACGTCGGTGGCGTCGTCGCCGTATTCCCAGGAATCGGACAGTTCGGTACGAAACAGGGCGCTGGTCAGCGACAGGTCGCCGCCGGCGGTGTCCCATTTGGCGCCCAGTTCCCAGGTCTTGGAGACGGCGGGTTTGTAGGTGTCGCCGCCGGTGGCGCCGTAGATGTTGTTGTTGGTGGAGGCGCCCAGGGCAGACGGTTGGGCGGCCTGGCTGTAGGCGGCGTAGAGGCTGGCTTGTTCGACGGGCTTGTAGGTCAGGCCGACGCGGCCGCTCCAGGCGCCGTCTTCGATGCGGTTGGTGGTGTGGTTGCCAGCCGATCCGGATACGTGGGTGACGCGGTAGCGGTCATAGCGCAGTGCGCCTTGCACCAGCCATTGGGGCGTCAGGGTCAGGGTGTCGGCGACGTACAGGCTGGTGTTGAAGACGCGGGCTTCGTTGCCGCTGTTGCCCTTGACGGTGTCGACACCGCCCATGTCGACGCCGCCGGTGTTGCGCAGGTCGATGGTGGGGTTGGTGGACGGGGCCTTGATGGTGCGTTCGTGGTCGCCGTAGGTTTCCTGGTAGAACTCGATGCCGGTGATGACCTGGTGCTTGATGCCGCCCGTCTTGAAGTCCAGGTTCAGGTTGCTCTGGTTGGCCAGGATGGTGTAGCGCTTGGATGTGCCGAAGTCGTTGCCGCGCAGTTGGGCGTAGGGGCTGGGGTTGCCTTGCGCGGTGTAGCCGCTGTAGGACGCAATGCCGTCGGCGCTGGTGACCAGGGGGCCGGCGCCGACATAGCCGTAGGACGTCCGCGAGGGGCTGTTGAAACGCGCGGGCGACAGGACGCCGATGCGGTCGGTCTGCTGCCAGCGGCTGATGTTGGACAGGCGCACGCCCTTGTTGAAGTCGTGTTCGATTTTCAGGGTGGCCTGGTCGGTGCGGGTCTGCTCGGTGTAGCGCGACGGATCGCCATACCAGGCGTTGCGCGCGACGTTGGGCATGCGCTGGCCGCCGGTGCCGCGCTGGATGGGCACGCCACCGTCGGGGATGTTGTTGTCGTCCTGGTGCAGGTAGTTGAAGGTGACGCGGGTGGGCGTGCCCAGGCCCATGGCCAGCGATGCGGCGATGCCGGAGCGGTCGAACTCGGTGACGTCGCGCTCGGCCACGCCGTTGTGGTGGCGCATCAGGTTGATGCGCAGGGCCGAGCTGTCGGTCAGTTCCTGGTTCAGGTCGGCGGTGATGCGCCGGTAGTGGTCGGTGCCCAGGCCGCCGGACGCCTTGTAGAACGAGCCCAGGCGGGCTTCCTTGCTGGCCAGGTTGACGCTGCCGCCCACGGCGGACACGCCGGATTCAATCGACCCGGTGCCTTTGAAGACTTCGGCCTGTTCCAGGTTGAAGATGTCGGTGCGGCTGGACAGGCCGGCGTCGCGGATGCCGTCGACGGTGATGCTCTGTTCGGCCGAGAACCCGCGGATGGTGAACATGTCGCCCCAGCCCAGGTTGCCTTCGCCGGAACTGAAGGTGATGCCGGGCACGTTGCGCAGCACGTCCTGCAGGCTCTGGGCCTGCTGTTCTTCCAGCACGGCGCGGGGCACGACGGTGATGCTTTGCGGGGTGTCGAGCAGCGGTTCGGTGAATTTGCCGGACTGGACGCGGTCGGCCTTGTAGGGCGGGGCGTCGCCTTGCACGGTGACGGGGGCCAGCTGCACGGCGGTGTCGGCCGGCTGGGCCTGGGCGCTGGCGGCGGCGCCTAGCGCGAGGCCCAGGGTTTTGAGCGCGAACGCGCCGCGGGGAGGGGGGAAGGACTGCGCCATGAGAAGTTCCAAGAGAAGTGCCAATGAGAATCGTTGGCGATTCTAGGTAGGCGAGTCTCAAGATCTTGTTAAGGCGCGGGCGGGAATTGATCGGCCAGGGTGTGGCGCTTGGGCTGGTCGAACCGGAGCACCGATTTGATCCGCAGGTCCTGACGATCACGGGGAAGGGCGTCGAAAAGGTCTCGCCCAAAAGAAAAGCCGCCTTCAGAGCAAGGCGGCCTTGGGTCGACGGTGCTGCGCCCGCGATTCAGATCAATGCAGGATCTGGCTCAGGAACAGCTTGGTGCGTTCGTTCTGCGGATTGTCGAAGAACTCGTCCGGGCTGTTCTGCTCGATGATCTCGCCGCGATCCATGAAGATGACGCGGTTGGCGACCTTGCGCGCAAAGCCCATTTCGTGGGTCACGCACAGCATCGTCATGCCGCTTTCCTGGGCCAGGTTGACCATCACGTCCAGCACTTCCTTGACCATT
>PJUB01000452.1_pt1 | contig 15358 bp, 11 predicted proteins | sample 1512141 | NCBI WGS metagenome assembly PJUB01 (sample SAMN08177677, study PRJNA422409) | Soil metagenome, whole genome shotgun sequencing project. | isolation source: Soil enriched on filter paper: alkali lignin treatment | place: USA: Madison | collected 2015-01-15 | reverse complement strand
TGCGCGACACGACCGGCCAGGATCAGGACAAAGCCGGGTATCGCGAACGCCGCGCCTCAGTGCGTGTGGACGTGCTCCGTGCGCGCCGCGCCTTGGCCGGCATCAGGCTCGTGCTCGTGCCCGTGGTGCATCAGCGTCGTCACGCTGTAGATCAGCGCCACGCCCACGCCCACCAGCAGCAGCTGCGGCACCGCATCGGCCAGGGATACCCTTTCGTGCATCTGCGGCATCAGGTCGGCCACCGAAATGTAGAGGAAGCTGCTGGCGGCAACCACCAATACGTATGGCACCCAGCCCTGCGCTTGCTGCAGCACGAAGTAGCCTATTATGCCGCCCACGGCTGAACACAAGCTGGTAAAGAGAATCAGCGCAAACGCCCGGCGCCGCGCCAGGCCCGCGTTCAGCAACACGACGAAATCGCCCAGCTTGTGCGGCACTTCGTGCACGATGATCGAGGCCGCCGTCAGCACGCCCAAGAGCGGATCGGTCAGGAAGGCCGCCGCCACCAAGACCCCGTCGCACAGGTTGTGCAACGAACTGCCGATCAGGATCAGCACCCCGCCGCGGCCCGCCTCGTGGCGGTCGTGACCCGAATGGTGATGGTGCCCGTCACCTTCGTGGTGGTGGCTATGGCGCAGCAGCGCGATCTTTTCCAGCACGAAGAAACCGATCAGCGACGCCAGCATCAGCCCGAACAGCACGTGCGCATCGCCCACCGCGCCCTCGAACGCCTCGGGCAACAGATGCAGCAGCGCCACCGACAGCAGCACGCCCACCGACAGGCTCACCATGTGGTGCAGGTATTGGGCGAACACCTTGTAGGCCAGCCAGCTGGCGACAAGGACGGCAATGAGGCCACCGGTGACGGTAGCGAGCAGGACCCAGAGCAGCAACATTTGGGGGACGGTTTATTGGCGGGGAAGCGCAACATTATATTGTTGCAACCGCAAAAGCGGAAATGGGCCGCCCGTGGGCGGCCCATTCCGTAACGCGGACCGGCGCCGGTCAACGCCCGTCGCGGCCCCTGGACCGGCGCCCGACCGACCAGCGCCCCGGCCCATCCAGACCGAAGCCCCTGGCACCGTCCTCAGTGCGCCTGTTCCCAGTTCTTGCCCACGCCCACCTCGGCCACCAGCGGCACGCGCAGCTCGGCCACATTGCACATCAGGCGCGGCAGCGCTTCCTTGACCAGTTCCAGTTCCGCGTCCGGCGCTTCCAGCACCAGTTCATCGTGCACCTGCATGATCATGCGCGTCTGCAGCTTTTCGGCCTCGAGCCAATCCTGCACGGCCACCATCGCCATCTTGATCAGGTCGGCCGCGGTGCCCTGCATGGGCGCGTTGATCGCGGCCCGCTCGGCGCCCTGGCGGCGCGGCCCCGAAGCGCCACGGATTTCCGGCAGTTGCAGCCGGCGTCCGAACACGGTTTCCACGTAGCCCTGTTCGCGCGCCACGCGACGGGTGTTTTCCATGTACATCGCCACGCCGGGATAGCGCGCGAAGTAGCGGTCGATGTAGGCCTGCGCGGCATCGCGCGTGATGCCCAGGTTGGATGCCAGGCCGAATACGCCCATGCCGTAGATCAGGCCGAAGTTGATGGCCTTGGCCGCGCGGCGCTGCTCGGACGAAACGTCCTGCAGCGCCACCCCGAACACTTCCGAGGCCGTGGCGCGGTGGATGTCTTCGCCGGCGGCAAACGCACGTTGCAGGTTGGCGTCGTCCGACACGTGCGCCATGATGCGCAGCTCGATCTGGGAGTAGTCGGCCGACAGCAGCAGGCCCTGCTCGGCGATGAAGGCCTCGCGCACCCGGCGCCCGGCCTCGGTGCGCACGGGAATGTTCTGCAGGTTGGGATCGGACGAGGCCAGGCGGCCGGTGATCACCGCGGCCTGCGAATAGCGCGTGTGCACGCGGCCCGTATCGGGGTTGATCATTCGCGGCAGCTTGTCCGTGTAGGTGGACTTCAGCTTGGACAGTCCGCGGTATTCCAGCAGCACCTGCGGCAGCGGATAGTCCTGCGCCAGCTTGCTCAGCACTTCCTCGTCGGTGGACGGCGCGCCGCCCGCCGTCTTGCGCACCACCGGCAGCTGCATGCGGCCAAACAGGATCTCGCCCAATTGCTTGGGCGAATTCAGGTTGAACGGCTGCCCGGCCAGCTCGTAGGCCTTTTGCTCGAGCTGCAGCATTTCCTGGCCCAGCTTGTGGCTCTGGCGGCCCAGCTCGGCCGCGTCCACCTTGACGCCATTGCGCTCGATGGTGGTCAGCACGGAGGACACCTGCATTTCCAGCAGGTAGATGCGTTCCAGCCCGGCATCGGCGGCCACCTGCGGGCGCAGCACCTGGTGCAGTTGCAACGTGAAGTCGGCGTCTTCCGCCGCATAGTGGCCGGCCTTGTCCACCGCCACTTCGTCAAAGCCGATCTGCTTGGCGCCCTTGCCGCACAGGTCTTCGTACGACACGCCGCTGCGGCCCAGGTAACGCTGCGCCAGGTCGTTCAGGCCGACGCGGTTATGCGATTCCAGCACGTAGGCTTGCAGCATCGTGTCATCGGTGATGCCGGCCAGTCGGATGCCTTCGTTGGCGAATACGTGCGCGTCGTACTTGGCGTGATGCAGCAGCTTGGCGCGCGAAGCGTCCTGCAGCCAGGGGCGCAGGCGCTCCAGCACCTCGGCCTTGGGCAATTGCGTGGCGTTGTCCGGGCCGCGGTGCGCCACCGGGATGTAGCAGGCGACGCCCGGCGCCACTGCCATCGACAGCCCCACCAGCCTGGCCTGCATCTCGTCCAGCGAGGTGGTTTCGGTATCCAGCGCCACCCGCTCGGCCGTCTGCAGTTTTTCAAGCCAGGCGTCGAACGCGGGCCAGTCCGAAATGATCTGGTAGTCCACTTCGGTGGGAGCAACCGGCACTTCGACCGCCACGCGGGCGTCGCCCGCCGGCACGCGTTCGGCATCGCCGGTCAGGTCGCGCAGCCAGGTGCGGAAACCGTAGCGTTCGTAGAGTTCGGTCAGGGTCGCTTCGTCGCGACCGCGCGGCGTCAGGTCGTCGACGCTGTCGACGTGGCCGGTCAGGTCGCAATCACATTTCACGGTGAGCAGCTGGCGCGTCAGCGGGAAATTCGGAATGGCTTCGCGCAGGTTGTTGCCCGCCACCCCCTTGATGCCCTCGGCGCCTTCGACCAGTTTGTCGATCGAGCCGAATTCCGAGATCCATTTGGCGGCCGTCTTGGGCCCCACCTTGGTCACGCCCGGCACGTTGTCGACCGTGTCGCCGACCAGCATCAGGTAGTCCACGATGCGGTCCGGCGGTACGCCGAACTTGTTGACCACGCCAGCCTCGTCCAGCACTTCGCCGCTCATGGTGTTGACCAGCGTGACGTGGCTGTTGACCAACTGCGCCAGGTCCTTGTCGCCGGTGGACACGATGGTGTGCACGTCGCGCTCGGCGGCGCGGCAGGCCAGCGTGCCGATCACGTCGTCGGCTTCGACGCCTTCGATGGCCAGCACCGGCCAACCCAGTGCGCGCACGGCGCGGTGTATGGGTTCGATCTGGGCCGCCAGGTCTTCGGGCATGGGCGGACGATGCGACTTGTATTCCGGGTACAGATCGTCGCGGAAGGTCTTGCCGCGCGCATCGAAAATACATGCGGCATACTCTGCCTTATAGTCGGCTACCAGCTTGCGCAGCATATTGACCACGCCGTACAGCGCCCCGGTGGGTTCGCCTTGCGCGTTGCGCAAATCAGGCATAGCGTGGAAAGCGCGGTACAGGTAGCTTGAACCGTCGACCAGCAATAGGGTTTTTTTCATGGTTACAAAGGCAGATATGGCAACAACTGCGGCAAATACGGCGGCAACGACGGCGGAAACGCCCGCCAACAAGCAAATTCCGCTGATTATGTCAGAGATACGGACGGCGGCAGACAAGCTCGCCCATATCGGGCCCGCGGTCAGCGTCTTTGGCAGTGCGCGCGTCAGCCGCAACTCGCCCCACTACGAAACCACCGTCGCGATTTCGGCCGCCCTGGCCGAGGCGGGTTTCGCGGTCATCGCGGGCGGCGGCCCGGGCATCATGGAAGCGGCCAACAAAGGCGCTTTCGAAACCGGCGGCACCAGCATCGGGCTGAACATCAGCCTGCCGCACGAAGCGCACAACAACGAATACCAGACTATAAGCCTGTCGTTCGAATATTTCTTTTCGCGCAAGGCCACCTTCTTCATGCACAGCTTCGCCTACGTGGCGATGCCGGGCGGCTTCGGCACCCTGGACGAGCTCTTCGAAGCGTTGACGCTGATCCAGACCGGCAAGGTCCCGCCTGCGCCCATCGTGCTGGTGGGCAGCGAATACTGGTCGGGCCTGGTCGAATGGCTGGGTGGCCAGGTCTTGGCCAATGGCATGATCGGCGCGCACGACCTGGATCTCTTCATCATCGAAGACGATCCCCGCAAGGTCGTGCGCAAGGTGGTCGAATTCCACCAGAAGGTCAACTCCGACGCGCAATACGCGCCGTCGCTGCCGGCCTGACAGGAAACGGGGCCAAAGCCCTGGCGGCCCCAGACGGGGCCGCCGTCCTGCCCTATTTGCGCATGAAAGACGGCAGCACGTCCGCCGGAATCGGGCAGACGTAAGGCTGGCCGCGGCGCATGTCCAGCAGCTCTTGCTTGGCGCGCGCCAGCGCCTCGGGCTGGCGGTACAGGTCCGCGGCGGTCGCGGCGATGATCTTCGCGGCGTGCACCATGCCCTTGTGGGCCAGCGACAGCTTGCCCTGCGCCACCATCTGCCACGAATGGAACGGCGTGCCGTAGGCATAGCAGGCGCCCCAGCATTGCGCCGTGGGCGTGACCCAGCTGACGTCGCCGACGTCGGTCGAGCCGTAGCTGATCTCGGTCTTGCCCGGCTCGTAGGGGGCCACGCCGCTGAACAGCGGCGTCGGGTTGCGCAGCACCGCGCCCAGGTTCTTGCCGGCGTTGTCGATATCGTCCGAAGAAATGGCGTCCCACATCTTGCGCGCGGCCTGCTGCTCGCCTTCGGTGTAGGACGGGCCCTGCAAGGCCTGCATGTTGGCGTACATGACCTGGTTCAACACGCCGTTCGGGATGTAGTTCGAGCAGGCCTTGTCGAACACGATCTCCAGCTCGCAGCCGGTCATCAGCGCGGCGCCGCGGGCCACGTTCTTGACGCGTTCGTACAGCTCGGCCGCCTGCGAATTGATGGGGGCGCGCACCAGGTACAGCACCTCGGCGCGGGCCTGCACCACGTTGGGCGAGATGCCGCCGCTGTTGGTCACCGCATAGTGCACCCGCGCATCGGGCACCATGTGCTCGCGCAGGTAGTTCACGCCCACGTTCATCAGTTCCACCGCGTCCAGCGCGCTGCGGCCCAGGTGCGGCGAGTTGGCCGCATGCGCCGCCACGCCCCGAAAACGGAAGTAGGCCTGGATATTGGCCAGCGACGACTGATGGAAAATGCCGGTGTGCGACGCCGGGTGCCACGTCAGCGCCGCATCCAGGTCATCGAACAGCCCGGCGCGCGCCATGAAGGTCTTTCCCGAGCCGCCCTCTTCCGCCGGACAGCCGTAGAAGCGGATGGTACCGGGCAAGCCGTTGCCTTCCAGGTATTCCTTGACCGCCACCGCCGCGAAATGCGCGGCCGTGCCCAGCAGATGGTGGCCGCAGCCGTGGCCGTTGCCGTTGGGCGTTTCCGGCGACGGCTGGCAGGCGAAGGCGCCGCTTTCCTGGCTCAGCCCCGACAGGGCGTCGTACTCGCCCAGAATGCCGATCACCGGGCCGCCGCTGCCCGCCTCGGCCACGAAGGCCGTGGGAATGCCGGCCGCGTCGCGGGTGACGCGAAAGCCCGCGTCTTGCAGCATGGCGATGTGCAGTTCGGCCGATTTGTGCTCGTCGTAGCGCAGTTCGGCCAGGCTCCAGATGCGGTCGCTCAGTTCCGCATAGCGTTCGCTGCGCGCGTCGATGAACGGCGCAAGTTTGTCGATGGCTCCCATCGCGTCTCCAGTGGCGGGTCTATAGGGTCTACCCCCGCTTTCGCGGGCGGCGTAAAACCGTTTACTCGTCCAGCTTGATGCCGGCAGTTTCAATGATTTTTCGGTTGGCGGCCAGCGTCTGCGCGATGCGTTCGCCAAAGGCCTGCGGCGTGCCGGTCAGCGGCTCGGCGCCCAGGCCCGCCAGGCGCTGCACCAGCGCCGGGTCCGCCAGCGCACGCTGCGCCGCGCCATTGACGGCCTGCACCACCGCATCCGGCGTGCCGGCCGGCGCGACCAGGCCAAACCAGGTCTGGCCCAGCGCGTTCAATTGCGGATAACCCAATTCGGCCAGCGTCGGCAATTGCGGCAGGCCGGCCAGCCGCGTGGGCGCCGACACGGCGATCGGGCGCAACTTGCCCGCCTTGATCAGCGACTGCGCCGAGGCGTACTGGTCCTGCTGCACCTGCACCTCGCCGCCCACGGCCGCGGTCAGCGCCGGCCCCATGCCGCGATACGGCACGTGCAGCACCTCAACCTTAAGGTCGGCATTCATGGCGGCCAAGTTCAAATGGCCCAGCGAACCGACGCCGGGCGACCCAAACGAATACTTGCCCGGATGGGCCCGCAGCTCGGCCAGGAACTGCGCGAAATCATTCGCCGGAAACGCCGGGTTCACCATCCACACCACCGGCACGGTCGCCACGGCGCCCACCGGCGTCAGCTGGGTCGCCGGATCCACCCGCCTGGTGCCGTACAGCAGCGGGTTCACGGCCATGGTGCTGACGGTAGCCATGCCCAGGGTGTAGCCATCCGGCTCGGCCCGCGCCACGGCCTCGGTGCCGATCAGCCCGCCGGCGCCGGCGCGGTTTTCCACCACCACGCTCTGGCCCAGTTCCTTGCGCAGGCCGTCGGCCACCGCTCGCGCCAACACGTCGGTCGAGCCACCTGGGGCGAATGGCACGATCAGGCGCACAGGCTGGGTGGGATAGGCGCCCGCGGCCAGGGCCCCGGAAGAAACGCCGGCGGCGACGGCACAGACGACAGCATGCAATAGGCGGAACGTCATGGAACAGCCCCTCCTGGGCGTGATCACGTGGAAACGTCATTCTGGGCAGGGCATATCCTTATTTCAAATACATTAATGCGTCTATATATTCGAAATTTGAATAGCTAAAACACCCCTGCTCCTGCCATGGACGTCGCTCCCGCCACCCTGCTGTCCCGCCTCTTGGCCAAGGGCCGCCTGCGCCACCTGCAACTGCTGGCGGGCGTGGCGGACCTGGGCAGCGTGCAGCAGGCCGCGGCCCAGATCGGCATGAGCCAACCGGCCGCCACCCACGCCCTGGCCGATATCGAAGCCCTGCTGGGCGTCAGCCTGTTCGAACGCCACGCCCGCGGCATGCGCACCACTCGCAGCGGTCAGTTGATGGCGGAATGCGCGCGCGGCATGCTCACTACGCTGCGGGCGTCCACCAATTCGGTTGCGGCGCTGCGCGACGGCGCCGCGGGCAGCCTGCGCCTGGGCGCCATTCCCGCCGCCAGCGGCGGCCTGCTGGCCGAGCGCCTGCCGGCCTACATGCTGGCCCACCCCGACCTGCACGTGGAAGTCCAGGAAGGCAGCCGCGAACAACTGCTGCCACTGGCGGCCGCCGGCAACCTGGACATGCTGCTGTGCCGGCGCCCGGAGGCCATGCCCGCCGGCCTGGAATTCGTGCCGTTGCAGCAGGATGCGGCTGTCATCGTCGGCACCAAAGGCCATCCGCTGCTGGCCGGCCCTACCCCGCCCACGCTCGCCCAGGTCGCCTCGCAGTTGTGGATCGAACCACGCCCCGAGCTGGCGATCCACGCCGTCTTCAGCGCCTTTTTCGAGCGCGCCGGCATCGTTCCCCGACTGTGCCGGCTGGCCAGCGCCGCGCCGCCCATGCCCTTGCTGATCGCCGTGATGCAGGCGCAGCAGGCGCTGGCCATGGTACCGCTGACGCTTGCCGACTGGTACCTGCGCCATGGCCACTTCCAGCGCATACGAATCGATTCGCCCGGCGCCTTCCAGCCCATCGGCGCCGTCGTGCGCGAAGACGGGCCCGGCCGGGAGTTCCTGGACTGGCTGATGGCGGCGCCCCGCCCCTAGCCGATATCAGCGCATCGCCCGCACGATGGCCTCGCGCGCCAGCTCGATGAAACGGTCTTCGCCCGGCCGTGGCGGCAGCAGGCGGAATTCAACCTCGGGCAGCGGCGGCAGACCCGGCCACTGCGCGCGGGTGATGCCTGGCGCCAACGCCGACTCGTTCAGGCAGGCCACGCCCAGCCCCGCCGCAATCGCCAGTTGCAGGCCCGCCACGCCAGACGCCACGTGCGCCACCGCATACGGTACGCTGCGCCGCGACAGCAGGCGCTCGGCATATTGGCGCAGCGCGCACGTTTCCGGCAGCGCCAACAGCGGCAACGCCCCGCGCGTTGCCTGGGTGCCATCGGCCGCCATCCACAAGAGCGACTCGCGCCGCAGCACCGGCCCTTGCGGGCGGCCTTTACCTGCGCCGCGTTCCAGGATGACCATCGAGATACCCACGTCGATCTCGCCGCGCTCATAGGCCGCTTCGATCGCGCCGCTTTTCATGATGGTGACGTGCATGCGCACCTGCGGATACTGCTCGTTCAAGCGCCGCAGCATGCCCGCCACATCACCCGGGCGAAAGTAGTCGGTGATGCACAGGCGCAGTTCGCCTTGCAACGCCACGCCGCGCAGGTCGCGGTAGGCCTCTTCGCTCAGCGCCAGGATCGCGCGCGCATGCGCCAGCAGCCGCTCACCGGCCGGCGTGGCGGACACGCCCGACTTGCCGCGGATCAGCAGCGCCTGCCCGGCGCGTTCCTCCAGCTTGCGCATCTGCTCGCTCACCGACGATTGCGACAGGAACACCTTGGGCGCCGCCGCCGTCAGGCTGCCCGCATCCAGCACGGCCACCAGGGTACGCAATTGGTCCAGGTCGAATCCAGACATAGCCCATCCAACGGTTTATTCGATGGCTGAAATCGTAAATTCCCGCTTTTCCGATGTCAATCCGCTTCCTACACTGGCGCCATACCCTCACCCACGGAGCCTTCCATGCCTCACATCGTCATCCACGTTTCCGGCCAGTCCGATGCCCACGTCAACCGCCGCATCGTCGACGCCGTCGCCGGCCTGACCCAGACAGTCCTGGGCAAGAAGCTGCCGGTCATCGCCATCACCCTGCAGCACATCCCGCATGACCTCTGGTTCATCGGCGGCCAACCGCTGTCGGAACTGGGCAAGAACGCCTTTCACCTGGACATCAGCGTCACCGACGAAACCAACACCAAGGCAGAAAAGGCACGCTTCATCCAGGAAATCCACGCGGCATTCAGAGAGATCCTGGGCGAGCTGCACGAGTGCTCGTACGTGCACGTGATCGATGCCCGCGCGGCGGCGTATGGCTACGGCGGCAAGACACAGGAATATCGCCATCAGCATGCCTGAGCCGAAGGCAAAGTGATCCCGCCGCACCCTGTCGGGTCGTAAAAAAAAGGCCGTACACCCTTGGGGCGTACGGCCTTTTTGCTGCCTTGCCAAGCGGGGCGATGCCCCGCCTGGCGCTTAGACGGCGGATTCGCGTGCGGCGCGCTTGCGCTCGTTTTCGAGCAGGTAGCGCTTGCGCAGACGGATCGACTTGGGCGTGATTTCGACCAGTTCGTCGTCGTCGATGAACTCCACGGCGTATTCCAGCGACATCTGGATCGGCGGAACCAGGCGCACGGCTTCGTCGGTACCCGAAGCGCGCACGTTGGTCAGCTGCTTGCCCTTGATGGGGTTCACGACCAGGTCGTTGTCGCGGCTGTGGATGCCGATGATCATGCCTTCGTACAGCGCATCGCCCGGATTGACGAACATGCGGCCGCGATCCTGCAGCTTCCACAGGGCGTAGGCCACGGCGTCGCCGTGATCCTGGCTGATCAGCACGCCGTTGCGGCGCTCGCCGATCGAGCCTTCCTTGACGGGCGCGTATTCGTGGAAGATGTGGCTCATCAGGCCCGTGCCGCGCGTCAGCGTCAGGAACTCGTTCTGGAAGCCGATCAGGCCACGGGCCGGAATCAGGTATTCCAGGCGGGTGCGGCCACGGCCGTCCGGCTGCATGTCCTGCAGGTCGCCCTTGCGGCGGCCCAGTTCTTCCATCACGCCGCCCTGGTGGGCGTCTTCGACGTCGATGGTCAGCGATTCGAACGGCTCGCACTTCACGCCGTCGATGTCCTTGAACACCACGCGCGGACGCGACACGGCCAGCTCGTAGCCTTCGCGGCGCATCGTTTCCAGCAGGATCGTCAGGTGCAGTTCACCGCGGCCCGACACTTCGAACACCGTGTCGTCGCCGGTGTCGCGCACACGCAGCGCCACGTTGGACTTCAGTTCGCGGTCCAGGCGGTCACGCAGCTGGCGGCTGGTGACGAACTTGCCTTCGCGGCCGGCCAGCGGCGACGTGTTCACCATGAAGTTCATGGTCAGGGTCGGTTCGTCGATGCGCAGCATCGGCAGCGCGTCTTGCGTGGCGGCGTCGGTGACCGTGCAGCCGATGCCCAGTTCTTCGATGCCGTTGATCAGCACGATGTCGCCGGCTTCGGCTTCATCGACCACGATGCGCTCCAGGCCGTGGAACTTCAGGACCTGGTTGATGCGGCCGCGGCCGCCCTGGCCTTCGGGGCCGAACTTGTAGGCCACGTCCATGCCGGGGCGCATACGGCCACGGTTGATGCGGCCCACGCCGATCTTGCCGACGTAGCTGTTGTAGTCCAGCGAGATGATCTGCATCTGCAGCGGACCGTTGGGATCGTCGTCGCGCTGCGGCACGTGTTCGAGAATGGCTTCGAACAGCGGGCGCATGTTGCCCTCGCGCACGTCCGGGGTCAGGCCGGCGTAGCCCGACAGGCCCGAGGCGTACACCACCGGGAAGTCCAGCTGCTCTTCGGTCGCGCCCAGCTTGTCGAACAGGTCGAACGTGGCGTTGATGACGAAGTCGGTACGGGCGCCCGGGCGGTCCACCTTGTTGACCACGACGATCGGCTTCAGGCCCAGGGCCAGCGCCTTGCGGGTCACGAAGATGGTCTGCGGCATCGGGCCTTCAACGGCGTCGACCAGCAGCAGCACGCCGTCAACCATGGACAGCACGCGTTCGACTTCGCCGCCGAAGTCCGCGTGTCCCGGGGTGTCGACGATGTTGATGTGCGTGCCTTCGTATTCAACGGCACAGTTCTTGGCCAGAATCGTGATGCCGCGTTCTTTTTCCAGATCGTTCGAGTCCATGACCCGTTCGGTCAGCGCCTGGTTTTCGCGGAAGGTGCCGGATTGGCGCAGCAGCTGGTCGACCAGGGTGGTTTTACCGTGGTCCACGTGGGCGATGATGGCGACGTTGCGCAAGGCGCGAGTCATAGCGAGTCCTTTAAGGTCAGGGTGGAAGGCAGCAAGCCCTCCGGCAATTCGTTCAGTGCAAGCAATGCCTGCTTGGGGTCTGGCATCGCCTGCAAGGCATCCAGCGCAACGGCGCGTTCCAGAGAAAAAGGCCCGACGTGCGTGCGCCGCAGCGCCGCCAGGTGGGCGTAACAGCCCAGCGCGCGCCCGATGTCCTGGGCCAGCGTCCGGATGTATGTGCCTTTACTGCAAGCCACATCGATCTCTGCCTGCGTCCCGTTCAGGGACAGCAGCTCGATGCGGTAAATCGTAATCTGTCGCGGCGGCCGCTCCAGCTCGATGCCGGCCCGGGCGTATTCGTACAGCGGCTTGCCGTCGCGCTTGAGCGCCGAATACATGGGCGGAATCTGCTCGATCGTGCCCGAGAAACGTGACAGCGCTTCGCGCAGGGCCTGTTCGTCAACCACGAAGCCAGGCTCGGCGGTGGACACCACGTTGCCGGTCAGGTCGCCGGAATCGGTTTCTTCGCCAAATTGAAGCGTAGCGCGATACGCCTTGTCGGCGTTGAGCATCGCGCCGGAAATCTTGGTCGCCCGGCCCATGCAGCACACCAGCAGGCCGGTGGCAAAGGGGTCCAGGGTACCGGTATGGCCGGCTTTCGCCGCATCCATGGCACGTTTTGCGCGCTGCAAGGCGTGGTTGCTCGACAAACCTACGGGTTTGTCGAGCAACAGCACACCGTCGAGCGCAAGCCCGCGTCGTTTAGCCATCGTCGGAATCCGGAAATTAAAGCAGTGACGACAGCCCGATCAGGACTGGTCTTCAGGTTCGTCGGGCACGCCCGAGTGCGGGCCGGGCCGGTTTGCGCGGTCGATGAGGATCGACATCTCGATGCCACGGGCGATCTGCTCGTCGTGGAAGAAGCGCAAAGTGGGGACAGTGTGAATGTGCAGCAGCTTGTACAGCTGGGAGTGCAGCCAGCCGGCCTTCTCGTTCAGCAAGGTGGTCGCGGCTTCGGGCTCGGCGCCCAAAACCGTGAAATACACCTTGGCATGCGCGTAGTCGGTCGACAGTTCCACACCAGAGAGCGTGATCAGTCCCGCGCGAGTCGTATCGATCTCGCGCTGGATGATCCCGGCCAGATCCTTCTGGATCTGGTCGGCCAGCCGCAGATTGCGACCGGGGATGGCTTTGGACTTGTGACGGCTCATTAGCAATAATGCCTCGCGACGCTTTACAGCGTACGCGCGATTTCCTTGATTTCAAAGACTTCCAGCTGGTCGCCCACCTGGATGTCGTTGTTGCCGCGCAGCGTAAGACCGCAATCGAAGCCCGACTTGACTTCCTTGACGTCGTCCTTGAAGCGGCGCAGCGATTCGAGATGCCCCGTCCAGTGAACCACGTTGTTGCGCAGCAGGCGTACCTGGGAATCGCGGCGCACGATGCCATCGAGCACCATACAACCGGCGATGTTGCCGAGACGCGAGATGCTGTAGACCTCGCGGATCTCGACCAGGCCGATGATCTCTTCTTTCTTCTCGGGCGCCAGCATGCCCGACATGGCTGCCTTCACTTCATCCACGGCGTCATAGATGATGTTGTAGTAGCGCACGTCGATGCCGTTGTTCTCGGCCAGCTTCTTGGCGCTGGCTTCGGCACGCACGTTGAAGCCGATGACGACCGCGTTCGAGGCGATGGCCAGGTTGATGTCGGTTTCCGAGATGCCACCCACGGCCGCGTGCACCACTTGCACCCGGACTTCGTCGGTCGACAGCTTGACCAGCGACTGCACCAGCGCTTCCTGCGAACCCTGCACGTCGGTCTTGACGATAAGCGTGAGGGTCTGCGTGCCTTCGCCCAGGTTGTCGAACATGGACTCGAGCTTGGCAGCCTGTTGGCGGGCCAGCTTGACGTCGCGGAACTTGCCTTGGCGGAACAGCGCGATTTCGCGCGCCTTGCGCTCGTCGGACAGCGCCATCAATTCGTCACCCGCGGCCGGCACTTCGGTCAGGCCCTGGATTTCGACGGGGATGGACGGGCCGGCCGATTGGATCGGCTTGCCGTTTTCGTCCAGCATGGCGCGCACGCGGCCAAAGCTTGCGCCGGCCAGCACCACGTCGCCGCGCTTGAGCGTGCCGCTCTGCACCAGGATCGTGGCGACCGGGCCGCGGCCCTTGTCCAGGCGGGCTTCGATGACCAGGCCCTTGGCGGGCGCGTCTTCGGGCGCCTTCAGCTCCAGCACTTCGGCTTGCAGCAGCACGTTTTCGAGCAGGGCATCGATGCCCTCGCCGCTCTTGGCGGACACGCCCACGAACGGCACGTCGCCGCCGTATTCTTCCGGCACCACTTGTTCGGCAACCAGTTCCTGCTTGACGCGGTCGGGGTTGGCCGAGGGCTTGTCGATCTTGGTGATCGCCACGACCATGGGCACGCCGGCGGCCTTGGCGTGGTGGATGGCTTCGCGCGTCTGCGGCATCACGCCGTCGTCGGCAGCCACCACCAGGATGACGATGTCGGTGGCCTTGGCGCCGCGGGCACGCATGGCGGTGAACGCCTCGTGGCCCGGGGTGTCAAGGAAGGTCACCATGCCGCGTTCGGTCTGAACGTGGTAGGCGCCGATGTGCTGCGTAATGCCGCCGGCTTCGCCCGCGGCAACCTTGGCGCGGCGGATGTAGTCCAGCAGCGAGGTCTTGCCGTGGTCGACGTGACCCATGACGGTCACGACCGGCGCGCGCGGCAGCTGTTCGGCTTCGGACACGCTGGCGGTTTCGTCCAGGAAGGCTTCCGGGTCGTCGAGCTTGGCGGCGATAGCCACGTGGCCCAGTTCCTCGACCACGATCATGGCCGTCTCCTGGTCCAGCACCTGGTTGATGGTGACCATCTGGCCCAGCTTCATCAGTTGCTTGATGACTTCGGCGGCCTTGACGGACATCTTGTGGGCCAGGTCGGCCACGCTGATGGTTTCCGGCACGTGGACTTCACGTGCAATGAATTCCTGCGGCGCCGGCTCGTTGCGACGGTCGTTCTGCTGGTTGCGGCCACCGCGGCCGCCACTCTTGCCACCGCCCTTGCCGCCCGCACGCCAGCCGTCACGGCTGGCAGGCGCCGCCGGCTTGTCGGCCGGCTTCTTGCGCGAGGCGTCGTCGGACCAGGTCGAGGCCACTTCGGCCGTCTTGATGGTCTTCTTGCTGCCGGGAGCGGCGGGCTTGGCGTCCTTCTTGGCGCCGGGCGCGGCGCCGGGCTTGCCGGCCGGCTTGTGCAGCGTGCCCGAAATCGGGGCGGCGGGCGCGGCGGCGGGCGCTTCGGGTTCCGGCGCACGCAGCACCTTGCGGGGACGGTTCAGCATCTCGCGCAGCGCGGCAGCTTCGGCCTCGGCGGCACGGCGGGCTTCGTCGCGGCCAGCGCCGGTGGCGGAGGCAGCAAGCGGAGGACCGGCGCGGCGGTTGTCGGCGCGGTTACCCACCCTGGCGGCGGGCGCAGCGGCTTCGACCGGCTTGGCGGCGGATTTGACGGATTCGGACTTCGCGGCAGGCTGAGCCTGGGCGACAGGCGCGGCGGCCTGGGGGGAAGATGGTTCGGACGTATTCGCTAGCACAACGGGTTCCGGCTTGGCTTCTTCAGCCTTGGGCTCGGTGGTTTCAGTCTTGACTTCGGGCTTGGCCACTTCGGCCACGGGCTCGGCAGGAGCGGGCGCCGGCGTCGGTTCCGGTTCAGGCTGGGCCTGGACTTCGGGGGCTTGCGCCTCGACGGGGGCGGGCACTTCGGCCGCGACGGATTCAACAGGCGCGGGCGCTTCAACCGGCGCGGGCGCTTCAACAGCAGCGGGCGTTTCCGCCGCAGCCGGGGCCGCAGCCTCTGCCTGGACGGGCGCGGTATCGCGCGGCTCGACCGGGGCGGGCGCCTCGGTCACGGCCGGCGCGGACACCTGCTGCGATTCTTCGACGGCCGCTTCGTCTTCGGCGCGAGCGC
>PJUB01000451.1_pt1 | contig 15455 bp, 13 predicted proteins | sample 1512141 | NCBI WGS metagenome assembly PJUB01 (sample SAMN08177677, study PRJNA422409) | Soil metagenome, whole genome shotgun sequencing project. | isolation source: Soil enriched on filter paper: alkali lignin treatment | place: USA: Madison | collected 2015-01-15 | reverse complement strand
GTGGTCCAGCACCGCGGCTTCGGGCGTTTCGCGCTGCACGCGCAGCAGTTGCTCGCGGCGCGCTTCGGTCGAGAAATACGACGGGTCGACCAGTTCCAGGCCCGCGTCCTTGGCGAAGGCTTCCGCGCCCTCGCCCACGAAGAACACGTGTTTGCTGGTTTCCATGACGGCGCGCGCGGCGAACACCGGGTTGCGCACGCGATTGACGTTGGCGATGGCGCCCGACCGCAGCGTGGCGCCGTCCATGATGGCGGCGTCCAGTTCGTGGGTGCCGGCGCTGGTGAACACGGCGCCATGGCCGGCGTTGAACAGCGGACAGTCTTCCAGGAGGCGCACGGCTTCGGTGACGGCATCCAGGGCGCTGCCGCCGCGGGCCAGCACGGCCTGGCCGGCGGCCAGGATGGATTCGAGGGCGCTCAGGTATTCCTGTTCTTTCTCGGGCGACATGGCCGCGCGGGACATTGCGCCGGCGCCACCGTGAATGGCAATCACGGGTTGAATCATCGTTTACCTACTCCATGGATGAGCCACGGCATGACGGACTGGGTCACCCCAGCGGCGGCCGCGACGGAATTCTTGGCCCGATAGGCCACCGCGGCCGACAGGGCTTCGATCAGCCCCAGCGCCGCGGTTTCGGAATTGGGAATCAGCTGGCGCGCGGAAAACGCGTACAGCACCACGGAAGCCGTGGGCGCCAGCGGAGACGTGGGTTTGTCGGTCAGTACCAGCACCGGCACGCCGGCTTGCTGCGCCGCGCCCGCCAGGGTCACCGTGTCGGCCAGATACCGCGGGAAACCGATGGCGATCACCAGGTCTTTGCTGGTCATGCGCGACATCTGGCGCGCGGCATGCGACACGCCGCCTGGGCCGGCCAGCGACTCGACCGAGTGCAGATGCATGCACAGGCCCCGCTGCAGCAGGCCAGCCAGAAAACCGCTGGCGCCAAAGCCGATGATGAAAACGCGCTCGGCGGCAAGAATCGCTTCCACCGCCTGGTCACAGGCGGCCGGGTCCAGCGATTGCAGGTTGCGCTGCGCGTTGCGGATGTCTTCTTCGAGCGTGGCCGCGAAGATCTGCACGGCGCTGGCCGAGTGCGCCAATTCCGTGCGCAGCTTTTCGACGGGTTCCAGCGCGGCTTCGAAGCCGCGCGCCAACTCGGCGCGAAATTGCGGGTAGCCCGGCAAGTCCAGGGCGCGTGCGAAGCGGTTGGCCGTGGCCACCGATACGCCCACCGCCACCGCGAATTCGTCGATGGTCATCGTGGCGACGCGGAACTGGTGCGCCAGGACGTACTCGGCCATCTTGTGCTGCGTGCGGCTCAGCGCGGGCTGGGCCCGGGCGATCCGATCAGCGATCGTGATTACGGCCTTGGTCATCGTGGGGGTGGGGAGCGGGAGAGTAGCGGACGATTGTGTAAATCTGTTTACACATAAATTTTAGATAAGAAAATTCATTTTCATACTAAGGGTATACCCGTGAATTTATGTAACAGTGCTTCAAAAGAAACGGGGCCGGTTTGCGGTACCCTTATTGCCCTCCTTTCACTCCCGATTTCCGGAACCGTCCGCATGCCCGCCTGGATCAGCAAACCCCACGCCGAACTCACCCCCGCCGAGCTCTACGCCATCCTGCGCCTGCGCTCGGAAGTCTTCGTGGTGGAACAGAACTGCGTCTTCCTGGACATGGACGGCAACGACCTGCAGGGGCAGACCGAACACCTGATGGCTTGGCAGGACGGCGCGCTGCTGGCCTATTGCCGCCTGCTCGAACCCGCGCTGAACGACGGCCAGGCCGTCATTGGCCGGGTGATTACGGCGTCGGCTGCCCGGGGCACCGGGCTGGGCCATGAACTGATGCGCCGCGCCAAGGCCGAAGCCGCCCGTCTGTGGCCCGGCCAGCCGGTGTACCTGGGCGCCCAGGCCCGGCTCAAGGCGTATTACGCCGGCCACGGCTTCGTGCCGGTCACCGAGGAATACATCGAAGACGGCATCCCGCACGTGGGCATGCTGTTGCAGGAAGCGGCCTGACGCGGTGCGCAGCGCTCCGCCTTTGCTGGCCCCAATGAAAAACGCCCCTTGCGGGGCGTTTTCGTTTTCAGGCCAGCGGCGTTTACTTGACCGCCGACACGTCCAGCTTGGCGCCGGTCTTGGACTGAATTTCATCCACCGTCACGCCCGGCGCCGTTTCCAGCAGCTTCAGGCCGTTGTCGGTGACTTCCATCACGCCCAGGTCGGTGATGATCAGGTCGACCACGCCCACGCCGGTCAGCGGCAGATTGCATTCGGGCAGCAGCTTGATGTCTTCGGTGCCGTCTTTCTTCTTGGCCACGTGTTCCATCAGGACCACGACGCGGCCAACGCCCGCCACCAGATCCATGGCGCCGCCCATGCCCTTGACCATCTTGCCCGGGATCATCCAGTTGGCCAGGTCGCCCTTTTCGGACACCTGCATCGCGCCCAGGATGGCCAGGTTGATCTTGCCGCCGCGGATCATCGCGAACGAGTCTGCCGACGAGAAGATCGACGAGCCAGGCAGCGTCGTGACCGTCTGCTTGCCGGCGTTGATGAGGTCGGCATCGACCTCGGCGTCGGTCGGGAACGGACCAATGCCGAGCAGGCCGTTTTCGGATTGCAGCCAGACTTCGACGCCCTTGGGCACGTGGTTGGCCACCAGGGTCGGCAGGCCGATACCCAGGTTCACGTAAAAACCGTCTTGCAGCTCGCGCGCGGCGCGCGCCGCCATTTCATCGCGGGACCATGCCATGTCGTGTTCTCCTTAGGCCGGGCGAGTGGTGCGTTGTTCGATGCGCTTTTCCGGATTGGCGTTCAGCACGATCCGGTGCACATAGATGCCAGGCAGGTGGATCTGGTCGGGGTCCAGGCTGCCGGTGTCGACGATCTCTTCGACCTCGACCACGGTGAACTTGCCGGCCATGGCCACGTTCGGGTTGAAGTTGCGCGCCGTCTTGCGGAACACCAGGTTGCCGCTGCGGTCGGCGATGTGCGCCTTGACCAGCGACACGTCCGGCACCAGCGAACGTTCCATCACGTATTGCTGGCCGTCGAATTCGCGGATTTCCTTGCCGTCGGCCACGATGGTGCCCACGCCGGTGCGGGTGAAGAAGGCCGGAATGCCGGCACCGCCCGCGCGCAGCTTTTCAGCCAGCGTGCCCTGGGGCGTGAATTCAAGTTCGAGTTCGCCCGACAGGTACTGCCGTTCGAATTCCTTGTTTTCGCCCACGTACGACGCGATCATCTTGCGGACCTGGCGGGTGTTCAGCAGCTGGCCCAGGCCGAAGCCGTCGACGCCCGCGTTATTGCTGATGCAAGTGAGGTCCTTGACGCCCGAATCGCGCAACGCGGCGATCAGGGCCTCGGGAATGCCGCAGAGGCCGAAACCGCCCACGGCGATCATCTGGCCGTCCTTGACGATGCCTGCCAGCGCCTCCTGGGCGCTTGCAAAAACCTTGTCCATCGCTCCAACTCCTAATTAAGGTCGAACTGAAGAGAGCCACGCGTGGCGGCGAGCCCTGTTTTTCCTTGAGGCGCGGCTGCCGGTGACGCTTGCCGGCGGCATCGCAGCGGGGCCCGATGCCTGCCGGGTCGCGTCGCCGAGGGTGGCGCGCCCTTTTATTTCTATTATGGTTTGCGCTTGATTTTAACGGCATGCCCGGCAAATGCGCGCGCTGTTTCAAACAGCGCCACAAAGCCGGACCAAGCGCCACGCCTTGAACTACGCCGCCGGCTGGAACTGCGTGGCCATCCTGGCCAGCACTTCGGGCGGCCACGGTGCGGACGTATTGGCCACGTAATCCATCCAGACCAGCACGTTGCGGCCGCGCGCGTAGGGGCCGGCATCGTCGCCGACCTTCTCGAGCAGCAGTTCGAAATCGGCGCTGGAGCGGCCGATGCGAGTGACCTTGTGCGTGACCCGCACGGTCGCCGGATAGGTCAACGGACGCAGGAAATCGCAGGATGCATGGGCCAGGATGGCGCCATCATTGGCCGGCAATTCGAAGCCCGCGTCGTACAGGATCTGCATGCGGGCCTCTTCCATGAGGCGAAAGTACAGCGTGTTGTTGAGGTGGTTCAAGGCGTCGGAGTCGCCCCAACGCAAGGGCAAATCCACTTGATGGGTGTCGCCCACCGCCAGAATCCGCGCAGACTGAGTGTCCGGGTTCACCAATTGCTCCTGAAGACTGAAAGAAATGCGAAGACGTAGAAGGTCTCCGCCTGCAATACAATCGCCGATAATACTTCCAGCCATATATGGAATACATACGGGGAGCTTTGCAATGTCTGAACGCGAGTCGATGGAATATGACGTGGTCGTGGTTGGCGGGGGACCCGCCGGCCTGGCCACCGCCATCCGTCTGAAACAGCTGGCCGCTGAGAAAAACCAGGAAATCGGCGTCTGCGTCCTTGAAAAAGGCGCCGAGCTGGGCGCGCATATCCTGTCCGGCGCCGTCATGGACCCGCTGGCGCTGACCGAACTGATCCCCGACTGGAAGGAAAAAGGCGCGCCGCTGAACGTGCCCGTCACGCAGGACAAGTTCCTGTTCCTGTCGCAGAACGGCGCGCGCGCCACGCCGAACTGGCTGCTGCCGCCCTGTTTCCACAATGAAGGCAATTACATCGTCCGCCTGGGTGACGTCGTCAAGTGGCTGGGCGAACAGGCCGAGGCGCTGGGCGTGGACATCTTCCCCGGCTTTGCCGCGGTTGAAGTGCTGTACGACGAAAACGGCGCCGTGCGCGGCGTGGCCACCGGCGACATGGGCGTGGCCCGCGACGGCAGCCATACCGACCACTACCAGCCCGGCATGGAACTGCATGCGCGCTACACGGTGTTCGCCGAAGGCGCGCGCGGCCAGCTCGGCCGCCAGCTGATCGACCGCTACAAGCTGGACGACGGCCGCGACCCGCAAGCCTACGGCATCGGCATCAAGGAAATGTGGGAAGTCGACCCGGCCCAGTCCAAGCCCGGCCTGGTGATCCACACCGCCGGCTGGCCGCTGGATGCCGACACCTACGGCGGCTCGTTCCTCTATCACCTGGACAACAACCTGGTGGCCGTGGGCATGATCGTCGGCCTGGATTACGCCAACCCCTGGCTGTCGCCGTTCGACGAATTCCAGCGCTACAAGACCCACCCGGCCATCCGCGGCACCTTCGAAGGCGGCAAGCGCATCGCCTACGGCGCGCGCGCCATCACGGCCGGCGGCCTGCTGTCGCTGCCCAAGCTGACCTTCCCGGGCGGCGTGCTGGTCGGCTGTGAAGCCGGCTTCCTGAACGCTTCGCGCATCAAGGGCAGCCATGCCGCCATCAAGTCGGGCAAGCTGGCCGCCGAAGCCGCGTTCGACGCGCTGGTCGCCGACCGCCGCCAGGACGAGCTGGCCGCCTACCCCGAAGCCTTCAAGGCCTCGTGGCTGCACGCCGAACTGAACAAGGCGCGCAACTTCAAGCAGTGGTTCAAGAAGGGCCGCACCGTGGCCACGCTGATGACCGGCATCGAGCAGCTGGTGTTCAAGGGCAAGATGCCCTGGACCCTGCGCCACAGCAAGCCGGACCACGCCTGCCTGCAGCCGGCGTCGCAATGCGCCCGCATCGACTACCCCAAGCCCGATGGCAAGCTGACCTTCGACAAGCTCAGCTCGGTGTTCATCTCGAACACCAATCACGATGAAAACGAACCCGTCCACCTGACACTGAAAGACCCATCGGTGCCGGTGCAGGTCAACCTGGCCAAGTACGGCGGACCGGAATCGCGCTACTGTCCGGCCGGCGTGTACGAGTTCGTCAAGGACGACCACGGCGACGACCGCTTGCAGATCAACGCGCAGAACTGCGTGCACTGCAAGACCTGCGACATCAAGGACCCGACCCAGAACATCGTCTGGGTGGCCCCGCAAGGCGGCGAAGGGCCCGTCTACAGCGGCATGTGACCGGCGCCGCGCAACATGGCTGAACGCGTGCTCTTCATCGGTTGCGGCGACCTCGGCCAACGTGCCGCCCGTCTGCTGCTGGCGCGCGGCGACCAGGTTTTCGCGCTGCGCCGCCACCCGCCCGCGGACGACGCCAGCGGCATCCACTGGCTGCAAGGCGACATCACCCGGCCGGATGGCCTGCCGGCCCTGCCGGCCGGCATCACCCGCGTGATCCATGTCGCCACCGCCGGGGCACGCGACCCCGCCGCCTACCGCGGCGTGTTCGTCGACGGACTGAACCGCGTGCTGGATGCGCTGGATACGTCCCAGGTCGAACGCGTGGTGTTCGTGTCGTCCAGCGCGGTCTATGGCGAACACCATGGCGACTGGGTCACCGAAGACACGCCGCCCGCGCCGCAAGGCTTCAACGGCCGCATCCTGCTCGAGGCCGAAGCCGCACTGGCCGCACGGCCGCTGCCGCACACCACGATCCGCTTTGCCGGCCTGTACGGCCCCGGCCGCCTGCAATTGATCGAACGCCTGCGGGCAGGCGCGGCCGGCGCGCCGACCCAGCCGCCGCATTGGGCCAACCGCATCCACATCGACGACGCCGCGGCCGCCATCGCCCACCTGGCGCGGCTGCCCGACGCGCAGCCGGTCTACATCGGCTGCGACGACACCCCGCTGCCGCTGCACGTGCTGTACGCGGACCTGGCCTGCCTGATCGGCGCCCCCGCCCCGGCCGAAGCCCCCGCCCCCGCCAACATCGGCAGCAAGAAACTCAGCAACGCCCGCCTGCGGGCCAGCGGCCTGACGCTGCAATGGCCCGACTCGCGGGCCGGCTATGCCGCGTTGCTGGCTGCCGCAGCGCAGGCATAGTTCGGCCGCCAACGAATCGTTGCATGAGCGGCAGGGAGATACTGGCCCCTGTTTCCCCGCCGGACCTGCCATGCCAGCCCCTGATCCGCTCGATCCGCTCCAGGCGGTCGTACATCCCGATCCCTATCCCTATTACCGCGCGCTTGTCCGCGACCGACCGCTGTATTACGACGCCTCGCTGAGCCTGTGGGTGGTGAGCAGTCCCGCGCTGATCCTGGAGGTCATGCGCCATCCCGCCGCACACGTGCGGCCCGTGGCCGAGCCGGTGCCCAACAATGTTTGCGGCGGCCCGGCGGGCGCGCTGTTCGGCCAGTTCGCGCGCATGACGGACGGTGAATCGCACGCCCGGATCAAGCCGCTGCTGGCCGCTTTCCTCGCGCGGCAATCGCAACAAGCCTGTACCCCACGATGGCCTGATCTGCAAACAGCGTCAGGCACCGGCCCTTGCGCGGCGGATGTCGATCGCTATCTGCATGCCGCCCCCGTCCACGCGCAGGCCGCGTTCCTGGGATTGGCGCCCGACATCCTGGAAGGGTGCGCCCGCGACATCCGCGATTTCCTCGCGGCGCTGACGCCCGCCGCGCCGGCCCCTGTCATTGCGGCCGCACACGTCGCCGCCCGGCAATTGTCGGCAACCTTGCACGCCCATCTGACACACCCTGACGCCAGCCCGGCCCTGCGTGAACTGCGCCATGACGGCGCACGCGCCGGCCTGCCCGCCACCATGCTGGCCGCCAATCTCGCGGGCCTGCTGTTCCAGTCCTGCGAGGCGGGCGCCGGTCTGCTGGGCAACGCCCTGGTGCTTGCCGGCCGGCAAGGCGCATCGGCCCCATGGACACCGACACAGGCCCAAGCCTGGGTGGACGCAACGCTGCGGCAAGATCCCCCCATCCACAACACGCGCCGTTTCCTGGCCGAATCCGCCCACATCGGCGGCCAGCGCATCGAGGCCGGAGCCACCGTGCTGCTGGTGCTGGCCGCCGCCGCGACCGTGCAGCCTCAGTCCCACTGGACCTTCGGCGCCCTGGCCCATGCCTGTCCCGGTCGCGACCTGGCGCGCCAGCATGCCGCAGGCGCATTGGTCCATCTGCTGCGGGCGGGCGCCGATGCCTGCGCGCTGGCGGCGCGCTTTCGCTATCGCCCCCTGCCCAATGCCCGTATTCCCCTGTTTGCCTATTCCAAGGACACCCTCCCATGATCGCCGTGATATTCGAAGTCGAGCCCGCCGAGGGCAACCCCGATCCTTATCTGCGCATCGCCGCCCGCCTGATCGATGAACTCAAATCCATCGATGGCTTCATCTCGGTCGAGCGCTTCCAGAGCCTGTCCACGCCGGGCAAGCTGCTGTCGTTGTCGTTCTGGCGCGATGAAGAAGCGGTCAAGCGCTGGCGTTCGCTGGAATCGCATCGCCAGGCGCAGGAGGCCGGGCGCGGCGGCGTGTTCGCCCATTACCGGCTGCGCGTGGCGCAGGTGCTGCGCGACTACGGCATGCACGAACGCGGCGAGGCGCCGGACGACAGCCGCGCACGGCACGGCTGAGCCGGTCAGGCCATCGGGAACGGGGATCAGGCCTGGACTCGCGCGGCCTGGTAGAAGCAGTAACCGCTGTTGCGCAGGGTCTTGACGGGCAGCGCCTGGCCGCTGGCCGCCTCGACACGACGGCGCAAGCGCCGCATCTGCGTGTCCAGGCGGCGCTGGTCGTAGTCGAGGTAATCGGCGCCCAGGGCTTCGACGATCTGCCGGCGACTGATGTTTTCGCCGGGCTGGTCCATCAGGCAACGCAGCACCGTCAGGTCCTGCTGCGACAGCGGCACGGCGGGCGCGCCTGGAATGAGCAGCCGGCGCGGGCCGACATCCAGCACCCAGCTGTCGGGCCCCGGGTTCGACGCGGACCGCGGCAGGCCCAGACGCCGCACCAGCGCGGCCAGCGTGGCCGCAAGCTCATCCAGGTCGCATCCCTTGCCCAGGTAGTGGTCGGCCCCCATGCCCAGCCCCATGATCCTGTCCGGGCTGGTCTGGCGCGCGCTGAACACCACGATGCCCACCTGCTGGCCGTCGCGGCGCAGGCGCTGGATCAGGTCCAGGCCGCAACCATCCGGCAAACCGATGTCGATGACGGCCAGGTGGTGCCGGCCGGCGTCGAAATGTTGGTCGAATTCCTGCAGGCTGGATACGCACAGCGGTGCGTAGCCCAACTCGTCGAGAAACTCGCCAAGCTCTTGACGCAGCACGGGTTCGTCTTCGAGGAGAATGACTTCAAGCATGGAGTGCGGCGGCGGATTCCCCCGGCCCTGATGTAATCTTGCCGGCTGCACGGGAATCATGACTTGATGAGACGGAATCATTATCCCACGGCGCACGCGTGGCTGTGGCTGCTGGCATTGTTGATCGCGGCCATGGCGGCCGCGGCCCCCGCTCGTGGCGAGCCGCTGGTCCTTGATGGACAGGCGCGGATGCTGTACGCGGGCGGTCACCTCGAACGGCTGGACGACGCGAGCGGCAAGCTCGGGGCCGCGGATGTCGCCCAGGCAGCCGGCTGGACCACGCTGCCCGACAGCTTGAGCGCGGGCTTCACGCCCGCGACGGTGTGGCTGCGCCTGCCGGTGCGGGTGGACCGCATTCCCCAGGGCGGATGGATGCTGCGCCTGAGCAATGCGCTGCTCGATGACGTGCGGGTCTATATGGGCCAGGACGGCTATTGGACATTGCTGGGACGCAGCGGCGAAGACCTGCCGCGCCAGGATTGGCCGGTGGACTACCGCAGCCCCGTGATCTCGTTCGAGCCGCCCGCCCCCGGCAACTACGTCATCCTGGTGCGGCTGCAAAGCAAGAATGCGCTGGCGACCCGGCTGGAAATCTGGCAGCGCCTGGCCTACGACAACCAGTCCCGCCGCGAAGGCCTGATGTTCGGCCTGTACTTCGGTTTCTATCTGCTGCTGATCTGCGCGCACGGCGCCTTCTGGCTCGTGACTCGCGCCTCGATGAGCGGCCTGTTCCTGGCCTATATCGGCAACTGCGTCTTCAACGAGGTGCTGTCGCTGGGCCTGGTGCAGCAACTGACGGGCCTGCCGGTAGGCTGGAGCGACCGCCTGCTGGGCGTGGGCATCGCCATCAGCCTGCCGGTGGCGCTGCGTGTCGCCTTCCGCCAATTGAACCTGGCCACGCTGTATCCGCGGGCGGTGCGGTGGCTGGACCGGATCGTCTGGACCATCGCGATCGTCTGCTCGGCGCTGGTCGTGTCCGGCCACTACGCCTGGGGCGTGCAGCCCATCCAGACGCTGGCCCTGCTGGCGATCGTCGGCTTCTCGACCCTGACCGTCTACCTGCTCAAGCGCGGCTGGCGCCCGGCGCGCTTTTTCGCGCTGGCTTTCGGCGTGTTCTACATCAGCGTGCTGATCGCCTTCCTGCGCAATCTGGGCGTGCTGCCGGTCAACACGTTTACCGAATACGTGTCGACGCTGGGCACCATGCTGCACATGCTGCTGCTGAGCCTGTACATTGTCGGCCGCCATGAACGCCAACGGCGCATCCGCGAGCGGCAGCAGGCCAACCTGGCCGCGGACCTGGCGCGGCAGCACAGCCACCGGTTGGAAAAGGAAGTCGCGCTGCGCACGGCCGAGATGCAGAACGAGATCGAACGCCGCGTGGAACTGGAAGGCGAGCTGCGTACGTCGCTGGACAAAGAGCGGCAGGTGTTCGCCGAACAGCGCGACTTCGTCGCCATGGTGTCGCACGAGTTCCGTACCCCCCTGGCAATCATCACCACCTCGGCACAGCAACTGGGGCGCAACCTGGCGGCGCCGGCCGAGAAGACCCTGGCGCGCTGCGGCAACATCCGCGACGCCGCCGTGCGCCTGCTGGCGCTGGTGGATGAATACCTGACCCACGACCGCATGCGTGAACCACGGGCCGAACTGCGCCTGGCCCGTTGCGACGTGCCGGCCATGCTGGCCGACCTGGAACGGGACTTCGCACCCGGCCGCATCCAGTGCCGCTATGGCCCGGGCGAACACAGGCTGCAATGCGATGCCAGCATGCTGCATATCGCCCTGCGCAACCTGCTGGCGAACGCGGACCGGCACTGCACCGACGGGGAAGCGGTGGCCGTCTCGGTACATGCCCAGGGCGACAACCTGCACATCGAGGTCGCCAACCCCGGCAACCGCATTCCCGCCGAAGAACAGGAACGCCTGTTCCAGAAATACTATCGGGGCCAGAACGCGCTGCGCCACCCGGGCGCCGGGCTGGGGCTGTATCTGGTGAAGGCGATCGCCGAACGCTTGGGCGGCACGGTGGTGCTGGCGGGTGCCGGCGGCGACGAACCGGTGTGCTTTCGGCTGAGCTTGCCGCAGCGCGACGCAAGGTAGGCTGACGCCGCCCCCCCGATGTCGGCTGTCGACAATATGTTGCGCGAAAGCATCTGTTTGTATCTTTCGCGCCAATCCGGAAAGCCTATAACTTCAGGCATCTGAATTCATTTTCTGCCTATTTATCGGTCAATTTCCTCGTTCTTTGGCCGTCTTACAAAGCGCTCAGATTTGCTCAGATTTGGCGATGCAATGATCGGTATATTTCAGACACGAAATTTACATGGTCCCTACACATGCATCCCCGCTTCCAACTCACCCCGCTGGCGCTCGTCCTGGCCGTCAGCTTCTCGCCCCTGGCCGCCACGACCGCCTTCGCGGTAGATCTCGACGGCACGACGCAAAGCGGCAACCTCACGAATACCGGCACCGACGTCTCCATCAACATCGTCAATGGCGCCACCCTGCGGGGCAACGTCATCAACAATGGCACGGTGTGGAACTCGGCCACGGGGGGCTCGGGCATCAAGGTCGACGCTTCGACCGTGGACGGTTCGATCCGCAATGAAGCCACCCGGCAGGTGACCGGCGACACGGCCATCAGCATTCGCAATGCCAGCTCGATCACCGGCGACATCGTCAACATTGGCCGCATCTCCGGCAGCTACGGCACCGGCGTGGGCCTTGAGGTGACCGGCGGCAGTACGGTCAGCGGACGCATCAGCAATAGCGGCACCATCGACGCAGGCCTCGTGGTGTCGGGCGCGACGGTTCGGCGCGGCATCACCAATACCGGCACGATCAACAGCAAGCTCGACGGTGTCGCCATTGATGTGTCGGCCGCGACCACCCCCGTGTCGATCGCCAACACGGGCACGATCAACGGCATCGTGCGATTGGGCTCGGGAACGCTGGACATCAACGGCGGCACCGTCAACGGCGTGGTCGACGGCAGCGCCGGCACTGTCAACATCAACACCGACTACACCCCGCTGGCCATCATCCGCGGCCGCGACGTCACGGTGGCCAGCTACGCCACCCTGACAATGGCCAGCTTCGAAGTGAAGGGCCTGCTGTCGGTCGCCGGCACGCTGGCCGGTTCGGGCGAAGTCGGCCCCACCACGCTGCTGGCCGGCGCGACCCTGTCGCCCGGCACCACGGCAACCCCGGTCGGCACCCTGCAGGTCAACGGCGACCTGACCTTCGACGCGAATTCGACCTACCGCGTCGACGCCACCGCCGACGGCAGAAGCGACAAAGTCCATGCGCTGGGCGTGGCCAACCTGGCCGGTTCCGTGCTGCACGTGGGTTCCGGCGGTACCTACGCGGCCTCCACCGCCTACACCATCCTGACGGCGGACGGCGGCTTGAACGGCAGCAAGTTCACCGGCGTCTCCAGCAACCTGGCCTTCCTGGACCCCAAGCTTGCCTACAACGGCAACGATGTCGTGCTGAAAGTGGACCTCAAGACCGTGCCGGTCGATCCCGGCACGCCGCCGGTTGACCCGGCCACGCCCCCGGTCGACACCGGCACGCCGCCCGCCGCCCCCGGCGGTTCGAGTGGTTCGGGCGGCGCCACCCGTCCCATCGAGTTCGCCGACCTGGCCGTGACGAGCAACCAGCGCTCGACCGCCCGCGCGCTGCAAAGCCTGCCGACCACCAATGCCCTGTACAGCCGCGTGCTGAACCTGCCTGAAGGGGCCCCGGCCGGCGTGTTCGCCGACCTGGCGGGCGAATCGCACGTCAGCACCGTATCGGCAATGCAGAACGTGACCAACAACGTGGTGAACCTGCCGCTGGCCCACCTGCACGCCAACATGAACGCCGGCTGGGTGCCCGGCCCGGCCACGGCCCAGGTCGGCCGCGGCGACGCGTCCGCCCTGCCGCGCTCGGCCGCCCAACCCATGTGGGCGCAGGTGTTCGGCAACTGGCGCACCATGGACGGCAACGGCAACGCGGCCAAGGCCCGCGAAACCGACGCCGGCCTGTTCGTCGGTGGCGACCACGGCGTAGGCAATGGCTGGCGCCTGGGCGGCGCGCTGGGCTACACCAGCAGCCGCATCACCGTGAACGATCGCTCGGCCAAGACCGACGTCGACAGCTACAGCGCGATCATCTACGGCGGCAAGGCCTTTGAAGCCGGCGCGGGCAAGCTCAACGTCAGCGCGGGCGTGGCCTATACGTGGCACGATGTCAGCAGCAAGCGCAACATCAACGCGGCTGGCCAACTGCAGGCCCTGAAGGCGGACTACAGCGCCAGCACCGGCCAGGTCTTCACCGAAGTCGGCTATGCCATCCCGCTGAACGACCGCGTCACGCTCGAACCGTTCGTCGGCGCCGACTTCAGCGACCTGCGCACCCGCGGCTTCTCGGAATCGGGCGGCGACGCCGCGCTCAGCGGCCGCAGCAACAGCAACAAGGTGGCCACCACCACCCTGGGCCTGCATGCGCAGACCACGTTCGACATGGGCCAGAACGCCGCCCGCCTGCGCGGCACGCTGGGTTGGCGCCATGCCTACGGCGATGTCAATCCGGAAACCACGATGTCGTTCGACGGCAGCCAGCCCTTCACGGTGGCCGGCACCCCGCTGTCGCGCGACGCCGCGGTGGTCGCGCTGGGCGTGGACATGGCCATGAGCAAGAGCGCCACGCTCGGCCTGGCCTATTCCGGCCAGTTCGGCAACGGCAACCAGCAGAACACGGGCACCGTGAACGTCAGCTGGCGCTTCTGAAGGCAAGATCGCTGGATATCCGCGTGCAAGCGCGGATATCGCTGGAGAGGGGCCTGGTGGGCCAACCGGGTCTCTTGGGGCGTATCGACGCAAGTCGGTACGCCTTTTTTTTTCTTCCGCGCAGGGGATACCGTCCGCATGAGCGTCACCGCGGACCGGTTTGCCCTGTCCGTCCGTTACCATTGCCCCACCGCCGCCCCTGCGCTCGTCCATGCCCCCCGCCGCCCCGGCCCGCCCCGCCCCGCTGCAAGTCGATCTGGCCCGCCTGATCGCCCAGGACATCCTGGCCCGGCGCTACGCGCCCGGCACGCACCTGTCCGAAGAAGCGCTGGCGGCCGGCTATGACGTGTCGCGCACCCCCGTGCGCGGCGCGCTCAGGTTGCTGGCCACGCAAGGCCTGATCACGCATCGGCCCAACAGCGGCTACACCGTGGCCGACACGGGCGCCCTGCCGCCGCCGGCCATCTCCGGCGCAGGCCCGACCCAGCAAGAGTTGTACCGCCGGCTGATCGACGACCGCGCCACCCGCGTGCTGCCCGATCAGTTCACCGAAAGCGAGCTGCTGCAACGCTATCCCGCGCCGCGCAGCGTGCTGGTGAAGGCGCTGCTGCAATTGTCGGCCGACGGCCTGATCGAAAAGCGCAAAGGCCACGGCTGGCAATTCGCGCCTTCCCTGGAAAGCCGCGCGGCCCTGGATGAAAGCTACCGTTTCCGCATGGCGATCGAATGCGCCGGCCTGCTGGAGCCGACCTTCAAGCTGGACCGCAATGCGCTGGCCCGCATGCGCGCCGCCCATGAGGCCCTGGCGCAGCGCCAGGACGCCGACTTCTCGGCCACCGAATTCTTTGCCCTGAACGCGTCTTTCCATGAGCTGCTGGCGCGCTTCTCGGGCAACCGCTACATCCTGCAGGCCGTGCAGCAACAGAACCAATTGCGACGCCTGGAAGAACACGCCGCGTTCCACCGCGACGCGCGCTACGTCGGATCCACCCAGGAACATCTGGAGATCATCGCCGCCCTGGAAGCCGGCGACCAGGAACGGGCAGCCCAGTTGATGCGCCGCCATTTGCAGGCTTCACGGCAGGCATCCTGACGGTCAGGGCGGCCGGGACGCCAGGGATACGTCGGCCCGAATTGTATTTTTCTTTGTATTAATACAAAATGACCGAACCCTGAACTTCCCGAAAACAGGATTCCCATGTCGTCGCCCGCCCCTCGATCCCCCGCCCTGAACGCCGAAGCCTATTGGATGCCCTTCACCGCCAACCGGCGCTACAAGCGTGACCCGGTACTGTTCAGCGCCGCCGAAGGCATGCATTACATCCGCCCGGACGGACGCCGGGTGCTGGACGGCATCGCGGGCCTGTGGTGCGTGAATGCCGGCCATCGCCGCCCCGAGATCGTCGAGGCGATCAGCCGCACCGCCTACACGCTGGATTACGCGCCGTCGTTCCAGATGAGCCATCCGCTGGCGTTCGAGCTGGCCGAAAACCTGTGCCAGGAGGCCCCGGCCGGCTTTTCCAATGTGTTCTTCTCGAATTCCGGTTCCGAGGCCGTCGATACCGCCCTCAAGATCGCGCTGGGCTACCACCGGGCCCGCGGCCAGGGCCAGCG
>PJUB01000450.1_pt1 | contig 15519 bp, 15 predicted proteins | sample 1512141 | NCBI WGS metagenome assembly PJUB01 (sample SAMN08177677, study PRJNA422409) | Soil metagenome, whole genome shotgun sequencing project. | isolation source: Soil enriched on filter paper: alkali lignin treatment | place: USA: Madison | collected 2015-01-15 | reverse complement strand
CGCACGGACTCGAGCCCTTCGAGGATCGTGATCGAGCCTTCGCCGTAGCTGGTGTCGGCTGGGATGTCCTCCGGCGGCACGACCTGGACTTCAGGGGTGTAGACGGGCTCGGTGTGCGGCACTTCGGGCTTGTTTTCTTCAGCACTCATTCGGATATTCCTCTGTCTCTCACGGCATTCACGTGATTTTTCGGGCTCTCAAAAGCTCAATTCGCCGCCTCTTGAAAGCGCAAACCCGCGGGGGGCCGCGGGCTGTGTGCGCAAGGCGCTTCGGTGTCTGTCTGCTAGATACGCATCGGCATCACGACGTACTTGAAGGATGCGTTCTCGGGGATGGTCAGCAAGGCCGAACTGTTGGAGTCGGCCAGGTCCAGCTTGACCATGTCCTGGTCCATGTTCGACAGCGCGTCGATCAGGTAGGTCACGTTGAAGCCGATCTCGATGGTGTCGCCACCGTAGTCGATGTCGAGTTCGTCCTGGGCTTCTTCCTGCTCGGCGTTGTTCGACGCGATGCGCAGCGTGCCCGGCTCGATGTTCAGGCGCACGCCCTTGAACTTCTCGCTGGTCAGGATGGCGGTGCGCTGCAGGCTGGCCAGGAGCGGCGCGCGGCCCAGGGTGACGGTGTTCTTGTGGTTCTTGGGAATCACGCGGTTGTAGTCGGGGAACTTGCCCTCGACCAGCTTGGTGACGAACTCCATGCCGCCGAAGCTGAACTTGGCCTGGTTGTTCGCGAACTGCATCTCGATGGCGCCTTCGGCGTCGGACAGCAGGCGCTGCATTTCCAGCACGGTCTTGCGCGGAAGAATGACTTCCTGGCGCGGCACTTCGACGTCGAGCGTGGCCGACGAGAACGCCAGGCGGTGGCCGTCGGTGGCCACCAGGCTCAGCTGCTTGCCTTCGGCGACGAACAGGATGCCGTTCAGGTAGTAGCGGATGTCGTGCACGGCCATCGCGAACGAGACCTGCGAGAGCAGGTCCTTCAGCGTCTTCTGCGGCACGCTGAACACGGGGCCGAAATTGGCGGCTTCCTGCACCAGCGGGAAGTCTTCGGCCGGCAAGGATTGCAGCGTGAAACGGCTTTTGCCGCCCTTGAGCACCAGCTTGCTCGCGCTCGATTCGAGGCTCACGGTCTGGTCGGCCGGCATGGTGCGCAGGATGTCGATCAGCTTGCGCGCGCCGATGGTGGTGGTGAAGTTGCCTTCGTCGCCGCCGAGCTCGGCGGTGGTGCGGATCTGGATTTCGAGGTCGCTGGTGGTCAGCTGCAGCTGGCCGCCGGTCTTGCGGATCAGCACGTTCGCCAGGATCGGCAAGGTGTGACGCCGTTCCACGATGCCCGCCACCGACTGCAGCGCGGCGAGGACTTTGTCTTGGTTTGCCTTCAAAACGATCATGTCTTCTTCCTCTTCTCTATCTCTTTGAATCAGCTTGTAAGACGCCATTCTCCGCTGTCGCGACGGGCATCCTGGGTGACATCCGGCTTCAGCCCTTGAGCGTCTGCTCGAGCACGTGGAGCTGCTGGTTGAGTTCGGTGAGCTGCTGGCGCTCGCCCGAAATCTTGCGCACCGCGTGCAGCACCGTCGTGTGATCGCGCCCGCCGAACAGCTCGCCGATTTCCGGCAGGCTCTTCTGCGTGAGCTCCTTGGCCAGGTACATCGCGATCTGCCGTGGCCGCGCGATGCTGGCCGGGCGCTTCTTGCTGTACATGTCGGCGACCTTGATCTTGTAGTAGTCGGCCACCGTCTTCTGGATATTCTCAACGGAGATCTGCCGATTCTGGATCGACAGCAAGTCACGCAGCGCCTCGCGCGCCAGGGCGATCGAGATCTCCTTCTGGTTGAAGCGCGAATAGGCCAGGATCTTGCGCAGCGCGCCTTCGAGCTCGCGCACGTTGGAGCGCACGTTCTTGGCGACGAAGAAGGCCACTTCTTCCGGCATTTCGGCCGATTCGGCGCGCGCCTTGTTGATCAGGATGGCCACGCGCATTTCGAGCTCGGGCGGCTCGATGGCCACCGTAAGACCGGAGTCGAAGCGCGAAACCAGGCGCTCGTGGATGTCGGCCAGCCCCTTCGGATAGGTGTCGCTGGTCATCACGATGTGAGACTTCTTGGCGAGCAGCGCCTCAAACGCGTTGAAGAATTCTTCCTGCGTGCGGTCCTTGTTGGCGAAGAACTGCACATCGTCGATCAGCAGCAGGTCGAGCGAGTGGTAGCGCTCCTTGAACTCATCGAAAGTCTTGCGCTGATAGGCTTTGACCACATCCGAGACGAATTGCTCGGCGTGGATGTAGAGAACTTTGGAATCCGGCCGGTCTGCCAGCAGCCGGTTACCCACAGCGTGCATCAGGTGGGTCTTGCCCAGGCCGACGCCGCCGTAGATGAAGAGCGGGTTGTAGAGATGGCCGGGCATGCCCGCCACGTGCATGGCCGCGGCACGCGCCATGCGGTTGGCCGTGCCTTCGACGAGGGTGTCGAAGGTGAGGCCCGAATTGAGGCGGTTCTTGAAGCCGGCGGCGGCGGGCTCCTCGCCCGGGCCGGCCACGTCGCGCGGTACGTCGGTTTCGGTCATGACCGCCACGGGCGCAGAGCGCACGGGCGTTTCGCGGGGAGCAAGCGCTAACTCGATGGCAACCGGCTGGCCGTACATCTTCTCGGCCATGGCCGCGATCTTGCCGGCGTACTGGGCCCGGATCCAGTCGAGCTTGAACCGGTTGGCGACGAACACGGTCATGCGCGACAGGTCGTCGGCGACCTGTGCCGTCAGGGGCTTGATCCAGGTGTTGAACTGCTGCTCGGACAGCTCCTGCGCGAGCTGGTCGACGCAGGCCTGCCAGAGGCTTTCGCCGATGCCGTCAGTCGACATGGGCGGGGGAAAAAGTGATGGAACCCTCGGGCATTTCTTGGTATAGGTATTGTGGATATTCTCTGCTGGAAGGCGCCTGGCATTCTAACTTGTCAAAACCTTATCCACACGCTGACCCGGATGCCGAAAGGCCCGCAAATCCAGTCGAAGATTGTTCGGGCGGCCAATGTTTGCGATAATTGCGGGTTTCCCTGAAAACCTCTTTGCGTTCTTCACCGGCGCCAGGAGTAGGAGTTCAGGGGTATCCCTGGGTCATCCCAATACGCTCCCCCGGCGCCCCGCTGGCTTCTCTTGCTTTTTCAGGCAGAGAGTCCGCGCGAACAGGGAATTAGGAAATCATCATGAAACGCACTTATCAAGCTTCCAAAGTCCGCCGCGCCCGTACCCACGGCTTCCTGGTCCGCATGAAGACCCGCGGCGGCCGTGCCGTCATCAACGCACGCCGCGCCAAGGGCCGCAAGCGCCTGGCCGTCTGACGGCAGCACACCTGCCGTTGCCAGCAGCCGACACGTCAGCGCCAGCTCCCGCGGCCGGTGCGTCCGGCCAGACCGGTAACGACGTGCGCGGCCAGGCTTCCATGCAGCGGCTCAAGACCCGCGCGCAATTCCAGGCCGTCCTCGCAGGTGCCACCGTGGCGCGCACTGCTCATTTCGCATTGCATCGCTGTGCGCTCGATTCCGCATCGGGCGCACAGCCGTTGTTCGCGTCCGGCGACGTCTGGCTGGGCGCCATGGTGCCCAAGCGCTGGGCGCGCCGCGCGGTCACGCGCAACGCCATCAAGCGCCAGATCTACGCCGTGAGCACCGCTCAGGGCGTTGTCTTGCCACGTGCCGCGCACGTGGTGCGTCTGCGCGCGGGCTTCGACCGCAAGGAATTCGTGAGCGCCACCTCGGACAAGCTCAAGGCCGCCGTTCGCGCCGAGCTCCAGCAGCTGCTGGCGCGCGCCGCGCGCGCGCCTTCGCCTTCATCGCCAGCCCCATCCTCATCATGAAACGCCTGCTGATCGGCTTCGTGAAGGCCTACCGACTGCTGCTGAGCCCCTGGCTCGGCCAGTCGTGCCGCTTCACGCCGACCTGCTCGGTGTATTCGATCGAGGCGCTCGAGGTGCACGGCGCGCTCAAGGGCAGCTACCTGACTCTGCACCGCATCGCGCGATGCCAACCCTGGTGCCAGGGCGGGCACGATCCGGTTCCACCGAAATCACAGCGTCGCACTGACAAGTCAGGATCGCTGTTTTCGTCTCTTCTCTCCTCCGACAAGAAGTCTTCGTCATGAACGATATCCGCCGCACGATACTGTGGGTGATTTTTGGGTTCTCGCTGGTGCTGCTGTGGGACCAATGGCAGGTCTTCAACGGCAACAAGCCGACCTTCCTGCCGTCCAGCAAGCCGGCCGCCACCGCCCCGGCCGCCGGCACGACGCCTGCCGCCACCAATGGCGTGCCCTCCGCGTCCGCCGCCCCTGGCAGCGCAGGTGCCGTGCCGACGTCGGCCACGCCGGCCGCGCCGCGCGAGAAGGTCAACGTCACCACCGACCTGTTCAAGGCCACGATCGACAGCGAAGGCGCCACGGTCAACTACCTCGAGCTGCTGAAGTACGACGAGGCCGACCGCACCAAGCACGTCGTGCTGTTCGAAGACGGCTCGCCCGCCACGCGCTACGTCGCGCAGACCGGTCTGGTGAACCCGGTGGCCGGCGACGCATTCCCCAACCACCTGACGCAGATGACGCCGAAGGCCGGCCCGCGCGAGATGGCCGACGGCCAGAACACGCTCGAGGTGAGCTTCGAAAGCGCCCCCGTCGGCGGCCTGAAGTACGTCAAGACCTATGTGTTCCACCGCGGCGACTACGCCATCGGCGTGCGCCACGAAGTGGTCAACGTGAGCGACCAGCCGCGCGACGCCCTGCTCTACATGCAGCTGCTGCGCCACGGCACCGTGGCCGCCGGCACCATGTTTGGCACCAATACCTTCACCGGTCCGGCCGCGTACACCAACGAGAAGAAGTTCCACAAGCTCGACTTCAAGGACATCGCCAAGGGCAAGATCGAACCGCCGCCGCCGGCCAACGACGGCTGGATCGCGATGGTGCAGCACTACTTCGCGTCGGCCTGGCTGCTCAAGGGCGACCCGGCCAGCGAACAACTGCGCCGCGAATTCCGCGTGAGGGACCTGGGCGACAACCTGTTCACCGTGTCGATGGTGGCCACGCTGCCGAAGATCGCCCCGGGCGCCACGCAGGTCGTGAACAGTGTGTTGTTCGCCGGCCCCGAAGAAGAAAAGAAGCTCGAAAGCATCGCCCCCGGCCTGGACCTGGTGAAGGACTACGGCATCTTCGCGATCATCTCGAAGCCCCTGTACTGGCTGCTCACCCAGCTGCACGGCATCCTGGGCAACTGGGGCTGGTCGATCGTGGCGCTGGTAGTGCTGCTGAAGGCGGCCTTCTACTGGCTCAACGCCAAGGCGTACGCCAGCATGGCCAAGATGAAGGCCATCAACCCCAAGATCATGGAAATGCGCGAGCGGCTGAAGGACAAGCCGCAAGAGATGCAGCAGGAGATGATGCGGATCTACAAGACCGAGAAGGTCAATCCGATGGGCGGCTGCTTCCCCATCGTGATCCAGATCCCGGTGTTCATCGCGCTCTACTGGGTGCTGCTGTCGTCGGTCGAAATGCGCCATGCGCCCTGGATCGGCTGGATCACCGACCTGTCGGCACCCGACCCCTGGTACATCCTGCCGATCGTCATGACGGCCACCTCGCTGTTCCAGACCTGGCTCAACCCGACGCCGCCCGATCCGATGCAGGCCAAGCTGATGTGGATCATGCCGCTCGCGTTCAGCGTGATGTTCATCTTCTTCCCGGCCGGCCTGGTGCTGTACTGGATCACGAACAACGTGCTGTCGATTGCGCAGCAGTGGTTCATCAACAAGCGCCTGGGCGTGCTCGGCACCAAGTAGCTGCAGCCGCACGGCAACCAAGCCATCCCACGAAGGGCCGCGTAAGCGGCCCTTTTTGCTGAAAGAATCCGAACCATGCTCGCCCGTACCACCGATCCCATCGTCGCCATCGCCACCGCCTCGGGGCGCGGGGCGGTCGGCATCGTGCGGGTGTCGGGCGCCAGGCTGGCGCCGCTGATCGATGCCATCTGCGGGCGTGCGCTCAAGCCGCGCGAGGCCACCTACCTGCCGTTTCGCGATGCCGACGGCGAGCCGGTCGACCACGGCCTGGCCATCCACTTTCCCTCGCCGAATTCCTTCACCGGAGAAGACGTGCTCGAGCTGCAGGCGCACGGCGGCGCGGTCGTGCTGCAACTGCTGCTGGCGCGCTGCCTGGAAGCGGCGGCCGAGCCCGACCCGGTCACCGGCCGCCCGCGCCTGCCCGGCCTGCGCGTGGCCGAGCCGGGCGAGTTCAGCCAGCGAGCCTTCCTCAACGGCAAGATCGACCTGGCGCAGGCCGAGGCCATTGCCGACCTGATCGACGCCAGCACCGAAGCGGCCGCGCGCAGTGCCGGGCGTTCGCTGTCGGGTGAGTTCTCGCGCGAGATCCACACGCTGCGCGATGCGCTGATCCACCTGCGCATGCTGGTCGAGGCCACGCTCGACTTTCCGGAGGAAGAGATCGATTTCCTGCAGAAGGCGGATGCGGCCGGGCAGCTGGCGAAGCTGCAGTCGCAACTGGCCGCGGTGCAGCAACGCGCGCGCCAAGGCGCCTTGCTGCGCGAAGGCATCAAGGTCGTGATCGCGGGGCAGCCCAACGCGGGCAAGAGCTCATTGCTCAACGCACTGGCCGGCGCCGAGCTGGCCATCGTGAGCGCGGTGGCGGGCACCACGCGCGACGTGGTCTCGCAGACCATCCAGATCCACGGCGTGCCGCTGCACGTGGCAGACACCGCCGGCCTGCGCGAGAGCAGCGACGAGGTCGAGCAGATCGGCGTCGCGCGCGCCTGGGGCCAGATCGAAAGCGCGGACGCCGTGCTGTTCCTGCACGACCTTACCCGGGCCGCGTTGCCGGACTACGCGGCCGCCGACGCCGAGATCCTGGCGGGCCTGCGGCGCAAGCTGCCGGCGAGCGTGCCGGTGCTGGATGTCTGGAACAAGCAGGATGCGGCGCCTTCGGCACGGCCCGCAGACGGCATCGCGCTGTCCGCCAAGACCGGCCTGGGCATCGAGGCCCTGCGCGAACAGCTGCTGGCCATGGCCGGCTGGCAGGCAGTGCCCGAGGGCGTGTACCTGGCGCGCGCACGCCACGTGCAGGCGCTGGCGCAGGTCGAGGCGCACCTGGCACTGGCAGCCAGCCACCTGGCTGCGCAGGCCCAGCTGCTCGATCTGCTGGCCGAGGAACTGCGGCTGGCGCAGAACGCGCTGAACGAGATCACGGGGGAGTTCGGTGCCGATGACCTGCTGGGGGTCATCTTTTCGCGCTTCTGCATTGGCAAATAGCGACAGGCGCCGCAAAAACGTAATCACTTGTAGCCCAATCTGGCGGCCATCGCGGATACTTCGGGACCGATGCGGGGGTTGAGAAAAGCATGTCCATCCAGAATCTGAGCCGCGCCATCGCGGAGAACATGAGCACCGACGCTTTTGCGTTGACGTTCAGCGTCCAGCAATGGGAAACGCTGGCCGGCTACCTGCAGCCCATCGAGACCGCCGTCGGCGACGTGCTGATCGAGCAGGGAACGCCGGACCGCTCGGTGTTCTTCATCGAGAGCGGCGCCATCAGCGTGCACCGCGTCAGCAGCAAGGAGCAGATGCGGCTCGCCGTGCTCACGCCGGGGTCCGTGGTGGGCGAAGGCTCGTTCTTCTCGCGCCTGCCGCATTCCGCCAACGTGGTGGTCACCGGCGCAGGCCGCGTATGGCGGCTCAACGCGATCCGCTTCGCCGAGATGTCGAACCGCCAGCCCAACCTGGCGCTGGAAATCGCGATGGCGCTGGGCGCGGTGATCGCCAAGCGCATGGCGCACCGCTCCAAGCGCGTCGCCGTGACCTGAGGCCCCGGCGGCCTCTTCGCCAGACTTCCCTTCCAGATGCGGGCATGCCCGCCAACAGCCCTTTTCGTTCCGGTTCCCGAGAGTAGTCAGTAGTACGCCATGGCCTTGATCTGTCCGGTCTGCAGCACGGAAAACCGTGACGGCGCGAATTTCTGCCGGAGCTGCGGTGCCACGCTGTCCGGCAAGGCCGCCAGGATTCCCCCACCGCCGAGCCCGGAGCGCGAGTGGGCGACCACCGCTCCCGCCCAGCTGCGCGCACCGACCATACCCGCGCCGCTCTCCGGCCCGCGCGAGGCCGAGCCCGGGCGTTCGTTCTTTGGAAGATCGCCCACCCCGCCACCGTCGGACGACCAGGAGACGGTGGTCATGGTCTACGACGATCCCCCACCACCGCCGCCTGCGCCATCGTCGGGCTTCGAGACGGCGCGGCCGGAAAAGGCCGAGCGCAAGCGCACCCGGGTCAAGGTCCGGCGGCCGGTCGAGCGGCCGCCCCGCAAGCGGGTCATCCTGCTGTGGCTCGGGCTGCTGGCGGTGGCGGTAATGATGATGGTCGCGGGCTGGTACGGCTACGGAACCAGCAAGGCGCCCGCGGCGGTCACCGATCCCGGACCGGCGGTGTCGGCACCGCCCGTCGAGCCAGCGACGCCTCCAGCCGAGCCGGCATCACCCACGGCGCAGGCGCCGGCAGCGCCGCAGCCTCCGGCGGCCGAGGCACCTCCTGTCGCCGAAGCCGCACCGCCTGCGGCAAGCACCAGGCCCGCCGCCCGGCCACGCAAGCAGGCGACCGTTGCAGCGCCCGCGCCTGGCGCCGCTGAGACTCCGGCACCCGCCGTCGCGGCAGCCCCGCCGCTACCGGCACCCGCCCCTCCCGCACCCGAGCCCCTGGCCCAGTGCGGCGACCGCAACTTCATCGCGCGGGCGCAGTGCATGGCCGCGCAGTGCCTCAAGGCCGAGTACAAGGCCCATTCGCAATGCGAGGCGGTGCGCCGCCAGCAGCGCATCGACGAAGAAAAACGCAACCCGACGCTGATCAACTGAGCTGAGCGGCCCCGGCCGCCTCAGCCCTTCTGCAGCCGCTCGATCGCCACGGCCAGCGCGGTCGGCTTGCCGGACAGCACCAGCGTGTCGCCGTCGGTCAGCACCGTGTCGCCGGCCGGCGTGCGCGGCTGGCCGTCATGGCGGCGAACGCTCGCGACGCGCACGCCCAGCGTCGGCAGCGCCAGCTGCTCCAGCGTCTGGCCGACGGCGCGGGCGCCGGCGTTCAGGGTGAAGCTGTTGAGCCGTTCGTGGTCGACCTCGTCGGCCTTGTCGTCGTCGGCGCCGTGGAAGTAGCCGCGCAGCAGGTTGTAGCGCGCGTCGCGCTGGTCCTGCACCACGCGGATCACGCGCCGCATCGGCACGCCGACCAGCGCCAGCGCATGGCTCGCGAGCATCAGCGAACCCTCGATGGCTTCGGGCACCACCTCGGTGGCGCCGGCGGCCTGCAGCTTCTCGAGGTCGTGGTCGTCCTGCGTGCGCACGATCACCGGCACGTGGGCGGCGTGGGCGCGCGTGTTGGCCAGCACCTTCATGGCGCCCGGCACGTCGAGGTAGGTGACCACCACCGCGCTGGCGCGTGCCAGGCCGGCGGCCATCAGCGCCTGCAGCCGCGCCGCGTCGCCGAACACCACCGAGTCGCCGGCGGCGGCGGCCTGGCGCACGCGGTCGGGGTCGAGGTCGAGCGCCATGTACGGGATGCCTTCGCGCTCCAGGATGCGCGCCAGGTTCTGGCCGCAGCGCCCGTAGCCGCAGATGATCACGTGCTGCGCCGTGTTGATGGTCTTGCGCGCGATGCTCGTCATCTGCAGCGACTGCTGCAGCCAGTCGCTGGCCACCAGCTTCCGCACGATGGCGTTGCTGTACATGATGATGAAAGGCGTCGCCAGCATCGACAGCACCATCGACGCCAGCACCGGATTGGCCAGCCACGACGGCAGCAGGCTGCGCTCCTGCGCCAGCGTCAGCAGCACGAAGCCGAATTCGCCGGCCTGCGCGAGGTAAAGGCCGGTGCGCAGCGACACGCCCGAGGTGGCCCCGAGCACCCTTGCCAGCACCGTCACCAGCCCGAGCTTGAACCCCAGCGGCACCAGCAGCAGCACGCCCACCAGCATCCAGCGCTCGACCACGATGTGCCAGTCGAGCGACATGCCCACGGTAATGAAGAACAGCCCCAGCAGCACGTCGTGGAAGGGGCGGATGTCGGTCTCGACCTGGTGCTTGTATTCGGTTTCCGACACCAGCATGCCCGCGATGAAAGCGCCCAGCGCCAGGCTCAGGCCGGCCAGCTCGGTGAGCCAGGCGAGCCCCAGCGTCACCAGCAGCACGTTCAGGATGAACAGCTCCTCGCTGCGCCGCCGCGCCACCAGCGTGAGCCACCAGCGCATGACGCGCGGGCCGCCATAAAGCAACACGCCGATCAGGAAGGTGGCCTTCAGCAGCGCGAGGCCGAGCGCCTTGGCCAGCGCCTCGGGCGGCGCGCCCAGCGCGGGGATCAGCACCAGCAGCGGCACCACCGCCAGGTCCTGGAACAGCAGCACGCCCATCACGCGCTTGCCGTGCTCGCTCTCGAGCTCCAGCCGCTCGGCCATCAGCTTGACGACGATGGCGGTGCTGCTCATGGTGAGTGCGCCCGACAGCGCCAGCGCGGTCTGCCAGCCGAGCTGCCATGACGGCGGCAGCAGCCGCGCGATCAGCAGCGCGCCGACCGTGGCGATGGCCATCGTCAGGAGCACCTGCAGCAGGCCGAGCCCGAACACGTGCTTTCGCATCGCGCGCAGCTTGGGCAGGCTGAACTCCAGCCCGATCACGAACATCAGGAACACGACGCCGAATTCGCCCAGGTGCCGGATGCCCTCGGAGTTCTGCGCCAGCGCGAACGCATGCGGGCCGATCAGCACGCCGGCCGACAGGTAGCCGAGCATGGGCGGCAGCTTCAGGGAGCGGCAGGCCACCACGCCGATCACCGCGGCCAGCAAGTACAACAGCGTGAGATCGAACGAAGACATAGGCGCCGATGCTAGAGCAATGTCCGTGCCCCGGGCTTCGCCGGGGCGTGCACGTATATCCCCGGATTGGCCGCCCCGTAAAATCTGCCGATGAGCTCCCGTCCCGTCCCGGCCCCCGTGGTCGACCCCGAAGCGATCCTCTCCCGGGCACGCATCACTTTCGACATCGAAGCCGAAGCCGTCTCCGGCCTGAAGGCCCGCGTCGGGCCGAGCTTCGTCGACGCCGTGCGCAAGATCCTCGAAGTGCGCGGCCGCGTGGTCGTCATGGGCATGGGCAAGAGCGGCCACGTCGGCCGCAAGATCGCCGCCACCCTCGCCTCCACCGGCACGCCCGCGATGTTCGTGCACCCGGCCGAGGCCAGCCACGGCGACCTCGGCATGATCAAGTCGGTCGACCTGGTGCTGGCCATCTCCAACAGCGGCGAAGTCGACGAGCTGACCGTCATCCTGCCGGTCGTCAAGCGCCAGGGCGTGCCCCTGATCGCCATGACCGGCCGCCCCGAGTCCACCCTTGCGCGCCATGCCGACATCGTGATCGACGCCGGCGTTTCCAAGGAAGCCTGCCCGCTCAACCTCGCCCCCACCGCGAGCACCACCGCCCAGATGGCGATGGGCGACGCGCTGGCCGTGGCGCTGCTCGACGCGCGCGGCTTCGGCTCCGAAGACTTCGCGCGCTCGCATCCGGGCGGCGCGCTCGGGCGCAAGCTGCTCACCCACGTGAGCGACGTCATGCGCTCCGGCGACGAGGTGCCGCGCGTGCCGCCGTCGGCCACCATCAGCGAGCTGATGCGCGCGATGAGCATCAAGGGCTTCGGCGCCGCCGCGGTGGTCGAGCCCGACGGCCGGGCCTCGGGCATCTTCACCGACGGCGACCTGCGCCGCCTGATCGAAGCCGGCGCCGACCTGCGCAGCCCCAAGGCGGCCGAGGTGATGCACCACAACCCGCGCACCATCCGTGTCGACGCGCTGGCCGTGGAAGCCGCCGAGCTCATGGAGCAATGCGGCATCACCCGGCTGTTCGTGATCGACGGCGCGGGCGTGGTCGTGGGTGCGATCAACACCAACGACCTGATGCGCGCGAAGGTCATCTGATGGCGCTCGAGTTCCAGGCCGAGACCCTGCTCGCCGCGCAGGACGTGCGCATTGTTTTCTTCGACATCGACGGCGTGCTGACCGACGGCGGCGTGTACTTCACCGAGCACGGCGAAACGCTCAAGCGCTTCAGCATCCTCGACGGCTACGGCCTCAAGCTGCTGCGCAAGGCGGGCATCGTGCCCGCGGTGATCACCGGGCGCGATTCCAAGCCGCTGCGCGTGCGGCTCGAGGCGCTGGGCATCGAGCATGTGCGCTACGGCACCGAAGACAAGCTGCCCGCCGCGCAGGCCATGCTCGGCCAGCTGGGCTTCACGTGGGCACAGGCCGCGGCCATCGGCGACGACTGGCCCGACCTGCCGGTGCTCACGCGCGTGGGTTTCGCGGCGGCGCCTGCCAACGCGCATGCCGAGGTGCGCGGCATTGCCCGCTACGTCACCAAGGCGCGCGGCGGCGAAGGCGCGGCGCGCGAGTTCTGCGACCTGCTTCTCACGGCCTGCGGCCAGTACCGCGCCATGCTCGATGCTGCCCGGGGCCCGAACACATGAACAACGTGAAAAGCGCATGGAGCATGGTGCGCGGTGTCCTCGACCGCGCCACCATCTACCTGCCGATCATCCTGACGGCGGCCGTCGCGCTCGGCACCTACTGGCTGGTGCGCAATGCGCCCAAGCTGCTGGAGCCCACCGCCAAGGCCGCGCCCACGCATGAACCCGACTACTTCATGCGCGACTTCGTCATCAAGAACTTCCTGCCGAACGGCGACCTGCGCAGCGAGCTGTACGGCGCCGAAGGCCGGCACTACCCCGACACCGACACCATCGAAGTCGACAAGGTGCGCATGCGCTCCATCTCGCCCGAGGGGCTGGTAACGCGCTCCACCGCCAACCGCGGGCTGTCGAATTCGGACGGCAGCGAGCTGCAGCTGTTCGGCAACGCCATCGTCATCCGCGACCCGTCGGTGGGTCCCGACGGCAAGCCCACGCCGCGCCTGGAGTTCCGCGGCGAGTTCCTGCACGCCTTCGTCGACACCGAGCGCGTCACGTCGAACCAGCCGGTCACGCTGATCCGCGACAAGGACCAGTTCACGGGCGACACGCTCGACTACGACAACTTGAGCGGCGTCGCCAACCTCAAGGGCCGGGTGCGCGGCGTGCTGATTCCGTCGGCGGCCGCTGCCGCTCCCGCGCCTGCCAAGAAGCGCTGACAACAAGAAGACCGCGAAAGAAGATCACGCATGACCACCTCGGCCCCGCTCGTCTTCATCACCGGCGCGTCGAGCGGTATCGGCCAGGCCCTGGCCGCGAGCTTCCACGACGCGGGGTACAGGCTGGCGCTGGTGGCCCGGCGCACGGCGGAGATCGAGGCCTGGGCAAAGTCGCGCGGTCTGGGCGCGGACCGCTACCGGGTCTACAAGGCCGACGTGGCGCAGACCGACAGCATCGTGGCCGCCGGCAATGACTGCATCGCGCAGCAGGGGCTGCCCGACGTGGTGATCGCCAACGCGGGCATCAGCATCGGCATCGACACCGCGGAGCGCGCCGACCTCGACGTGCTTTCGCAGACCTTCGCCACCAACAACGTCGGGCTGGCGGCGACCTTCCATCCGTTCGTGCGGGCGATGGTGCAGCGCGGCAGCGGCCGGCTGGTCGGCATCGGCAGCGTTGCATCCATCCGCGGCCTGCCCGGCCACGGGGCCTACTGCGCAAGCAAGGCTGGCGTGGTCGCGTACTGCGAGAGCCTGCGCGGAGAGCTGCACAACAGCGGCGTGAAGGTGGTCACCCTCTGCCCCGGCTACATCGACACGCCGCTGACGCAGGGCAACCGCTACGGCATGCCCTTCCTCATGAAGGCCGAAGACTTTGCCGCCCAGGCGCTGCGTGCCATCGAGTCGGGCACGAGCTACCGCGTCATTCCGTGGCAGATGGGCGTGGTCGCCAAGATCATGCGCATGCTGCCGAATGCCGTGCTCGACCGCGCGGTACAGGGGCGCGGCCGCAAGAAGCGAAGCGGCGAGGCCTGAACCGGCGCGAGGAAAAGCGGGCCGCCAAAGAAAAAGGCTCCGGAAGGAGCCTTTTGTCTTTTCTGTGCGTCGAGGTGCAGGACTCAGTAGCCGCTGTTGCCGCCGCCGTAGCCACCGCCACCACCGCTGCGGCCACCGCCGCCACCGCCACGGGGGCCGGCGCCGTAGGGGCTGCGGAAACCGCCGTCGCCACCACCGCCGCCGCCACTGCGGCCACCGCCGCCGTAGCCGCCGCCACCGCCGGAGCGGCCACCGCCGCCACCACCGTAGCCGCCACCACCGCCGCCGCCGTAGCCACCGCCACCACCGCCGCCATAACCACCACCGCCGCCGCCGTAGCCGCCGCCACCGCTACGGGGGGGGCGTGCTTCCATGGGACGTGCTTCGTTGACGACGACGCTGCGGCCGCCCAGGGGCTGGCCGTTCATGCCGTTGATGGCGGCCTGTGCTTCCGCGTCACTGCCCATCTCGACGAAGCCGAAGCCCTTCGAGCGGCCGGTGTCGCGCTCCATCATGACCTTGGCGCTGGTCACTGCGCCGAACTGGCCGAAGGCCTGTTCGAGATCACCGTCGCGCACCGAGTAAGGCAGGTTGCCGACGTACAGTTTGTTGCCCATCAAGGGACTCCTATAAACACATCAAGAAAAGCGATGGAGTCCCGAAAGCATCACTCAAACGAGAGCGTCGAGTCGCGCGAAACTGACCGATCACCGAACTGCCTCCCCACCAAAATGAAGTGGGAGGCTCGTGCATTATGGGTGAAATATCCGAAAAGCAAGCAGGAATTTGCTTCTTGAGGTAGCGCCTGTGAAAACAATCAAAAAGCTAGCGCCCGCTTACAAGATCGGGATAGGCCCTTGGCGCTACAGGTAGAATCTCGCCCGTCATTGGGGAGTAGCCGCCTTCCGATCTGCGAGAGGGGCCCGCGTCAACAGACTTGTCCTGCCCCACAGGACATGGCGCGTGCAGTGAGAAAACACCTGGCGAGACCTTTGACCGTGCAACTTCGGGAATATGGCCGAAGGTGTTGCACGGTCAATTGCGTCCTTCGGCCAAGAAACCCCACGTTCAAAAAATGGAAGCTTTTCTCGTTGCAACCGGCGTCGTCGCGCTCGCCGAAATGGGCGACAAGACCCAACTATTGGCCCTGCTGCTCGCAGCCCGTTTCAGGAAACCCTGGCCGATCGTCCTAGGCATCTTCGCCGCCACCATCATCAATCACGCCCTGGCGGGTGCCGTGGGGAACTACATCACGCGCTGGCTCGGACCCGAGGTGCTGCGCTGGATTCTTGGTGGCTCGTTCATCGCGATGGCCGTCTGGATGCTGATTCCCGACAAGCTCGACGACGACGATGCCCCGGGCGTGTCCAAGTTCGGCGTCTTCGGCACCACCGTGATCGCGTTCTTCCTCGCCGAGATGGGCGACAAGACCCAGATCGCCACCGTGATGCTCGCGGCACGCTTCGTCCATGACTACGTCGGCGTGGTGGCCGGCACCACCCTCGGCAT
>PJUB01000448.1_pt1 | contig 15571 bp, 12 predicted proteins | sample 1512141 | NCBI WGS metagenome assembly PJUB01 (sample SAMN08177677, study PRJNA422409) | Soil metagenome, whole genome shotgun sequencing project. | isolation source: Soil enriched on filter paper: alkali lignin treatment | place: USA: Madison | collected 2015-01-15 | reverse complement strand
CAGCGGCGCCGGGTGTCGCAACTGCCCGCCTTCCTGGACAACATCGTGCGCCTGGTCACCATCGGCAACAGCATGGCGTCCGCCTTCCAGACGGCGGCCACCACCACCGACGAGCCGCTGCGCGAAGTGGTCGAGACCGCGGCGGCGCTGAGCCGTTCGGCCAAGGAGCTGGACGCGGCGCTGGTGCAGGTATCGCGCCAGTACGACATGAAAGAACTGTACATGGTGGCGGCGGTGGTGTCGGTCGCGCTGCGCTTTGGCGGCCGCAGCGACCAGGTGCTGGAACGCATGGCCGCGTTCATGCGCGACATCGGCCAGGCCCGCGCCGAATTGACGGCCAGTTCGGCCGAAATCCGCCTGTCGGCCTGGATCCTGGCGTTGCTGCCCTTGGGCATCGCCGGCTTCATCATGGTGGCCAACAACGACCTGTTCATGGGCCTGTGGGTCGATCCCCTGGGCTTCAAGATGCTGATGACCGCGGTGGGCCTGCAATTGGCCGGCTCGTACATCCTGTATCGCATGGCCAAGGCCATTTGAGGACGCCGAGGATGCAAGCCCTTCAATCCTGGAATGTCTCGACCGTGCTGGCGGTGGCGCTGATGCTGGTGGCTGCCGCCATGCTGATCCTGGGCCTGAGCATGACGCGCCGCCTGCGCGGGCAGGACCGCAGCCGGCAGGTGGTGGACCAGGCGCTGGCCACGCGCGAGGGCCGCGCCAAGGCCACCGCCATGGCGCCCGAGGGCGGGCAGGGCAGGCTGGCCGCGGCCACGCGTGCGGCCGATTCGTTCGGCAAGCGCCTGAGCGAAGGCCGCTTCGCCGAAGCCCTCCTGGCCGGCGAGGACCGCAAGCTGGTGGACATGGCGGGTTACGAGAACCCGGCCACGGCCCGACTGCGTTTCATCGTGGCGCGCTTCACGCTGGCGCTGCTGTTGCCGGCGGCGGCGGTGGCGCTGGACCTGGGCCGCAAGATCAGCGATTCGTCGCTGGGCCTGTTCGTGGCGGCCTTCTTCGGCTTTGCCATCGGCTACATGCTGCCCAAGTGGTTCGTGCGCCGGCGCCTGTCGCGGCGTCGCAAGCAGGCGGCCAATGAGCTGCCGCTCTTGATCGACCTGTTGCGGCTGTTGCAAGGGGTGGGACTGTCGATCGACCAGAGCCTGCAAGTGCTGATCAAGGAGTTCGACCAGGTGATGCCGGTGCTGGCCTACGAACTGCGGCTGGCGTCCGAACTGTATGTGCGCGGACGTACCCGCGAGCAATCGCTGGCGCGGCTGGCGGGCGGCTTTGACAACGACGACCTGTCGGCCATCTGCCGCCTGATCGCCCAGGTGGACCAGCACGGCGGCGCGGTGCAGGAGCCGCTGAATCGTTTCGGTGAACGGCTGCGCGAGAAGCGGCGGCTGGAATTGAAGGAAAAAGTGGGCAAGACCACCGTCAAGATGACGGCGGTCATGATCGTGACCTTGTTGCCGGCGCTGTTGATCGTGACGGGCGGGGCGGGGTTTGTTGCGGTATTGCGCGGTTTGTCGCGCATGGGGGGCATGTGATGGCAGGCGGTATGGAAAGCGCGGGACGCGCATGGCGTTGGACCCTGGCGGCGGCCGCCGTCGTGGGCGCAGGAAGCCTGGCCGGATGCCAGAGCAACAACGCGGAAACCGCCTGGCAACTGATCCAGCAACAGCAGCAGGAACAGGCCCTGATGCGCCAGCGCGAGGACGAGGCCGAGAACCGGCGCAAGCCCGCCGAGCCGGAGATGATGCTGTCGATGATCGCCGAGTCGCAGCGCCAGGAACGCTATTTCGCCTCGCTGGCCTATATCGAGGCGTTCCAGCAGAAGTTCGGCAACGATCCGCGCGTGGCGGTCATGCGGGCCGAAGCGTTGCGACAGACCGGGCAGACGGCGTCCAGCGAACAGGCCTACCGCGCATTGCTGGGCACCGCCCAGGCCGCCGACGGCTGGCATGGCCTGGGGCTGATCGCCGGTTCGCGCGGCCAGTTCGAACAGGCGGCCGACGATTTCGCGCGCGCCGCCAAGCTGTCGCCGATGGACCCGCGCATCCTGGGCGACCTGGGCTTTGCGCGTCTGCGCGCCGGGGATCCCGCCGGCGCCCGCGTGCCCTTGGGGCAGGCGGCCGAACTGGCGCCCGAGAGCAGCAAAGTGCTGGCCAACCTGGCCTTGCTGCTGCTGGTGGAAGGCGAACCGGTGCGCGCCAGGAACGTGATGGACCGCGCCCAGCTCAGTGACGAGGCGCGCAGCCAGGTGCTGCGCCTGGCTTCCGAGATCCGCAGCCAGACGGCGGCGCCGCTGGCCGCCGCGCCCGCGGCCGGGGCGGCGGCGGGCGCCGATACGCAGGCGACCCGGGTGTCCCGTGGCGAAGGCATCGTGCTGCCGGTCATGAGCCCCTTGATGGACAGACTGGGCAACGGGCCCATCATGCGTTAACCGACTCCAGGAACCCTAGCCATGTCTCGAACCCTAGCTTTTGCTCCGTTTTCGCTGGCGCTGGTCCTGACGGCGCTTGCGCCCGCGGCCGGCCATGCGCAGTCGAACGCGCCCCTGACCGGCAGCATGACCGGGGGCGGCGCGGCCCAGGCCACGCCGGTGCCCGCGGCCCCGGCGGCCGCTGCGCCTGCCGGCCAGATGCCGTCGCGCCCGGTGGTGCAGCAGGTGCAGACGCCGATGCCGCAGCCCGCGCCCCAGGCCGCCCCGCAAGCCGCCGAGGCGCCGGAAGCCTTCGGCGACATCACGCGCGGCCTGCTGGCCGCCCAGGCCGACGGCCGCCGTGCGGGTGCGGCATTGCCCGTGCTGGGCCCGGTGTCGACCGCCGCCTGGAACCGCTACGTGGACAGCTTCACCCGGCCGATCCCCGAGTGGTTCACCAAGCGCGTGCAGACCAACAACACCAACTAGCGTTCTTCCGTCCCGGAGTCGCGATCATGCCAGCCCCTTCTTCGTGTCCTGCGTCTCCCCTGCGGCAGCGTGGCAGCATGACGGTGGCCATCGTGTTCGCGGTCATCGTCGGCCTGGTGCTGCTGGGCGTCGCCCAGCTGGGCTATGCCTATTACATGAAGCGGGAAATGCAGAAGGCCTCGGACCTGGCCGCCTTGTCGGCGGTGCAGGTGCTGGGCATGGGCGCGCCCGCCGATTGCACGCGGGCGCAGGCGGCCGGGCGCACCGCCGTGCTGGCCAACGTACCGAATATCCTGGACACGTTTGCCGCGGGCGACGTGACGGTGGAATGCAAGGTGTGGGACAACACCCGCGCCGATCCCACCGGCATGTATGTGTTCGATCCGGCCAGCGGGCAGGTGCCCAACGCGCTGCGCATCACCATCAGCAAGACCCTGACCAGCCTCATTCCCAGCTTTTCCGGCAGCACGTCGGGCGGCACGGCGGTGCAGGTGGTGTCGGTGGCGGCCAGCACGCAGCCGGTGGCGGTCTTCACCGTGGGCTCGCGCCTCTTGCGGTTGCAGAAGGGCGGCCTGCTGTCGCAACTGCTGTCGACCGTGGGGGCTTCGCCTGCGCAGCTGGACATTCTGGATGCGGCGGGTCTTGCCACCGTCAACATCACCCCGTCCGGCCTGCTGGAAGCGCTGGGCCTGCCGGTGTCGGTGGCCACCGGCGTGGGCACGCCCGCACAGCTGGCGGCCCTGAACAACCTGACGCTGGGCCAGTTGCTGCAGGCGACGCTGACCGTCATGAACAAGGCCGGCAACACCGCCGGCGCCAGCCTGGGCCTGCTGAGCAACGCCATCAACGTGGTGCTGAACGTGATGCCGGTGAACCTGCCCGTCAAGCTGTTCGGCGACGGCGGCGTGCTGGACCTGAACGTGGTGGGCGGCGACATCAACTCGGCCTTGCAGGCCAACATCAACGCGCTCAACGTGCTGGAGACCGCGCTGGTCATCGCCAACGGCCAGAACCTGGTCAACCTCGGCCTGAACGTGCCGTTGCTGGGCGTGCAGTCGCAAGTGCGCATCGTCGAGCCGCCGACCATCGGCGTGGGCGGGGTGGGCACGCAGGCCACCAGCGCCGGCATCCGCGTGTACCTGCGCGCCAACACCAGCAACATCCCCCTGTTGGGGCCGCTATTGGCCAATACGCTGGGCACCAAGGTCGACCTGCCCGTCATCATCGACGTGGCGCAATCGACCGGCACCGTGTCCAAGCTGTGCCAGGCCCCGCTGACGCAGCAGCAGGCCACCATCGATGTCACCTCGTCGGTGGCCAACATCTGCCTGGGCAAGTTCCCGGGCATGTCGTCCGCCGTCGACAACGTGCAGGCCAATTTCCTGTCCATCACCAACAGCTGCCAACCCAGTTCCTTCGCCGCCATCCAGCGCTACCAGGTGCTCAACGTGCTGGGCATTTTGCCGCTGACCGCCAAGGTGACGTTGCCGGTCTTCAATTCGACCGCGCCGGTGTCGGTGACGCTGACCCAGCCGCCTTCGCCCAATTCCACCGCCACCGTCAACGCCACGTCCATCAACCTGGGCGCGCTGGCGTCGAACCTGTCCGATGCCCTGATCGGCGGCATCCTGGGCGACCTGGTGGGCACCGGCACGCCGTTGACGCCCGAGCAACGCACGGGCCTGGCCACCGATCTGGTGGGCGGCGGCGGCAACAACCCCGGCAAATCGATCTCGCAGGTGGTCAACGACATGCAATGGTCGACCACCGCCCTGAACCAGCTGGGACAGCGCCTGTCCACCGGCGGCCTGACCGGCGTGCTGGGCGGGACCTTGCAACTGGTGGGCAATATCCTGAATTCGCTGCTGCTGGCGCCCTTGAGCGACCTGACCTGCTCGCTGGCGATCGTGCCCGACGCCATCCGCCAATGCCGCGTCAACGCGGTGTCGTCGCTGGCGCTCAGCGGCGGCAACCAGGTCGGCGGCGTGCTGTCGATCGTGGTGGCGTTGCTGCAGCCGCTGCTGGGCATGCTGTCGACCCTGCTGCAGCAATTGCTTGACATGCTTGGCCTGAGCGTCGGCCAAACCGATGTATCGCTGCTGTCCGTGGACTGCGGCAAGCCCCGTCTGGTGTATTGATGATGAAGCTCTTGAACCCTGCCCAACCCTGGCCGGCGCGGTGGTCGCCATGACCCAGAAATTCTCGCGCGAAGAATTCGACGTGTATGTCTGGGAGGGCACGTCCGATATCGCCAGCCGCGCCGAGCGCTGCCTGGCGGGCATGGACGTGTCGCTGGTGCGTGCGGACGCCGGCACGGCCTTTCCGCCGCCGCGGGATCCGACCCGGCCGGCTGTTGCGCTGGTGTCGGTGTCGGTCATGGGCGATAACCGCTTCAGCGGCTACGACTGGCTGTCGGTGCAGGCGATGCCGGTCATCTGGGTGGCGTCCGAGGCCCGCGGCCGCGATCCCCGCTATTACCCGCCCGAATACTCTTACACGTTGCCGCTGGCCTTCACCACCACCGACCTGCGCAAGCTGCTGTTCGAACTGCTGGGCACCCTGGACCAGGTCAACCGGTCGGCGCCGCGGCGCGAGCAGCCGCTGATCGCGGTGTCCGAACCGATGCGGGCGCTGCTGGCCGAAGCCGACATGTTTGCCGACTGCCGCAGCAATGCCCTGATCCATGGCGAGACCGGCGTGGGCAAGGAACGCATCGCGCGGCTCTTGCACGACCATGCGGCCTGGTCCGACGGGCCGTTCGTGGCGGTCAATTGCGGCGCCATTCCCGAAGGCCTGTTCGAGGCGCATTTCTTCGGCCATGCCAAGGGCGCGTTCACCGGCGCGGTGGGGGCACACAAAGGGTATTTCGAGCAGGCCAACGGGGGCACGCTGTTCCTGGACGAAATCGGTGACTTGCCGCTGTACCAGCAGGTCAAGCTGCTGCGCGTACTGGAGCAGAGCGCCGTGACCCGTCTGGGTTCGACGGTGGAGATTCCGGTCGATTTCCGCCTGGTGGCCGCCACCAACAAGGACCTGCGGGTGCTGGTGGGGCAGGACGAGTTCCGCGCCGACCTGTATTACCGGCTGGCCGTCATTGAGTTGCGCATTCCCAACCTGGAGCAGCGCGGCCCCGAGGAAAAAGCGGCGATTTTCCGCGGCCTGCTCGAACGCATGGGGTGCGAAGGCGAGCCGCCACCCTGGCTGATCGAGCGCGTGGCGCGCACGCGGTATGCGGGCAATGTGCGCGAACTGTCCAACGTCGCCGAGCGCGTGGCGATCGTACGGCGCCAGTTCAAGGCCTGGGACCAGCCGCGTATCGAACGTATTTTCGATCAGTTGGCCGAGCCGCTGCGGGCCTCGGGCGCGCTGGGCGGCGCGGGCGCCAATACCCAGTGCGAGCCGCCGGTATTCACCGACGCCGAGCGCGCCGAGCGCGCCCGCATCCTGGCTGCGCTGGATGTGAATGGCTGGCGGCGGCAGGATACCGCCAATACCCTGGGCATCAGCCGCAAGGTGTTATGGGAAAAAATGCGCAAATTGCATTTGGGCGGCGGTCAGGGTGAAACTGCCGACGGCATTATCGAAGCGTCCTGACGACAGTATGGGGCGCAGTATGCAAGGGTTTTTCCACGGCGGTTTTCGGGCCGCCCTATAACGCGCAATAGGGAATCCCCCTTAGCGCACGACATTATCCGGGCGTGCTATGCAAGTGCGTCTGCCGCAAGCGAAATAAATTGCTATAGTTCCGCAACGATTTTTTTGGGGAAGGCATGAACGTCCACTTTATCCGTGCCGCTGCGCGCATGGCGCTGCTGGGCACGGCCCTGTCCGGCCTGGCCGCATGCGCCAGCGCGCAATCCGAACCCCCGCGGCCCACGGTCCAGCAGGTCGAGGACAAGCAGGCCGCTTCCACGCCGGTGACCCCGCCCGCGCCGGCGCCTGCCGCGCGCCCGTCGTCGACGGTGGCCGAGCTGCAGGGGTTGATTCAGAACCGCCAGGTTTCCGAGCTGCGTACGAGCTATAACGGCACGTACGGCGCCAGCCTGCTGTTCAAGCCGGACGATCTGACCTACTACGTGGCCCTGTTCCAGCAGAAGGATTTCTGGCGCGTGCTCAAGACCAAGTCGGACAAGCAGGCCGAAGCCACGTACCGGGCCTTTGTCGCCCAGTCGGCCGACCTGGCCGAAGTGGACATCAAGCGCATCAAGCTGCAGGCTGAATACACCCACGCTGAAAAGCTCCTGGCCAGCCGCAATGCCGAACTGAGCACGCTGCAGGCCGACCGTACGCTGCGCATGCAGCAGGAAGAACAGGTCGCCGCCCGCCAGGAACAGTCGCGCCAGGAAGCCACGGCCTTGGCTGACCAGCAAAAGGACGTCCGCCAGCAACTGCGTGACCTGCAACGCCAGATCGACGCCCTGCAAGCCCAGCAGGCGCAGATCGGCCAACCCGCCGCGGCCCCCAGGCGCGGCAAGTAGGCCAGGACAGGTCAGCGCCTTGGCGCAGGCGAAAGCGGGCCCGCGGGCCCGCTTTTTCTTTGAATCGGCCAAAACCCCGTCGGCGGCATGGCCGTGAGGCCGGCGCCAGGGCTTTCTTGTATTCTGGCGGCTAACCCCCATATTCCAGTCATGGCTCTCAAAGTTTTCGACCTCCAGTGCGAGCACGGCCACATTTTCGAAGGCTGGTTCGGTTCGCACGAAGACTATGACGCGCAGCAGGCGCGAGGCCTGGTGTCGTGCCCCGTCTGTGCATCCGCCAACATTACCAAGCGCCTGTCCGCGCCGCGACTGAACGTGGCGCACCTGCATGCGCCGGCCACGCCGCCGGCACCGTCGGCGGGCGCATCGGAAGCCGAAAAGATGTCGGCCTTGCAGGCGGTGGTCATGCGGCAGGTCAGGGCGTTGCTGCGCAACACCGAAAACGTCGGTCCGCGCTTTGCCGAGGAAGCCCGCCGCATCCACGAGGGCGATGCCGACGAGCGCCCCATCCGCGGCACCGCCACGCCCGAAGAGCGCGAGGCGCTGGCCCAAGACGGCATCGACGTCATGGCCGTGCCGGATTTCCTGGACGACGATCGACTGCAATAAATGTGGGCCCCCACGCCGCGCGCTGCGCGCTTGCTGCCCGCCGTGGGGGCTGCCCGGCCTTCGGGCGGCCGGGCATAAAAAAGCGCCAGACCCGTCAGGGCTGGCGCTTTTTTGCACCTGCTGCCGGCTTAGTTGTTGACGCGGCTGCGGTATTCGTTCGTGCGGGTGTCGATTTCGATCTTGTCGCCGATGGCGCAGAACAGCGGCACGTTCAGTTCGTAGCCGGTGTTGATCTTGGCCGGCTTGGTCACCTTGCCCGACGTGTCGCCGCGGACGGCCGGTTCGGTGTAGGTGATTTCGCGGACGATGGTCGTGGGCAGTTCCACCGAGATGGCGCGGCCGTCGTAGAAGACCACTTCCACGGGCATCGCTTCTTCCAGGTAGTTCAGGGCATCGCCCATGCTTTCGGCTTCGATTTCGTACTGGTTGTACTCTTCGTCCATGAAGACGTACATCGGGTCGCCGAAGTAGGAGTAGGTGCACTCCTTGCGATCCAGTTGGACGACTTCGAACTTTTCGTCGGCCTTGTAGACCGATTCGCTGGCCGAGGCGGTCAAGAGGTTCTTGAACTTCAGCTTCACGACGGCGGCGTTACGGCCGGACTTGTTGTATTCGGCCTTCTGGACCACGAGGGGGTCCTTGCCGACCATGACCACGTTGCCGACTCGCAATTCCTGAGCGGTTTTCATCGATAAAACTCCGGGGGGATGGGTGCACTCGCCGTGCTAGCAAAAAGCCGCAACGCCCCTTTGCAGGGCCCGCGTGTCCATCACGTTGGTTGACGTGTCGACGGCGACAGCCGCACAAATAGGCCAGCGTTCTCGGCTTCATGCACACCCCGGGAGGCGACATAGTTGAGGCCCGGTAATTCCTGGGCGACTCAGAAAACTCTCTATTCTAACGTTTCTTGGCCAACTCTGCGCAAAAACCAGCCAGATTTTCCGCCAGATCCGGCTGCAGGGCCTGCGCGGCGTCCCAGTCGCGGGCACGTTGCATCCAGGCCTGCCAGGCGGCGGGAGCCAGGGCGCCGGCCAGGGCGTGGGCGGCGCAGGCCGCGTCGCCGGGCTGGTTCCAGGCGCGGATCAGGGCAGCGGCGGTATCCGGGGCCGGATAGCGGGCCAGCCAGGCCTCGAGCTTTTCCAGGTGGATGTTCTCTTCCTGGGGATAGATCTGCCAGACCAGCGGGCGGGCGGCCCAGGCGGCGCGCACGAACGAGTCTTCGCCGCGCACGAAATTCAGGTCGGCGCACCAGAGCACGCGGTCGTAGTCGGGCTGGGCCACGAAGGGCAGCCGCGCCACGGCCGGGCCGCCGGGCCGCGCGCAGGCGGCTTCCAGGCCTGGTGCCACGCCTTGGGGCGCCAGCAGCACGGTGGCTTGCGGGTCGTCGGCCAGGGCCTGGACCAGGCCGTCGATGGGGGCGCTGGGGTAGCAAAACAGGGACACCGTGCGCGCGCCCGTGCGCCGTTGCGAGAGCAGTGTTTCCGGTACGCCCAAGCCGCGCAGAAAGGCGTCCTGCGCGCCGGGATCGGCCTGGAAAGCGTTGCGTTCGGCCGACAGGGCGGGCTCGCGCAGCAGACCGCCCGTGGCCGGTGTGAATCCGGGAAAGAAGAAATGCTTCACCAGCCCGTCGGGGCGCTGCGACGGCAGGCCATGGCAGCTTTCGACCCAGGCTTCGGCGCTGAGGTATTCCAGGTTGATCCAGACCGGGTGGGTGCGCCGCATGCTGTCCAGGAACCCGGCCGGGGGATCGCAGGCAAAGGCCTCGATCACGACGTCGCGGGCCGCCAGCGCCGGGTCGGGTGTGTCGGACCATTGCACGATGTCGATGCCCTGGCAGGCCTGGCGCGCCAGGCCCGCGGCGATGCCGGGTTGGATGCGGGCAAAGCTGGCCAGGTCGTCGACCCACAGGCGGACATCCCAGCCGCAACCGTGCGCCAGGCGGCGCGCCAGGCGCCAGCAGACGCCGATGTCGCCGTAGTTGTCGACGACCCGGCAGAAGATGTCTGCTTGCATCGGCGCCCCTCAGTGGAACTTGGCGGGGGCGGCCTCGGCGTCCTCGGGCAGTTCGGCGTGCACCAGTTCGCCCAGGGGATTGGGGAAGTAGGGCGCGCCGCAGTCCTCGCAGTATTCCGGCGGCAGCACGCCGGGAATGCGGCGTACGTCGTTCACGCCGTATTCCTTGAGCAGTGCCGCGATGTCGTCGACCACGTCGGGCTGGCCTTCGTCGCCGGGCAGGTCTTCTTCGCGGCCGTACAGGGGCCAGACGCAGCCGTAGTAGACGTCATTGCTGTTGCGCGCCGTGAAGCTGATGCGGTATTCGTCGATGCGGCTTTCGCCGCAGCCGGCCACCACCGCACGCAGTTGCGAGGCTTCGAGGCTGACGGCGCCTTCGAGCCAGCTGATGGCGGCACGCAACGACAGCGGCCGCACGCGGCGGTCGGCTTCGCGGTTGCTGACGTAGTAGGCGTCGGGCAGCAGCGATTCGAAGCCGCAGCCGGGCAACAGGCTGGCCAGCGTGGGCTGGGCCTGGGCGGCCCATTGTTCCTGGCAGGCGTCGCGGCTGGCGTCGGCCTCGCCGATCTGTTCCTGCCAACGGAAGACGGGCGCGAATTCCGGCACGGCCACCGCGGCCACGATGTAGCGCGTGTCGGCCAGCATGTTGGCGGTTTCGACTTCGGTGTTCAGCGTGGGTTTGGTGGTTTCCGCGCCCAGCGCCTGCGCGCCCAGGCGTTGCAGCCACTGCCAGGTCTCGGAGAAGGTGCGCGGCATCTGGTCGACGCTGACCAGCCAGGGCATCAGCGCCGTGCGGGCCTGGCTGGACAGCACGTGGCCGTGCAACTGGGCCAGCAGCGCCTGCTGGGCGCTGGCGGACACGGCGCCGGTGGGAATGGCGTAGCGGGTCCAGGCCACGATGGGGGCGACGATCAGCAGGACGTCGTAGCGCACGCCGTTTTTTTCGAGCTTCATCGATTCGGACAGGGTTTCGGCCTGTTCGATCAGGACTTCGTAGGCGCCCACGTCGCTTTGGGCGAGGTGGTCCAGGGCGGCCTCCAACGGGGCGTCCTGGCCTGCCTTGAGCAGCTTCGGAATCGCTTCGCCAAGCTGGTTCTCCCAGAACACGTCTTCAACGCGGCTGCCCGAACGGTTGAGCGACTGGGCAAGGGTGACCAGGCGGGTGGCATCGCGGTTCATGCGGGGAGTGGATTGGCTGCGGGATCGGGCCATAACTTCGGGGGCGTCCAGTAAGTGTGTAACGACGTAGTTTAACGCCCGCCACGGTCGCGGGCAGCCGCAACGCGTGGCAAGGCCGGCAGCGGGCGAGGCGGGCGCGGCGGCGATGCGCGTCCCGCCGCCGCAGGCGGGCATCTCCCAGCCGCATTGATGCTGATCGGGCAACAGATTATCCCTTTGGCGGGGGTTTATTGCCGAACTCAATCGACCGACAATGTTTGCATCGACATGATTTTCTGGAGTCACCGCCATGCGTTGGCCTACGCTGTTCGTTTCCCATGGTTCTCCCATGCTTGCCGTGGAGCCCGGCTTGACCGGCCCCGCGCTGGCCGCCTGGAGCCAGGCCCAGGGGCGCAAGCCCCGCGGCATCCTGGTGGTTTCGCCCCACTGGATGGGCCATGGCCTGGCCCTGTCCACCCGCGACCAGCAGGTGGCGTGGCACGACTTCGGCGGCTTTCCGCCCGAGCTCTATACGCTGCAGTACGCCGCGCCCGGTTCGCCCGAACTGGCCGCGCGGGTCCAGCGTCTGCTGGCCGAATCGGGCATTGCCGCCGATCGCGATCCGCGCCGGCCGCTGGACCACGGCGCCTGGGTGCCGCTGCGCTACCTGTACCCCGACGTGGACGTGCCGGTGGTGCAGCTGTCGCTGGACATGGGCCGCGACGCGGCGGCCCAGTTCGAACTGGGCCGCGCCCTGGCGCCGCTGCGCGACGAGGACATCCTGATCATCGGGTCGGGCTCGCTGACGCACAACCTGCGCGACGTGCGCATGCCGCAGGACGCGCCGCCCGTGCCTTATGTACCGGCATTCCAGGATTGGTACGCGCGCCACCTGGCTGCCCATGACGTGTCGGCGCTGCTGGATTGGCAGGCGCAGGCGCCGGGCGCGGCACAGGCGCATCCGCACGACGATCACCTGATGCCGCTGTACGTGGCATTGGGGGCGGGCGGTGACCAGGCCACGCGGCTGACCGACGAAATCTCGTATGGCGCGCTGGCGATGGACGCTTACGCGTTCGACTAGGGCCTGGCGTGCGCCCAGCCGCCGAGTGGCGCAGCGGCTCGGCGCCTCTACGCCTTGTTACGCCCCGCGGGTTGGAAACGGCAGAGCGGCTATGCATAATGGCTGCCGCCCGCCTTCGCGGGCGTTGCCTTGTGTTGGACGCATGCCGGCGCTGCCGGCGGGGGAGATAAAGATCGTGAAAGCGCCTATCGTGGCATCCGCAAGTCTGGCCATCGCCGCCCTGTGCCTGGGTGCCGCGCAGCCCGCCTGGGCCGAAGACGTGCCGGGGTCGAGCGACCATCCCGCGCTGACGCGTTTCAAGGGTGCCGAGATCCGCGCCTACGAACGCAAGGACTACGACGAAGCCTTCATGCCCAACCAGCCGATTGCCGAGGAAGCGACGGCCAAGGTCCTGGAACTCGAAGGCAAGGTCACCCGCATTTCATATCGCATCGGCGGCGACAAGTCGGCGCTCGAGGTGTATCGCAACTACCAGGGCGCCTTGCAGTTGGGCGGCTTCAAGACCGTGTTCGAATGCAAGGGCGACGATCAGTGCGGCCGCGACTTCCAGGCGTTCGTCAACAACGGCGGCAAGGTCCGCCCCACCGGGCAGGGCGATGCCGCGTTCGGCGGCAAGTACTACGTGGTGCTGGCCAAAAAGGAAGCGCCCTCGGGTGACATCTATGTGTTCCTGGACGTGATGGAAGACGCGTCCAACCAGATCACGCCGGTCTACGTGCAGGTGCTCGAGACCCAGCCCATGCAGACCGGGCAGGTCCAGGTGCTGGACATGGCCGCCATGCAGAAATCGCTGGCGGAATCGGGCCGCGTGGCCGTCTACGGCGTGTACTTCGATACCGACAAGGCCGAGGTCAAGCCCGAATCCAGGGCGGCGCTGGACGAGATGGGCAAGCTGCTCAAGGCCAACGCCAACCTGAAGGTCTACGTGGTGGGCCATACCGACAATCAGGGCACCCTGGCGCGCAACCTGGAGCTGTCGCAAAAGCGCGCCGATGCCGTGGTCAAGGCGCTCGAAACCGATTACAAGATTGCCGCCGCGCGCCTGTCGCCGCGCGGCGTGGCCTCGCTGGCGCCGGTGGCGGCCAATGACGCCGAAGCGGGCCGCGCCAGGAATCGCCGCGTGGAATTGGTCGTCCAGTGACGCGGCGCATTGCCTGATGCCTGGCGCCGCGAAGCGTTCGAAAGCCCAAAAAAAGCCCCCGGAACCGTCAGGTTCCGGGGGCTTTGTCTTGCTTGCCCAGGCGCTTACGCGGCCAGCAGCTGGCGCAGCACGAAGGGCAGGATGCCACCGTGCTGGTAGTAGTCGACTTCGATCGGGGTGTCGATGCGCAGCAGCACCGTCACATCCTGCTTCGAGCCATCCTTGCGGGTGATGGTCAGCGTGACGTCCTGCATCGGCTTGATGCCGTTTTCCAGGCCCGAGATGTCGTAGGTTTCTTCGCCGGTGATGCCCAGCGACTGCACGCTGTCGCCGCCCTTGAACTGCAGGGGCAGCACGCCCATGCCGACCAGGTTGCTGCGGTGGATGCGTTCGAAGCTGCGGGTGATGACGGCCTTCACGCCCAGCAGCTGGGTACCCTTGGCGGCCCAGTCGCGCGACGAGCCGGTGCCGTATTCTTCGCCGCCGAACACCACGGTGGGCGTGCCGGCCGCCACGTACTTCATGGCCGCGTCGTAAATGGACATCTGTTCGCCGCTGGGCTGGAACAGCGTGTCGCCGCCTTCGAAGCGGCTGCCATCGGCCAGCGGGGGAATCATGAGGTTCTTGATGCGCACGTTGGCGAAGGTGCCGCGCATCATGATTTCATGGTTGCCGCGGCGCGAACCGTAGCTGTTGAAATCGGCCTTCATGACGCCGTGTTCCTTGAGCCACTTGCCCGCGGGCGAGGTTTCCTTGATGGAGCCGGCCGGCGAGATGTGGTCGGTGGTGACCGAGTCGCCGAACACGCCCAGCGCGCGGGCGTTCTTGACGGCGGGCATCGCGCCCGGCGTCATGCCGAAGCCATCGAAGAAGGGCGGTTCGGCGATGTACGTGGAATCGGGCCAGTTGTAGGTGTCGCCGTTGACGCCCTTGATGTTTTCCCAGAGCTTGCCCGGGTTGCTCTTGACCTGGCCGTAGTTGGCCTCGAACGCCTTGGGGTCCAGGGCGTACTTGAGCAGCGATTCGACTTCTTCGGTGGTGGGCCAGATGTCACCCAGCCAGATGTCGCCCTTCTTGCCACGGCCCACGGGCTCGGTCATCAGGTCGCGCGTGACCGTGCCGGCCAGGGCGTAGGCCACGACCAGCGGGGGCGAGGCCAGGAAGTTGGCCTTGATGTTCGGGTGGATGCGCGCTTCGAAGTTGCGGTTGCCGGACAGCACGGCCGAGCAGACCAGGTCGTTGCTGGTGATGACGTCGTTCAGGTCGGGCGTCAGGTCGCCGGCGTTGCCGATGCAGGTGGTGCAGCCGTAGGCGGCGACGTCGAAGCCCAGCTTTTCCAGGTAGGGCAACAGGCCCGTCTTGGTCAGGTATTCGGTGACCACGCGCGAGCCGGGGGCCAGCGAGGTCTTGATGTGCTTGGGCACCTTCAGGCCGGCTTCGACGGCCTTCTTGGCCAGCAGGCCCGCGGCCAGCAGCACGCTGGGGTTGGACGTGTTGGTGCACGAGGTGATGGCGGCGATGAGGATGTCGCCGTTCTTGACCTTGGTGCCGGTGCTGGTGGTGAAGGTCTGCTGCAGCTTCTCGGCGGGCTGGTTGAAGCCGTTTTCGGCCACCGGCTTGGAGAACAGGTCGATGAAGGTGTTCTTGACGTTGCCGATTTCGATGCGGTCTTGCGGGCGCTTGGGGCCGGCCAGCGACGGGGCGACGGTGGACAGGTCCAGCGTCAGCAGCTTGGTGAAGTTGATGTCCTTGGCGGCGGGCACGCCGAACATGTTCTGCGCCTTGAAGTAGGCTTCGAACGCGGCGATCTCGTCTTCGGTGCGGCCGGTGCCGCGGAAGTAGTCGATGGTGCGGCCGTCGACCGGGAAAAAGCCCATGGTGGCGCCGTACTCGGGCGCCATGTTGCCGATGGTGGCGCGTTCGGCCACCGACAGGCTGGCCGTGCCTTCGCCACAGAATTCCACGAACTTGCCGACCACTTTTTCACGGCGCAGCATTTCGGTAATGGTCAGGACCAGGTCGGTGGCGGTGACGCCGCCGCGCAGCTTGCCCTTGAGTTCCACGCCGACCACGTCGGGGGTCAGGAAGTACACCGGCTGGCCCAGCATGCCGGCTTCGGCCTCGATGCCGCCCACGCCCCAGCCGACCACGCCGATGCCGTTGATCATGGTGGTGTGGCT
>PJUB01000446.1_pt1 | contig 15614 bp, 15 predicted proteins | sample 1512141 | NCBI WGS metagenome assembly PJUB01 (sample SAMN08177677, study PRJNA422409) | Soil metagenome, whole genome shotgun sequencing project. | isolation source: Soil enriched on filter paper: alkali lignin treatment | place: USA: Madison | collected 2015-01-15 | reverse complement strand
CGAAGGGCTTGACCAGGTAGTCGTCGGCGCCCATTTCCAGGCCGAGCACGCGATCCATGTCTTCGTCGCGCGCGGTCAGCAGCAGGATGGGAGTGCGGCGGTGCTTGCCGGCGCGCAGCTCGCGGCACAGCACCAGGCCGTCGTCGCCGGGCATCATGATGTCCAGCACGATCAGGTCGACGGTCAGGCTTTCGAGCAGCGAGCGCATCTGGCGGCCGTCGGCGGCCAGGGTGACGTTCAGGCCGTTCTTCTTGAGGAAGTTGCCGGCCAGCTCGCGGATCTCGCGGTCGTCGTCGACGATCAGGATGTGGTCTATGGGGTCCATGGCTTACCCGTGCGGAGGAAACGGAAAGGCCGTCTGGCGGCGGCGTTTCGACAGTGGGCTCATTCTACTCATCGGGCTGCTCGCGGCGGCGGACCTGGCTGTCGTGGATCAGTTGGCACGGGCCGGGCTGCACGGCTTCGGCGCCCAGGCCGCCGGCCAGCAATGCCAGCATGGCGAACAGGCGGCGCAGGCGATTGCCGGCGGGGGGCTTGTGGGGCGTGATGGGGAGGCGAAGGGGGGGCATGCGTGCAGCTCCAGCAAGGGTGTCCGGCACGTTATAGCCCCGCCCGCCCGGCGAAGTGTGTCGTAGTGTATGCAGGCCCGGGGCGGATACAAAAGCGGTGCAAAAAGCCGCGTTCCGGGCACAGGGCGGATACGCGGCGCGCGTTCAATGCGGTCATCGACACGAAACGGACCGCCGCATCATGACCCTGATCAACACCCCTCTTGCGCTGGGCGCCGGCATGCTGACGGTGGCCTCGCCCTGCGTGCTGCCGCTGTTGCCCATTCTGCTGGGCAGCGCCGTCGAACGGTCGGGCCGGTGGCGGCCCCTGTACATCGTGCTGGGCTTCGTGCTGGCGTTTTCGGGGCTGGGCATCGCGCTCAGCCTGCTGACCCATGCCGTCGAATCGGCCCACGAGGCGGTGCGCGCGGTGTCGGTGGCGCTGCTGGCGCTGTTTGGCGTGGCACGCATCTGGCCACGGCCTTATGACTGGCTGGCGGCGCGGCTGGCCGGACCGTTGCAGGGCGTGATCGGCCTGGGCGGCAGGGGCGGTGATGGCAATGCCGGCGGCTTCGTGCTGGGCATGTCGCTGGGCGCCGTCTGGACGCCCTGCGCCGGCCCGGTGCTGGCGTCGATCCTGGTGCTGGCGGCGCGTGCCGAAGACCTGGGGCAGTCCAGCCTGTTGCTGCTGGCCTATGGGCTGGGCGCGGGCATTCCCATGCTGGCGATCGCCTATGGCGGCAGCTTCGCCGCCGGCCGCGTGCGCGCCATCGCCCGTCATGCCGTGCGTTTGCAGCGTGCCTTCGGCGTGCTGCTGGTGGCCTCGGCCGCCGCCATCTATTTCCAGTACGACGTGCTGGCCTATGCCTGGATCAGCCGTCTGTTTTCGTGACCCGACCGGGTCTTCGTGTCCCCCTGGGTTATCGCGACCCTGCAAGGAGAGTAACCATGATGTCCATCCGCCTGCCGGCCCGCCGGGCCCTCGTTTCCGTCAAGCTGGCGCTGGCCGGCCTGTTGATCGGCTCGGCCGCCCAGGCCGCCGCCCCGGCGTCGGCCCCCGCGCCGGAATTCACCGGCATCCAGACCTGGCTGAACAGCGAACCGCTGACGCAGGCCGGCCTGCGCGGCAAGGTGGTGCTGGTCGATTTCTGGACCTACACCTGCATCAACTGCATCAACACCCTGCCGTACGTGAAGCAGTGGCACCAGAAATACAAGGACCAGGGCCTGGTGGTGGTGGGCGTGCACACGCCGGAGTTTCCGTTCGAGCGCAGCACCAAGAACGTGGCGGACGCCATCAAGCGCTTCGGCATCGAGTATCCGGTGGCGCAGGACAACCAGTACAAGACCTGGGACGCGTACCGCAACCAGTACTGGCCGGCGTTCTACCTGATCGACAAGCAGGGCAACGTCGTCTATCGCCATTTCGGCGAGGGGCGCTATGCCGAGACCGAGGCTGAGATCCAGCGCCTGCTGGCGCAGCCGTAGGCGATGGCGGGGCGGCGGGGGCGCCAAGGCAACGGTTGCCCTGGATATCCGGGTCAGCCCGGCGCCATGCCGCTAGCCACCCGTCAGCGCCAGGGCCAGCAAGGCGCCCAGCAGCGCGGGCGGCATCACCCGCGCGCCCAGCTTCAGGAAGGCGAGGCCGCTGACGTGCTGGCCTTCGCGCCGCACGGCGATCAGCCACAGCAGCGTGGCCAGCGAGCCGGTAATGGACAGGTTGGGCCCCAGGTCCACGCCGATCAGCAGCGCGCCGGTGGTCTGCGCGGGCAGGTGGGCGATCTGGCCGACCGAGCCGGCGATCAGGCCCGCGGGCAGGTTGTTGATCAGGTTGCTGGCCAGTGCCGACACGATGCCGGCGCCCCACAGCGACTGCCCGGCGGACTGGCTGGCCAGTTGCACCAGCGCCCGCGCCAGCGCGTCGATCGCGCCGCTCAAGGCCAGGCCTTCGACCAGCACGAACAGGCCCGCCACCATCGGCAGCACGCCCCAGGCCACGTGGCGCAGCACCGGCATCGGGCTGATGCGCTGGCGCAGGTGGATGCCCGCCGCGGTCGCCAGGCCGGCAATGAAGGTGGGCAGGCCCAGGTCGGCATTGAACGCGGACGCCAGCATCAGCACGATGGCGGTCAGAATGATGCCCAGGCCGGTCAGACGCGCCCCGGCGCTCAGCGGCTGCGCCGGGATGTCGGCCTGCAGGGGCTGGCGCAGGGCGTCGCGCTGGGTGTAGCGCAGCGCCAGATAGGTCAGGGCGATGGCGGCCACCGACGGCAGGGTGAACTGCCGCAGCCAGTCGAGCAGCGGCGGCATCTGGCTGCCGTACACCACCAGGTTGGCAGGGTTGGAGATCGGCAGGACGAAGCTGGCGGCGTTGGCGATGAAGGCGCAGATGAACAGGTAGGGCAGCGGGCGTGCGCCGGCGGCCTTGGCCGCCGCATACACGGCCGGGGTCAGCACCACGGCGGTGGCGTCGTTGGACAGGAAAACGGTAACCAGGATGCCCACCAGGAACACCAGGTCGAACAGGCGCCGCGCCGAGCCGCGGGCGTGGCGCGCGGCCACCATGGCCAGCCAGTCGAACAGCCCCTGCTGGCGGGCCAGCTCGGCCAGCACCATCATGCCGATCAGGAACAGGTAGACGTCCAGGCCCTTGCCGACCGCGCCCAGCGCCGCCTGCCAGGGAACCAGGCCGGTCGCCGTGACCAGCAAGGCCGCGCCGCCCGCCCAGACGTATTCGGGCAGGTTCCAGGGGCGCAGCAGAATGCCGACGATCGCCAGGGCGGAAATGGCCCAGAGGGCAAGGGTGGCGTCGGAAAAAGGCATCGGAACGGCAACGGCGGGACAGGGGAGCCGCGATTATCGCCTGCCAGGCGGCCTGGCGTGAGCCGGCAGCCAGGCGCCGGGGGCACCCCGTTGCCGCCATACGACGGTGGGCGCTAGTTGATCTGCAAGGTGTACATGGCCTGTCCGCGCACCAGCGTCAGCAGCAGCGGCTGCCCCGGCGCGGCGCCCGCCAGCAGCCCGCGCAGGTCGGCCAGCCGGCTGACCGGGCGCTGGTTGACGCCGATGATGACGTCGCCGCGCTGCATCCGCGCCGCGACCGGCCCGCGGTCGGGGTAGGTGGCGCTGACGGCCACGCCGTCGTTGCCCTTGAGCCGCTGTTCGCGGCCGATCTCGGTGAATTCCACGCCGTTCAGCCGTGCGTCAAGAGAGCCGCCGTGCAGCCGTTCGTTCTTTTCCGGTTCGATGCGCAGCACGGCTTCGGTGCGCTGGCCGGCGCGCAGCAGCGTCAGCCGCACCTGCTTGCCCACCGGCAGCAGCCCTTCGGCATTGCGCAATTGGGCGCTGGTGCCGATGGACCTGCCATCCACCGCCAGGATCTGGTCACGCGCCTGCACGCCGGCCTGCTGCGCCGGCGAACCGTCCGCCACGCGCGCCACCGCCACGCCCGTCGTGCCCGGCGCCAGTCCCAGCTGGCGGGCGTTGCGCGGGGTGACGTCGACGGTGTCCAGCCCCAGCCCGCCGCGCTGTACCTGGCCGTGTTGCAGCAACTGGCGCATGACTTCGCCGGCCAGGTTGGACGGGATGGCGAAGCCGATGCCGACGTTGCCGCCGGACGGCGTGTAGATCATGGTGTTGATGCCGACCAGTTCGCCGTTCAGGTTGACCAGCGCGCCGCCCGAGTTGCCGGGGTTGATGGACGCGTCGGTCTGGATGAAGTTCTGGTAGCCGGCCGCGCGCAGGCTGGAGCGTTCCAGCGCCGACACGATGCCCGACGAGGCCGATTGGCCCAGGCCGTAGGGGTCGCCGATGGCGACCACGAAGTCGCCGACGCGCAGGTCGCTGGAGTCCGACAGGGTCAACGCCTGCAACTTGTCGGGCGGAATGCGCAGCACCGCCAGGTCGGTGTCGGGGTCGCTGCCGACGACCGTGGCGGTGAAGCTGCGGCCGTCCTGCAGCGAGACGCGGATGGACGTGGCGCCGCGCACCACGTGGTGATTGGTCAGGATGTTGCCCTGGGTGGCATCGACGATGACGCCCGAGCCGATGCTCTGGCGGCCGGCCTCGGCGGCCTGGCCGATGCCGGGCGCCTGGCGGCTGTCGCCCTGGGCGGAAATGTTGACGACGGCGGGGGTGACGCGTTCGAGCATCGGCGCCAGCGACGGCAGCGGCTGGCCGTCCACGGCCATGGGCAGGGCGGCCCGAGCGGCGGGGACAAGCGAGGTCGCCAGGAGCGTAGCGGCCAGCGCCAGGGCGCGCGCCAACGAGGTGCGCCGGCGGGCGGCCAAGTGGGTGGACCAACGGATGGCCTGCTGCGGGAATCCGCAGGCGGACGAAAGCAAAGTCATGGAACCGTCAGGCAGAACCTGTGTGGGGATCAGCGTGCCAGTATCGCCCTGCGCCGCGTCGCCCATATGACCGATAAAGCGTGCTTCGTGGCCCGTATCGCCCCCTTCGGCCGGCCAGGCGTGACGCTGGCCGACGCAAGCCGGCGCAGCGTGCCGTTCGTTTAGAACCCCACCGCCTGCCCGTCGCGGCGCGAGTCCGACGCCGCCACGTAGCCGCCTTGCGGCAGCCGGCAGATCAACTGGGCCGAGCCGAATTCCAGGCTGTCGGCCGGCGCCACCGCCACGTTGTGGCCGCGTTGGCGCAGCGTCTGCACCACATCGTCCGGCAGGTGCGCTTCGACGTTGACCACCGGGCCTTTCTCGACCCGGAAGCGTGGCGCATCGCTCAGCGCCTGCGGGTTCTGGCCGAAGGCCGCCAGGCGCGTCACCATTTGCAGGTGGCCCTGCGCCTGCATCGAGCCGCCCATCACGCCGAACGACATCACCGGTTCGCCGCCGCGCGTGACGAAGGCGGGGATGATGGTGTGCATCGGCTTCTTGCGCGGCGCGACCTGGTTGGCGTGGCCGGGCGTCAGCACGAAGTTCAGGCCGCGGTTGTGCAGGCTGATGCCGGTGCCCGGCACCACCACGCCCGACCCGAAGCCGTGGTAGTTGGACTGGATGAACGACACCATGGTGCCGCCGGCGTCGGCGGTGGTCAGGTAGACCGTGCCGCCGGTGGCGGGCGTGCCGGCCACCGGCACGGCGGCGCGGTCCATCGAGATCAGGCGGGCGCGCTCGGCCAGGTAGGCCGGGTCGAGCAGGGCGCGCGCGTCGGTGCGCATGTGGCGCGGGTCGGCGACGTGGTGGTGCAGGTCGGCGAACGCCAGCTTCATGGCTTCGATGCTGACGTGGTAGTAGTCGGCGCTGTCGCGGCCCATGGATTCCAGGTCGAATCGTTCCAGCATGCCCAGCGCCATCAACGCCGAGATGCCCTGGCCATTGGGCGGGATTTCGTGCAGTTCGTAGCCGCGGAACGATTGCGAGATCGGCTCGACCCATTCGGGGCGGTGCTCGGCCAGGTCGTCGGCGGTCAGCGCGCCGCCCGAGCGGGCCGCGAAGTCGGCGATCCTGGCGGCCAGCGCGCCGCGGTAGAAGCTGTCGCCACCGCTTTCGGCGATCTCGTGCAAGGTGCGGGCCTGGTCGGGAAAGCGCCACCATTCGCCGGGCAGCGGCGCGCGGCCCTGCGGCAGGAAGGCCTCGGCAAAGCCTGGCTCGTGCGCCAGCTTGGGCATCTGGGTGGCCCACTGGCGGGCGATGGTGGGGCTGACGGGAAAGCCGTCTTCGGCGTAGGCGATCGCCGGTTCGAACAGCGTGGCGAACGGCAGCTTGCCGAAGCGGTCCGACAGGGCCTTCCAGCCCGCCACCTGGCCCGGCACGGTGACCGTGCCCCAGCCCGTGGCCGGCATGGCCTCGCGTCCGGCGAAATACTCGGGCGTCCAGGCGGCCGGCGCGCAGCCGCTGGAATTCAAGCCATGCAACCGCCCTTCGTGCCAGACCAGCGCGAACATGTCGCCGCCGATGCCGTTCATCACGGGTTCGACGACCGTCAGCGCGATGGCGGTGGCGATGGCGCTGTCCACGGCATTGCCGCCGGCCAGCAGCATGCGCAGCCCCGCTTGCGCCGCCAGCGGCTGGCTGGTGGCGACCGCGTTGGCGGCCAGCACCGGCATTTTTCGGGAAGCGTAGGGGAAAGACCAATCGAAGGGGGAAGACATGGGCAAGGTTTTCTAAGGAGGTTTACTGCGGCGTGATGCCGGCCTGGTCGATCAGTTGCTTGGTGCGCGGGATTTCGGCCTTGATGAAGGCGGCGAATTCCTCGCGGCTGCCGCCCCGGGGCTCGGCGCCGGCTTCGGCCAGCTTACCGCGCAGCACGGGGTCTGCAAGCACCTTGTTGACGGCGCGGTTCAGCTTGTCCAGCACGGGGGCCGGGGTGCCTTCCGGCGCCACCAGGCCGTACCAGGGGGCAATGTCGTAGCCGGCGTAGCCTTGCTCGGCGATGGTGGGAATGTCGGGCGCCAGCACCGAGCGCTGCGAATTCGACATGCCCAGGGCCAGCAGCGCGCCGCTCTTGACCTGCGGCAGGCCGGTCATGATGGTGTCGAAGTACATCGACACCTGGCCGCTCAGCAGTGCCGGAATGGCTTCGCCGGCGCCCTTGTACGGCACGTGCAGGATGTCGATGCCGGCCACCGACTTGAGCATTTCGCCGGCCATGTGCGAGGTGGTGCCCGTGCCGAACGAGGCATAGGTCAGCTTGCCGGGGTTGGCGCGGGCGTAGGCCACCATTTCGGGCAGCGTCTTGAACGGCTGCTGCGGATTGGCCAGCAGGATGTTGGGCGTGTAGGCCACCATCGACACCAGCGCGAAGGCGTCCGGGTCGTAGGCCAGGCGCTTTTGCAGGAAGCGGTTGGTGACGATCGCGGCCGGGCCGCCCATCAGCAGCGTGTAGCCGTCGGGGGCCGACCGCGCCACCGAGGCGCTGCCGATCGCGGCGGCGGCGCCGGGGCGCGCTTCCACCACAAAGGGCTGGCCCAGTTCGGTGGACAGCGCCGCGCCCAGCTGGCGCGAAATCAGGTCGGTGGCCGAACCGGCCTGGAACGGCACCACGATGCGCACGGGATGCTGCGGCCAGTCGGTGGCGGCGGGGGCGCTCTGGGCGCCCGCCTGGGCGGTGAAGGCCAGGGCGGCGGCGCAGCCCAAGGCCCGGATGAGACGAAATTGCATGGATTCCCCTTGATCGCGAAGTAATCAGGCTATGTAGCCAGGCGGTTGCGCCGGCCGGGTCTGTCGCCCGTTGCGTTGCGGCGGGCGCGCACGGTCGTCGCGCCAGGACTGGATTTGACGCGACCCGGCCGGCCGCGGCCATAGGTATTTGCATCCATGGATCACTGGATCCAATTTGTGTTATTTTTGCGTTTATCTATCATGGCGCCTTTGCGAAACCCCGGGGACGAAGATGCTGCAATTCCAGAAGACAGCCGTCAGCGCCGAAGAAGAGGCGTACCTGCACCTGCAACGCGAGATCCGGCTGGGCAACTACCCGCCCGGGCACCGGCTCGTCCCGGACGTCATCGCCAACGAAATCGGCACCAGCCGCATGCCGGTGCGCGGCGCCTTGCGCCGGCTGGCATCCGAAGGGCTGGTGGACATCCGCGCCAATCGCGGCGCCGTGGTGCGCGGCCTGAACCAGCAGGAAATGCTTGAGGTCTTCGAGATGCGTTCGGTGCTCGAAGGCCTGGCCATGCGCAACGCCGTGCTGAACATGAGCGCCGAACACGTGCGCCGCCTGGCCAGCATGCTCGACCAGCTGGAGCAAGGGTCGGGCGATTACCTGGACTGGACCACCGCGCATCGCGATTTCCACGAATACCTGTGCAGTTTCTGCCAGCAGCCGCGCCTGCTGCGCCAGATTTCAGAACTGCACTCGGTGGTCGAACCCTATATGCGCCTGTGGGCGGCCCAGCCGGGCCGCGTGCTGCGAGTGCGCGAGTCGCACCAGGAACTGATCGACGCGCTGCAAACGCGCGATCCCGACCGGTGCGAAGCGGCGATGCGCCGGCATGTGCTCAATACCGTACCGGCGTTGCAGGCGTTCCTGGAACAGGCGGGCTGATCGGACCGGGGCGGCGGCCCCGGCGCCAGACCTCGGTGCCAAGCCCGTCGCCGCAGCCGTCAGGCTTCACGCAGCTTGCGTTTCGGCTTGCGCTTGAACTTCACTTCACTGGCCAGCACCCCGGCCACGATCAGCGCGGCGCCCACCAAGGCCAGCGCGGGCAGGCGGTCGCCGGCCAGCCGGCCGACAATGCCGCCCCACACCGGTTCGCCCGCGTAGATCACGGTGGCGCGGGTCGGCGACACCGACTTCTGCGCCCAGTTCATCGTCAGCTGGATCACTGCGCTGGCCAGGCCCAGGCCGATGGCCGCACCGGCCCACAGCCACGAGAACGTGGGCACGCCTTCGCCCAGCATCGGCATCAGCGCAAACGACACCAGACCCGCCGTCAGCAACTGCACGGCGGTGACGCGGCGGCTGTCCACCGATTGGGCGAAGTGGCCGATCAGGATGATCTCGGCGGCAATGGCCGCGGCGCCGGCCAGGGTGGCGATTTCGCCGGGGCTGAAATGCAGGGAACCCGCCTCGGGTCCGGCCAGCAGCACCAGGCCGGTGAAGGCCAGCGCCACGCCGACCCAGCTCATCAGGCCAGGCGGGCGTTTCAGCACGGCCCATTGCAACAGCGGCACGATCGGCACGTACAGCGCGGTGATGAACGCCGACTGGCTGCTGCTGATGGTGCGCAGCCCGACCGTCTGCAGGTAGTAGCCCAGGAACAGCGCGCTGCCGATCGCGATGCCCGCGCCGGCCTCGTGCCGCGTCAGGCCCGCCATGTGCTTGCGAAACAGCAGCATCGACATCGCGCCGGCGATGGTGAAGCGCAGGCCCACGAAGAACAGCGGTCCGCTATGCTGCATGGCGATATGGATAATGAGGAAAGTGCTTCCCCACAGCATGGTGACCAGCCCCAGGGCGATTTCCTGGCGCGACAGGGCGAACATCGATTTGGGCTTCACGGCAGACTTGAGGTGTCACTAATTTGAGCAATATACTGCACATCACCAATTCCGACCGCGATGTCCTCACCCACGTCGGGGCCAACCTCAAACGGTTGCGCAAGGCGTCGGGCCTGAGCCAGACCGCGCTGGCCGATGCGTCCGGCATCAGCCGCCGCATGATCGCGGGCTTGGAAGCCGGCACGGCCAACATCAGCCTGTCCAGCCTGGACAAGCTGGCGCATGGGCTGGGGGTGGGGTTCGTGGACCTGGTCAGTGACCCGACGCGGGAACGCCGCCGCATCGAGGCGCGCGCCTGGCGCGGCAAGCGCCCGGGCAGCCAGGCGGTGCTGCTGGGCGCGGCCCCCGCCAGTTGCGAGGCGCAGCTATGGCTGTGGGTGCTGGCGCCGGGCGAGACCTACGTGGCCGAGCCCGATCCGCCTGGCTGGCACGAGATGGTCTACGTGATGGAAGGCACGCTGCAGCTGGAATTGTCGGGCGTGGCCCGGCAGGTGGCGGCCAACGATTTCGTCATCTACAGCAGCGCCCAGCCGTATGCGTATCGCAACGATGGCGACACCCCGCTGCGGTTCGTGCGCAACGTCTTGAGATAGCGCACCGCTCGCCGTCGATGCCGAGCGGCGCCGATGCTGGCGTGCCTTCGCCCGGGTGCGGCCGCTCACCGCTAAGCCAGTTCCGGCCGCGCGAAGCGCCGGTTCTTCAATACCGGCAGCACCTCGCGCGCATGGCGGATCCGTGCGGGATCCAGGTCGGCGAACAGCAGCGTGGCCTGCTCGCCCGCCTGGGCGATCACCACTCCCAGCGGGTCCACCACCATGCTGGCGCCGATATTGCGCGGCCCGCATTCGCCCACGGCCGCCACGTAGCAGGTGTTCTCCAGCGCCCGCGCGGTGCTCAGCACCGCCCAGTGCGCTTCCTTCAGCGGTCCCTTGACCCAGGCCGACGGCACCACCAGCACGTCGGCGCCATCCAGCGCCAGACGCCGCGCCAGCTCGGGAAAGCGCAGGTCGTAGCAGGTCATCATGCCCACCTGCATGCCGGCCACCGGCACCAGCGGCGGCACGTCCGACCCCGGCACCACGTTGACGGACTCCTGCATCGAAAATGCATCGTACAGGTGCAGCTTGCGGTACTGGGCGATGATCTCGCCACGGCGCAGCGCCACCTGCGTGTTCCAGACGCGGCCCCCGTCGGCCGGCGTGTGCACGGTCATGATGACGATCAGGTCCAGCGCACGCGAGGCGTCCAGCAGTTGCGACAGGAACGGACCGTCCAGCGGCTGGGCGGCGCGGCGCACCAGGTCGGGGTCGGCGATGTCGCGGGCCAGGATGCCCTCGGGCAGCACCAGCAGGTCGGCGCCGGCGGCGGCTGCGCGGCGGATCAGGTCTTGGCAAAGGCGGGCATTGTCTTCCCAGGTCGGGTGGACGGCGAATTGCCCCAGGGCGATTTTCATGGCGATTCCTTGGCGGTGATGGTTTGAAGCGTCGGCACGCGTTCAGGGCGCGCGCGGAAACAGCTCGTCCGGCGTCATGACGCGATCGGTCAGTTGCTGCGCATGCAGTTCGGTGGCGAAGTCGGCGATCATCTTCCGATTCGGCTCCAGCCCGTTGCGGTTCCAGCCGGCGGGCAGGTCGCGCGAGGTCTGGATCAGCTCGTCCAGAATCCAGGGCGTGGTGTCGGCATACTTGCGGCGCTTGTCCAGCCACAGCGTGGCGGACGCGTCCAGCGCTTCGCTCAGCGCCTGCGCGATCCACGGGTGGGCGCAGGCCAGCGCGGGCTTGATGCCCAGCAGATGGATGCCCGGCACGTAGCCCACCTGACGGAAGTAATCCACCTCGCTGTCGCGGCAGGCCGGTAGCAATTGGCGCAGGTCCGAGCTGGCATCGAAGAAGCCGTCGGGCATGAAGGGCGTGAACACCGCGTCCAGTTCGCCGCTGCGCAGCAGGTCCACCAGCGGCCGTTCGCCGGGCGCCGCCTCGATCACGCCGGGCCGGCCAAAGCCGCCCAGGCGATCGGTGATGGGATGCGCGCCGGTCAGGCGGCCCACTTGCCAGCGGGCGTCGTCCACGCCGATGCCCTCGCGTCGCAGCAGCGCGCGCGTCCAGGTGTTGCCCGAATCCTGCCAGCCGGTCATGCCGATGCGGGCGCCGGCCAACTGGTCCAGCCGGGTGATGCCGCTGGACCGCGCGGTAATGATGCAGCGGTGGCGAAAGCCACGCATCAGGAAATGCGGCACGCCGACGATGTCGGTGCGGCCCCGGGCGCGGCCCAGGCAGTACCGGCTCATCGACATCTCGCCCGCATCGAAGCGCGGGTCGCTCGCCAGGTCGTCGGGCAGGGTACCTACGCGATGGACGTCGAGGTCGATGCCGGGGACGGTGACGTCACCGAGTGCGAGCGGCACGATGTAATCCCAGTCGCGCACGGCGAGCCGGATCTTGATCTTCATGGGAGTCGTCCTCGCGGCCGGACGGCCGCGGTTCAGGGATGGGAAAAGAAGCCGTTCAGTCCAGGCGGATGCCGCGGGCTTTCACGATGTCGCGCCAGAAGGTCTGCATGCCGACCTGCATCTTGAGCAGGTCGTCGCCATACAGGTCCAGGATGTCGTTGCCCGAATTCAGGATGAACTCGCGCAGCGCCGGGGTCTTGAGCGCCTGCCGCAGGGCGCCCTGCAGCTTCTCCACCACCGCGGGCGGCGTGCCGGCCGGCGCATACAGCGCCGTCCAGCCGTACAGCGTCAGGCTGGGATAGCCCAGTTCGGCCACGGTCGGTACGTCCGGCGCCTCGGCCACGCGGGCGTCGCTGGTGGCGGCGATGGCCACCGTCTTGCCCGACTTCACGTAGGGCAGGGCGGACGACGGCGTATCGAACAGAATGTCGATGGTGCCGCCGATCAGGTCGGATTCGGCCGCCGCCGGCCCCTTGTACGGAATGTGCGACAGCTGGATGCCGGCCAACTGGCTCAACAGTTCGCCCAGCAGGTGCGGATTGGTGCCGGGGCCGGCGCTGCCGTAGGTGAGCTTGCCCGGTTCGGCCTTGGCGCGGGCGATCAGGTCCTGCACGCTGCGGATGCCCGACGCCTTGCTGGCCACCAGCACGAACGGCGACCGCGAAATGATGCCGATCGGCGCGAAGTCCTTGTTCTCGTCGTACGGCAGCTTGCGGCTCAGCACGATGGGCAGCATCACCATCGCGCTGGACGCGCCGGCCAGCAGCGTATAGCCGTCCGGCGCCGCCTTGGCCACGGCATCCACGCCGATCGCGCCGCCGGCGCCCGAGCGGTTTTCCACCACGAAAGACTGCCCCAGCTGCTCGCCCATGGCCTTGCTGACGGCGCGCGCCAGCACGTCGGACGACGCGCCGGGCAGGGTGTGGACGATGACCTTGACGGGTTTGGACGGGTAGGCATCCGCGGCTTGCGTCCCGCCGGCCAGGCCCAGGCAAAGTGCGGCCGCGGCGGCCAGTCGGTGTACTGCGTTCATGGAATTCCCCTTGCTGTTTTTACGACGGCGCCATCGTTGAGCGCCATCGGCAGGGCCATTGTCAGGACGAGGGGTAATGTGCGTCAATGTCGAAATTCGGCATAAAACTTGCATATTTCGCAACTGTCTGGAGACGCATCTTGAACTTCATGGCCCTGGAGGCGCTGCGCGCCTTTGTCGAAGGCGGCAGCATCGCCGAGGCGTCGCTGCGCATCCATCGCAGCGCGTCACAGGTCAGCCGCCTGCTGGCGACGCTGGAAGAAGAGGCGGGCTTTCCGCTGCTGGTCAAGGAAGGGCGGCGGCTGTCCCTGACCGAGCAGGGCCAGGGCTTTTACCAGCGCATCGACGAGATGCTGCGGGCCGGCGACGCCGTCACCGAATATGCCCGCGGCGCGCGGCGCAAGAATCGCACCCACGTCAACGTGCTGGTGGCCCAGCACCTGATCGAAGGCCTGCTGGTCGAGGCCGTGGCCCGCGCGGTGCAGGAAGACAATGCCTTCGGCGTCACCATCAATGCGCGCATGCCGCCCAATGTGGATGCCTGGATCAGCCAGCAGCATTTCGACCTGGCATTGGCGCAATTGCCGGTCGAACACGCGCTGCTTACCACCGAAGTGCTGGCCGAATCGCGCGCCGTCGCCCTTCTGGGGCCCGACGATCCGCGTGCGGCGCAGGCGGTGATTACGCCGCAGATCCTGGGGCAGGGCCGCTTCATCGGGCTGCCGCTGCGCGGCGCGCTGTACCACCGCTACGCGCGCGCCTTCGCCAAGGTCGGTTACCAGCCCGAGGCCCAGTTCGATGTGTCGTTCGGCTTCATCGCCTGCCAGTTGGCGGTGCGCGGCTGCGGCGCGGCGCTGAGCGATCCGTTGACGGCGCTCACGCAGACGCACCTGGGGGCGCAGATCCGCCGCTTCGAACCCGAAACGCCGCTGCAATACGGCCTGATCTACCCCAAGGCGCGCCCGCCGTCGCCCGCGGCGCAGTTGCTGATCCGGCATTTACGCGAGGTGGCGGCGGAAAAGCTGCAAAGCGTGGATGCGCTGATCGCGGCGGGGCCGGCGCAGGGGCGGCCCAAGCCGGCGCGTGGCGGGCGGCAAGCCCCCCGCAGCCGATAGGGGGGCGGAATGGATGCCGTGGGTTTGCCGCAACGGCCCGATTTTTCCCCTGCCACGGCGGCAGGCCTCTCGGCTAGAATCGAGAATAATATTCATTCTTAAGCCGCTCGGTTGCATGGGCGTCACGTTCGCCCCATGTCAGACCAGGCCCCCACCCTCTCTCTCGAAGCGCTCTACAGCGACCACCACCCCTGGCTGGTGGGCATGCTGCGGCGCAAGCTCGGCAACCGCGACAACGCCGCCGACCTGGCGCAGGACACCTTCCTGCGCGTGCTGGCCAACCGCAATGTCGAAGCCATCCTGCGTCCGCGCGAATACCTGGCCACCATCGCCCGCGGGTTGGTGACCGATGCCTATCGCCGCCAGGCCATCGAACGCGCCTACCTGGAAACCCTGGCCGCGCGGCCCGAGCCGGTCGCCATTTCGCCCGAAGCGCGCGCCATCGTGCTGGAAACCGTGCTGGCCATCGACCGCATGCTGGACGAGTTGGGGCCGCGCACCCGCGAGATCTTCCTGCTGGTGCAGTTCGAGGAACTGACCTACGCCCAAGCCGGCGCCAAGCTCGGCGTTTCCGTCACCACCGTCAAAAACCACATGGTGCGCGCGCTGACGCAATGCCTGCTGCTGGCCGCCGACCAGGGTGTGCAAGTCGGCAGGCCATAGAGACTTCCTACCGTGTTGCAACGTACTGATCCATGACGGTTTCCGCAGAAACGCTTGAAGCGGCCGCGCGCTGGTACGTGGCCTTGCAGGACACCGACGCCGACGAGGCAACGCGGGCCGGTTGGGGCCGATGGCTGGACGCCGACGCCCGCCATCGCCAGGCCTGGGCGCGCATGCTGGATTTGCAAGAGCGCCTGGGCAGCGTGCCCGGCGACCTGCTGTTGCCCACCTTGCAGGCCGCCCGCCAACAGCAACGCCGGCGCCTGCTCGCCCTGGCCGTGCTCGCTGGGGGCGGGGCGGCGCTGGGCATGTACAACGCGCCTGCATGGCGGGTGCTGACCGCCGGGCTGCGCACCGCCACCGGCGAACGGCGCACCGTCACGCTGCCCGACGGCGGCATGCTCTATCTGAATACCGGGTCTGCCGTTGACGTCGACTACGGGTCCGAACGCCGGCTGCTGCGCCTGTACCAAGGGGAAGTCCTGGTGCAGACCGCGCCCGACAACGCGGGCCGCCGGCCCTTTGAAGTGCTGACGCCGGACGGCAGCGTGCGCGCGCTGGGCACGCGTTTCTCGGTGCGCCGCGAAGAACATGCCACGCGGGTGGCGGTATTCCAGGACGCCGTGCTGCTGCAGCCTGCCGATCCGGGCAGCGCTTCGCAGCGCCTGTCGGCCGGCCAGCAAAGCCTGCTGACGGCGCGCGCCGCCGCCGCGCCCCAGTCCGTGGTGCAGGGCCAGGCCGCCTGGGTCGACGGTCGGTTGGTCGCCATTGACCAGCCGCTGGGTGACTTCATCGCCGAGCTGGCGCGCTATCGCAGCGGCAGCCTCTCGTGCGATCCGGCGGTGG
>PJUB01000445.1_pt1 | contig 15621 bp, 14 predicted proteins | sample 1512141 | NCBI WGS metagenome assembly PJUB01 (sample SAMN08177677, study PRJNA422409) | Soil metagenome, whole genome shotgun sequencing project. | isolation source: Soil enriched on filter paper: alkali lignin treatment | place: USA: Madison | collected 2015-01-15 | reverse complement strand
TAGTGAGGCAGACTTTGGCGTAAATGACATAATTCCCTTAAAAAACGCCATCGTGTTCCCCAGGCCTGAATGACCTGCCTTGCAGACCGATGCGCGCCGGAATCCATGCCAGGCCTTTTCAATCGCTACAGGCGCTTGCCATGCCCCATGTCGTCGCTTTTCTGCTCGTGCCCGACTTCCAGCTGCTGGACATGTCCGGCCCCGCCGCCGTGTTCCAGACCGCGGGCGCCCTGGCGCACACGGCGGCCGGGCCCGCCTACACGGTGCTGACGGTATCGGAACAGGGCGGCCTGGTGCGCAGCACCAGCGGCATCGAGATCCAGACCCGCCCCTGGCGCGGCCTGCGGGCCGACACCCTGATCGTCTCGGGCGGCGAGGGCGCGCGCGAATTCGCCGTCACGCCCGGCATGCGGCGTTATCTGCACGCCCAGCGACAGGCGGGTCGACGGCTGGCCAGCGTCTGCACCGGCGCCTTCGTGCTGGCGGGCGCCGGGTTGCTGGATGGCCTGCGCGCCACCACTCACTGGCGCCGCGCGGCCGCGCTGGCGCGCAACCATCCGAGCGTGCGGGTCGACGCCGACAAGATCCACATCCGCGACGGCGATACCTGGACGTCGGCCGGCATCACCGCCGGCATCGACCTGGCGCTGGCGATGGTCGAAACCGACCTGGGGGCCGACCTGGCCGCGGAGACCGCACGAGAAATGGTGGTGTACCACCGGCGCTCGGGCGGCCAATCGCAGTTCTCGGCATTGCAGGACCTGGCGCCCGAAAGCGACCGCATGCGGGCAGTCCTGGAACACATCCGCAGGCATCTCGGCACGGCGCTGTCCGTGGACCAGTTGGCCGAAGTGGCCTGCGTCAGCCCGCGCCAGTTCCTGCGCAGCTTCAAGGCCGAAACCGGCGAAACGCCGGCCAAGGCGGTCGAGCGCATTCGCGCCGAAGCCGCGCGCGGCCTGATCGCGGCGGGCGACAGCAGCATTGAAAGCATCGCGCGGCGGGTCGGCTTCACCGATACCGAGCGCATGCGGCGGGCATTCCTGCGCGTCTACGGCCAACCGCCGCAGGCGCTGCGGCGGGCGGCCCGAAGCCAGGCTGCCGCCGCCTGACAGGGCGTCTGCCGGGCCAGGATCGCCAGGCGGGTCCGGTTAGCGCGGGCACGGGCCCCGCCGCCGCGCCATGGCCCTGGTTTTCGTCGCGACAGCACTGCGCCGCCCGGGGTGACATGGCATTTCGGGCGGTTGCGGCTACACTTGTCCGCCGTTTTGCTTTCAGCCCCCGAATTTCCATGATTTCCACCGCATGCGGCGTCGACTTCGGCACGTCGAACTCCACCGTCGGCTGGAGCCGCCCCGACCAGCGCGCGCTTCTCGCCCTTGAAGACGGCAAGACCACCTTGCCCTCGGCCATTTTCTTCCACGACGAAGATGCCGAGGTCAGCTACGGCCGCGCGGCCATCTCCGACTACCTGGCGGGCTACGACGGGCGCCTGATGCGCTCGATGAAGAGCCTGCTGGGCAGTTCGCTCATCGACGGCTCGACCGAGGTGCAGGGCCGCTCGATTCCGTTTCGCGTGCTGCTCACCCGCTTCATCGCCGAACTCAAGCGCCGTGCCGAAACCGCCGCCGGGCGCGAGTTCACGCGCGCCGTGCTGGGCCGGCCGGTGTTCTTCGTGGACGACAACACGGCCGCCGACCAGACCGCGCAGGACACGCTGGGTGAAATCGCGCGCAGCGTCGGCTTTACCGACATCGAATTCCAGTTCGAACCGCTGGCCGCCGCATTCGACTACGAATCGCAGATCGACCGCGAAGAGCTGGTGCTGGTCATCGACATCGGCGGCGGTACCTCGGACTTTTCGCTGATCCGCCTGGGGCCCGACCGCGCCGGCAAGGCCGACCGCCGTGAAGACATCCTGGCCTACGGCGGCGTGCATATCGGCGGGGTCGACTTCGACAAGCAACTGAGCCTGGCGCACGTGATGCCGCTGTTGGGCCTGGGCAGCCAGTTGCGCAGCGGCAAGGACGTGCCGTCCACGCAGTACGGCAACCTGGCCTGCTGGCACACCATCAACCAGGCGTACACGCGCAAGGCGGCCGAGCATTTCGCCTACATCCGCGCCGAAGCCGGCGACCGCGAAAAGATCGACCTGCTGCTCAACCTGATCAAGCAGCGCGCCGGCCACTGGGTGGCGGTGCAGGTGGAAGAGGCCAAGATCGCGTTGTCCGAATCCCCGGCCGCGCGCATCGACCTGTCGCGCATCGCCCCTGACCTGGGCGTGGACGTCACCCGTCCGTCATTCGATGCCAGCGTGGCGCGCCTGATCGAAAAGGTCGAGCAGACCGTGGGCGCGTTGTTGCGCGATGCGGGCGTGGCCACGACGGAAGTGGACACGGTGTTCTTCACCGGTGGCTCCAGCCGCGTGCCGCGCCTGCGCGAAAGCGTGTCGGCCCTGGTGCCGGGTGCGCGCAGCGTGGAAGGCGACCTGTTCGGCAGCATCGGCGCGGGTCTGGCGCTGGACGCGCGCCGCAAGTTCGACTGATCGCCGCCGGGTCGGCCTTCGCCTGCCTCGCCCGCACGGCCTGGATAGGGACCTGGCCGGCGCTGACCCGTGCCTACTTGGCCAGCATTGCCGGCACCCGCTCGGCCAGCGCGTCGATCGCGACGCGCGTGCGCGACGGCAGGTAGCGCGCCTGCGGCCAGACGGCGTGCACGTCGTGCGCGGCCATCATGTCGCCGTGCATCAGCACTTCCAGCTCGCCTGAACGCACATAGTGCGTCAGCATCCAGCACGGCAGCCACGCCAGCCCCGCGCCCGCGATGGCGGCGTCGGCGATGGCCTGCAGATCATCGAACCGCAGCCGCGGCGAGACGTGCAGCTGGATCACCTTGCCATCCGGCCCCATGACCGACCAGCCTTTCTCGACGCCGCCGTGGGCATAGACCACGCCCACGTGCTGGCGCATCTCGTCCAGCGTGGCCGGGCGGCCGTGGGCGGCGATATAGGCGGGTGAGGCGCCGATGCCCATGGTCTGCATGCCCAGGCGGCGCGCGGCCAGGCTGGCACTATCGGGCAGGCGGCCGATGCGGATGCCCAGGTCGTAGCCTTCCTCGATCAGGTCCACCACGCGGTCGTTGAAGGAAATGTCGATCTGCAGTTGCGGATACTGCAGGGCCAGTTCACGCAGCACCGGCGCCACGCAGTGCCGGCCGAACACCAGCGGCGCGCTCACCCGCAGGCGGCCTTGCGGCGAACGCCGGCCGCTGTCCAGCTCGGCCTCGGCGTCGTGCAGTTCCGCCAGCGCGCGCACGCAGCGGTCGTAATAGGCCTGGCCGGCGTCAGTCAGGCTTTGCTGGCGGGTGGTGCGGTGAAACAGCCGCGTGCCCAGCCGGGCTTCGAGGCGGGCAATGGCTTTGCCCACCGCCGAGCGGGTCAGGTTCAGGCGGTCGGCGGCCAGCGCGAAGCTGCCGGCCTCGGCGGCCTGCACGAAGACCTCGATGCCGCCCAGTCGGTCGTGGGGCGTGGGGGTGGCCATGATGATTGGTGCCTTGGTGGAAGCATTCAGTGGAAAAAATGCCGCCACTGGATAGTTTGGTTCCCGGATATCGTAACCCTACCGTGCCGCGCCGTCATGGCCGGCTTCCAGAACCCGATTCATCAAGGACCCTCATCATGCAGGCATACCAGATCAGCGGCGGGCAGGGCATCGGCTCGCTCAAGCGCGTGACGCTCACCTCGCGCGAACTCGGCCCGTTCGAGGTGCGCGTGCGCATCAAGGCCGTATCGCTGAACTTTCGCGACCTGATGGTCGCGCGCGGCGACTATCTGAAGACCTCGGGCAGCCCCGTCATTCCGGCGTCCGACGCCGCCGGCGAAGTCGTGGCCGCAGGTGCCGGCGTGACGCGTTTCAAGGCCGGCGACCGCGTCATGGGCGCCTTCATGCCCAACTGGATCGACGGCGACCCCACGCCCGTCAACACCGCGCTGGCCCCCGGCGCGGCGACCGACGGCGTGCTGGCCACCGAAGCGGTCTACGCCGAGCACGGCCTGGTGGCGATTCCGGATTCGCTGTCGGACGAGCAGGCCGCCACGTTGCCCTGCGCGGCCGTCACGGCCTGGAATGCCTTGTTCGTCGCCGGCCGCGCCCGCGCCGGCCAGACCGCCTTGTTGCTGGGCACCGGCGGGGTATCGATCTGGGGCCTGCAACTGGCCAAGGCCGCGGGCCTGCGCGCCATCATCACCTCGTCCAGCACCGACAAGCTGGCGCGCGCCCGCGAACTGGGCGCCGACGGCCTGATCAACTATCGCGACACCCCGCAATGGCAGGATGAAGTGCTGCGCCTCACGCACGGCGAAGGCGCGCACGTGGTGCTGGAAGTGGGGGGCGAGGGGACGCTCGTGCGCTCGGTGGCGTCGGCGCGCATGGGCGGCACCATCGGCATCATCGGCGGGGTCAGCGGCTTTGCCGCCACGCCGGTATCGCCGCTGGCGCTGATCGCCGGCAGCAAGCGCCTGGAAGGCATTTTCGTGGGCAGCCGCAAGATGCTGGAAGACGTGACGCGGCTGGTGCACACCGCGCGTATCGCGCCGGTGATCGACCGCGTGTTCGGTTTTGACCAAGCGCCGGCCGCCTTCGAACACCTGGCCTCGGGACGCCACTTCGGCAAGATCGTGATCCGCGTCGACGCCTGACGGGTGGGCCGGGCCGGCGCCGATGACGCGCAGGCGGCGTCATCGGGTCGGTTGTCGCAAGCGCGATGGTAAGCTGCAAGCTTGCCCGCCGGGCCGCCTGTTGCGCCCGCCGCTTGACTGCCGACCCGTCCCGCCATGATCCACAAGCCCGATTCGCACCTGTTCGAAGAACGCGTTGCCAGCGAAGCGCCCTACGAGGGCCGCTTCCTCAAGATCCGCAACGACACCGTCCGCCTGCCCAACGGCCATACGTCCACGCGTGAATACGTGGTGCATCCCGGCGCGGTGGTGGTGATTCCGCTGCTGGACGACGGCCGCGTGCTGCTCGAACGCCAGTACCGCTACCCGGTCGGCCAGGTAATGACGGAATTTCCCGCCGGCAAGCTGGACCCGGGCGAAGACCCGCTGGTCTGCGGCCAGCGCGAACTGCTCGAAGAAACCGGCTACACCGCTACGCAATGGGCCCGCGCCGGCGCCCTGCACCTGGCCATCGCCTATTCCACCGAGATCATCCACATCTACTTTGCACGCGGCCTGCGCGCCGGCCCGCAGCAACTGGACCCGGACGAATTCCTGGACGTCTTCAGCGCCCAGCCGGCCGACCTGATCGCCGCCTGCGCCCAGGGCCAGGTCACCGACGCCAAGACCCTGACCTGCGTGCTGTGGCTGCAGAACGTGCTGTCCGGCGCCTGGCAGCTGGACTGGCAAGACCATCCGGCCTGAGGCCCGCCGCGCCCTCGGCCGTTGTTCGCCCCCGGTTCCGCCATGCCCGCCTTTCCCGTGCTGCTGCAACCGTCCGGCCTGCGTTTCGAGGCCGACGCCGACACGCCCGTGCTGGCCGCCGCGCAGGCCGCGGGCATCAAGCTGCCCAGCTCGTGCCGCAACGGCACCTGTCGCGCCTGCATGTGCCTGCTGCTGGCAGGCGACATTGCCTACCGCATCGAATGGCCGGGCCTGTCGCGCGATGAAAAGGAAGAAGGCTGGATCCTGCCCTGCGTGGCCCACGCCTGTTCGCCGCTCGAGATCCAGTCCTTGCAGGCCGAACGCATCGAAGCCGCCCCACCCGCGCCGCCGCGGCCCCTGACCGGGGCGCGGCGCTAGCCGTCCTGGGTGGCCGGCTAGCGCCGCGTGGCGGCCGGCCCCCGCATCACTCGTGCTTGTGCATGGCCGACTGGTGCTTGGTGTCGCGCATGGTGGCGTACACCAGCAGCGAAATGAAGATCACGCCCGCCAGGTAGTAGTAGAACCATTCTTCATGGCCCTGCTGCTTGAACCACAGCGCAATGGCGGGCGCGGTGCCGCCGAAGATCGACACGGTGATTGCGTAGGGCACCGCCACGCCGGTGGCGCGGATATTGGTCGGGAACAGCTCGGCCTTCACCACGGCGTTGATCGACGTGTAGCCGGCCGTGAACACCCAGGCCGCGCAGATCAGCAGGAAGGCAATGAATGGCGACCGCGTGTGCGACAGCGTCATCAGGATCGGCACCGTCAGCGCCGCGCCCGCAATGCCGAAGAACACCAGCAGCGGTTTGCGCCCGATCTTGTCCGACAGCGCGCCATACAGCGGCTGCAGGATCAGCGCGAAGATCAGCGAGGCCGCAATGACATAGGTGGTGACGATGTCGGAGAACCCGGCCGTCTGCCGCACGAAGGTCTGCATATAGGTGGTGAAGGTGTAGAACGCCGCCGTGCCGCCGGCCGTCAGGCCCACCACGATGGCGACCTCGCGCGGATAGCGCAGCAGGCCGCGCAGCGAACTGGTCTGCGGCTTGCGCCGGCTGGCTTCCTTGTACGAATCGGTTTCCGGCATGTCGCGCCGCATCAATGCCGTGATGACGGCCAGCATCGCGCCGATCACGAACGGAATGCGCCAGCCCCATTGCACCAGCTGCTCGTGCGTCAGGAACACGTTCTGCAACAGCAGCAAGACCAGGATGGCGCATAACTGCCCGCCGATCAGCGTGACGTACTGGAAGCTGGAATAGAACCCCCGGTGCTCGGGGTCGGCGATCTCGGTCAGGTAGGTGGCGCTGGCGCCATACTCGCCGCCCAGGCTCAGCCCTTCGATCACCCGCGCCAGGGCCAGCAGCGCCGGCGCGGCCAGGCCGATGGACGCATAGGTGGGCGTGACCGCGATGATGAGCGAACCCACGCACATCATGCCCACCGACACCATCAATGACAGCCGTCGCCCGTGCCGGTCGGCCAGGTGGCCGAACAGCCAGCCGCCCAGCGGCCGCACGATGAAGCCGGCCGCGAACAGCGTGGCTGCATTCAGCTGCTGGACGACGGGGTCGTGCGAGGGGAAAAAGGCGGGGGCGAAGTACAGGGCGAAGGCGGTATAGGCGTAGAAGTCATACCACTCCACCAGGTTGCCCATGGAGCCGACGAAGATGGCCTTGATACGGCGTTTGGCGTCGGGCATGTCCAGATACGATTGGGTCATCGCTGTCTTCCAGGGAAGTCCGTACCCCCTTATCTTGCGCCCGCGGGCGCAAAAATGCACCCCTGTATCTCATTGAATTTATTCAGCTTTTGGTCAGAATGGCGGTGCGGCCCGCGCCGCGCGGGCGGCCGGAAAACGGGGCCTTACTTGCCCGGCGGCGCGATCACCGAGCAGGCTGCGGCGCCAGGGGGCGCGATGGCGTTTTCGCCCAGCAGGGCGCGCACGCCGCAGACCGAGCCGAACATGCCCTGGTTCTCGTGCCCCACGCCGGCCACTTCGAAACCCGCGCGGTGCAGGGTCACGGGCTTGGCGCCGCGGCTGGCCACGATGCGCTCGTATTGCAGGTAGGCGGTGCCGCGCGCCAGCCGGGTGGCGCCCTGGGCCTCGGCGCCGCAGGTCTTGTCCAGCAGGCGGTGTTCGGGGTTGTTGTCGGCGCCGCCCAGCAGATAGGTCACGTCGCGCGCGGCGTAGCGCACGAACAGCTTGTCGTCGGCGGCGTCGTGCGCGTAGGGCGGCAGCTTGTCAGTGCCGTACTTGTACTGGTTGTAGGTGGGGCAGATGCCGCGTTCGTAGGGCGCGTAGCCCTTGCCGTCCGGGCGCGGGCGCTCGTTGGTCAGGTACAGGTAGGACGAGGGGTTCGCCACCACGTAGCGCAGCGCCACGCCGTCGCGGCGCAGCGGGCCGTCGAGCTGGTTCAGCACGGCGTAGCGTTGCACCAGCTGGGCGCCGCCGGAATGCCCGGCCAGCACGATGCCGGCCAGCGTGGGCAGGCGCTTGCGGTCGTCCAGGCTGCGCAGCAGGTCGTCGATGACCTGGAACGAACTGACCGGCGCCGGCCGGCCCGCGGCCTGCACGCTGTCCTCGCCGTCTTCCCAGCCGGACTTGCGCCAGGCGGCCATGCCGGCAAAGCCGGAATCGATCACGCCGACAAACCGCGGCGCCAGGATCAAGGTATCGCCCGCGCGCGCCGGGTTGGCGGCCAGCAGGGTGGCGGCGGTTTCGTAATAGCGGTCGGCGTCGCGCTTGACGCCATGGAAGACGATGACGATTTGCTTGATATCGCGCAGGTCGTCGCGCGCCAGGTTGCGGTTAGCATAAACCGGTATCTTGTAGCGGCGGCCGGGCTTGCCCAGCTCAAGCGTCTGCCAGCGCGGCACCGCCACGCGCTTGGGCGCGGGCGTGGCTTCGTCGTAGTTGTAGGGGTCGGGCAGCGGCGTCTGGGCGCGTACGGCCGCAGGGGCCAGCAGCGCCAGGGCCAGGGCGGCCACCGCCGCGGCCCCGGCGGCACGCGCGCGCCGCGGAGACGGCGTCGGCGATGACGGGGCGGCGGGCGCGCGGTACATGGCGCGGGCAGGCAGGGTCAGCAGCCTTCGTGGCCCAGCAGCTGCTTGAGCGCGGGCAGGTCCAGGATGCGGACTTCGCGCTGGTTGATGCGGATCAGGCCGTCGCGGGCAAAGCGCGAGAACAGCCGGCTGACGGTTTCCAGCGTCAGGCCCAGGAAATTGCCGATTTCCTCGCGGCTCATGCGCAGCACGAACTCGGTGGACGAATAGCCCAGCGAGGCGTAGCGCTGCGACAGGTTCAGCAGGAAGGCGGCCAGGCGCTGTTCCGAACGCATCGAGCCCAGCGAGGCCAGCATCTGGTGCGACCGGGTGATCTCGCGGCTCATGAGGCGGCGAAACTGCTGCTGCAGCGACGGCAGGTGCGTGGCCACGCGGTCGACTTCGTTCAGGCGGATCACGCAGACTTCGGAGTCTTCCAGTGCGACGGCGGCCGACACGTGCTTGCCTTCCAGCATGCCGTCCATGCCGACGATTTCGCCGGGCAGGTGGAAACCGGTGATCTGGATCTGGCCGGTGGCGTCTTCAAGCTGCGTCTTCAGGCTGCCAAAGCGCACCCCGTAGACGGCATCAAGGGGATTGTCCAGCGAATACAGCGTTTTGCCTTTTTCAAGGCGCACGCGCTCTTTCACCAGTTCGTCCAGCTTTTCGACTTCGGCGGCGGCCATGCCGACCGGGACACACACGTGGCCCAGCATACACGTGGAACAGTGGGCGGCATCAGGGGCAACGGGGACCCGTTTTTGCATACGATGACCTCTAAAGTGGCCGGGCCTGGCGGGTAGCCGGGCAGGCGCAAAGCGTGAGACAGGTATCTATTGTAGTCCGTTGTTACTACGGGTGTCTTACGGGGTGGACAGGGGGCGGCCGCCGGGGACTTATCCGGCCGCCGGCCGGGCACGCCGGTAGGCCACCCAGTCGTCCCCCGCCACGTCGCGGGCCGCGCCGCGCAGGGCGGGGTCGATCGGGTAGTACTCGCAGGTCACGGGGGCGGCCCCGGCCGGGTCCAGGGGCTGGGCCAGCACCGTGCGGCGCACGAAGCAGCAGGGCTGGCCGGGCACGTATTCCTCGATCTCGTCCATCAGGGCGACGAGATCGGGCGTGACCTCGTAGATGTCGCCCAGCACCTGGCGTCCGTCGGCCACGGGGATCAGCCCCGGCCAGTCGCCGAAGTCCACCAGCGTGCCGGGCACGGTGGCCGCGCCCACATGCCGGGCAGGCGCCAGGCCGCGCGCCGCGGCGGCTTGCGCCAGATCATTGATTTCGCCCGCGCGTAGCGTGCCGTAGACAAAAACGTATATGCTCATAGTTCAGATTGTTGCGGTACGCGGATCCGTCCACGAGGCCCGGCCAGGTGTTGAAATTCTCGCATCCGGCCGCATATTCAGGTCATCGAGCCCGCCGGCATGTATCGGTCAGGCTCCTCAACAAGCCACTACGACCATTATGCGATTCGACAAACTGACTACCAAGTTCCAGCAAGCCCTGGCCGACGCTCAAAGTCTGGCCGCCCGCAACGACCATCCCTATATCGAGCCCGTCCACGTGCTGTCGGCGCTGCTGTCCGACCCCGACAGCGGCGCGGGCAGCCTGCTGGCGCGCGCCGGCGTGGCCGTCAACCGCTTGCAGCCGGCGCTGGACAGCGCCTTCAAGTCGCTGCCGCAGGTGCAGGGCGAAGACAACGTCCAGGTGGGCCGCGACCTGCAGGGCGTGCTGACCCGCACCGACAAGGAAGCCGCGCGCCGCGGCGACACCTACATCGCCAGCGAACTGTTCCTGCTGGCCCTGGCCGACGACAAGGGCGAAGCGGGCCGTATCCTGCGTGAAGCCGGCCTGCAGAAAAAGGCCCTGGAAGCCGCCATCGACGCCGTGCGCGGCGGCGAAAACGTGTCCGGCGCCGAAGGCGAATCCAATCGCGAAGCCCTGTCCAAGTACACGATGGACCTGACCGAGCGCGCCCGCCAGGGCAAGCTCGACCCGGTCATCGGCCGCGACGACGAAATCCGCCGCACCATCCAGATCCTGCAACGCCGCACCAAGAACAACCCGGTCCTGATCGGCGAACCCGGCGTGGGCAAGACCGCCATCGTCGAAGGCCTGGCGCAGCGCATCGTCAACGACGAAGTGCCCGAGACCCTGCGCGGCAAGCGCGTGCTGTCGCTCGACCTGGCCGCGCTGCTGGCCGGCGCCAAGTTCCGCGGCGAATTCGAAGAACGCCTGAAGGCCGTGCTCAAAGAGCTGTCGCTGGACGACGGCAGCAACATCGTCTTCATCGACGAGCTGCACACCATGGTCGGCGCCGGCAAGGCCGAAGGCGCGATGGACGCGGGCAACATGCTCAAGCCGGCGCTGGCGCGCGGCGAGCTGCACTGCATCGGCGCCACCACGCTGGACGAATACCGCAAGTACATCGAAAAGGATGCCGCGCTGGAACGCCGCTTCCAGAAGGTGCTGGTCGACGAACCCGATGTCGAGTCCACCATCGCCATCCTGCGCGGCCTGCAAGAGCGCTACGAGATCCACCACGGCGTCGAGATCACCGACCCGGCCATCGTGGCCGCGGCCGAACTCTCGCATCGCTACATCACCGACCGCTTCCTGCCCGACAAGGCCATCGACCTGATCGATGAAGCCGGCGCGCGCATCCGCATGGAAATCGATTCCAAGCCGGAAGTGATGGACAAGCTCGACCGCCGCATCATCCAGCTCAAGATCGAGCGCGAAGCCGTCAAGAAGGAAACCGACGACGCGTCCAAGCGCCGCCTGGGCGTCATCGAAGAAGAACTGGAAAAGCTGCAACGCGAATACAACGACTTCGAGGAAATCTGGAAGGCCGAGAAGGCCGCGGTGCAAGGCACCCAGGCCATCAAGGAAGAAATCGACAGCGTGCGCGCCGAAATGGCCGAACTGCAGCGCAAGGGCCAGTTCGACAAGCTGGCCGAACTGCAATACGGCAAGCTGCCCGACCTGGAAGCGCGCCTGAAGGCCGCTGAAGTGGGCGCGGCCCAGGCCGCCGAAGAAGCCGAAGGCGGCGAAGGCCGGCCGCGGCTCTTGCGCACCCGCGTCGGCGCCGAGGAAATCGCCGAGGTCGTGTCGCGCGCCACCGGCATTCCGGTGTCCAAGATGATGCAGGGCGAACGCGAAAAGCTGCTGCACATGGAAGACTACCTGCACAAGCGCGTGGTCGGCCAGGACGAGGCCGTGCGCCTGGTGTCCGACGCCATCCGGCGTTCGCGCGCCGGCCTGGCGGACCCGTCGCGGCCCTATGGCTCGTTCCTGTTCCTGGGCCCCACGGGCGTGGGCAAGACCGAACTGACGCGTGCGCTGGCCGAGTTCCTGTTCGATTCCGAAGAGCACATGATCCGCATCGACATGAGCGAATTCATGGAAAAGCACTCGGTGGCGCGGCTGATCGGCGCGCCCCCCGGATACGTGGGCTACGAAGAAGGCGGCTACCTGACCGAAGCCGTGCGCCGCAAGCCGTATAGCGTGGTGCTGCTCGATGAAGTCGAAAAGGCCCATCCGGACGTCTTCAACGTGCTGCTGCAAGTGCTGGACGACGGCCGCCTGACCGACGGCCAGGGCCGCACGGTGGACTTCCGCAACACGGTCATCGTGATGACGTCCAACCTGGGCTCGCACCACATCCAGAGCCTGGCTGGCAAGCCGTACGACGTGGTCAAGGAAGTGGTCTGGGACGAGCTCAAGCAGACGCTGCGGCCCGAGTTCCTGAACCGCATCGACGAAGTCGTGGTGTTCCATGGCCTGGAAGCGCAGCACATCGAGTCCATCGCCCGCATCCAGCTGCGCCGCCTGGCCGAGCGCCTGGAAAAGCAGGAGATGCGCCTGGAAGTGACCGAACCGGCGCTGGCGGAACTGGCCCGTGGCGGTTTCGATCCGGTGTTCGGGGCGCGGCCGCTCAAGCGCGCGATCCAGCAGCAGATCGAGAACCCGGTCGCCCGGTTGATCCTGGAAGGCCAGTTCGGCCCGCGCGACGTGGTGCCGGTGGATTGGCGCGACGGCAAGTTCGTCTTTACGCGCACCTTGCAGTAAACCGCGCCCTCGGCGCGGCGAGGTGGCTGCCTCGCCTGGCGCAAAGGCCCCGCCCGGGAAACCGGGCGGGGCCTTTTGTTCTTGGGGCGCCCGGCAGCCGGTCTGCCCCTAGGGGGCGGCGTAGTCCTCCCGTTGCTGGCGCATCTGCCTGCCCAGGCCTTGCAGCGACCGCAGCGCCAGCGCCAGGCCGCGCCGGGTGTCTTCGTCCCTGAACAGCTGGAACAGGCCCGCCAGGCCCGGCGGCTGCGCCTCTTGCATGCCCTGGGCCTGGGCCGCGCGCCACGCGTTGGCCAGCGTCCAGGCGGCGCCTGCCGCCTGGTCCGACAGGGCGCCCAGTTTTTCCACCATGGGCGCGTCCAGCAGATCCACCAGGTCGGACGCCAACGCCAGCAGGTCCACCACGTTGTCCAGGCGGCCGCTGTCGGCCAGGGGCCGCAGCTTGTCCGCCAGCAACGTCAGGCTGTCGCCGCCATCGGCCGCCTGGGGAGTGTGAAGGACGCTGGCGCAGCGTTCGGGCGCCGGCAGGGTGTTGTCGTGGTGCGCGGTCATAGCATTCCCCTGGCAACGGACCAATACAGGCCTCGGTTGAAACCCTGGCGCAGCAGGCCGCCCAGCTTGGTGGGCGGCGTGGGCCGCACATCGTGCGTGTAGTCATACCAGAGCGGCATGCCGGCGTTCAGCCCCATCTGCGCGACCGCCTGTACGCGGCCTTCATAGACGCTGGGGGGATGGCCCAGCCGGATCTCGCCGGCGATGTTGTTGGCGATGACGGGCGCCTGGTTGTGGCACGAGCCGCCGGCCTTGCTGACGGGCAAGTCCACCGTGTCGCCGATCACATAGACGTTCTGCAAGCCATACACCTGCAAGGTCTCGTGATCGGTAGGCAGCCAGCCTTCGTTGTCCGGCGCCTGCGAGGCGCCGGATTCCAGCACCACATCCACCGCGCGGATCGGCGGCGTGGCCATGAGGATGTCGAACGGCTGCTCGGCGCCTTCCTCCGAATAGGCGATGCGGCGTTCGGGATCCACGCGCGACAGCGTGAAGCCGCGCTGAAAGCGTATGCCGCGCTGCTCGAAAATGGCGGGCAGCACGTCGCAGGTGGGTTGCTGCAGGAACAGGCAATTGCGCAGCAGTTGCGCGGTGGTGGGGTAGGTGTAGACGATCTCGACCCGGTCGCGCACGCCGCGGCGGCGCAGGTAGTCGTCCAGCATCAGGGTGGTTTCGATGGGAGCGATGCCGCACTGGTGCGGCACGTTGGGCGTCTTGGGGAACGTGACGCTGACGAAGACCCGGCCGCGCTCGATCCGGGATAGCCGGTCGGCCAGTTGGCGCGCCGGTTCGTACTGGTAGAAATGGTCGCCCGCTTCACGCAGGCCCTCGATGCGCTCGGGCGCCGGCACGCAGCCCGTGGCGATCACCAGGTAGTCATAGCCGTAGCGCTTGCCGCTGCGCGTGGTGACCTGCTGCGCGTTGAAATCGAAGCGGGTCACCTTGTCGACGCGGAATTCGATTTCGGGACGTAGCAGGGACCTTTCGGGGCGCTTGAGTTCTTCCTGGAAAAACAGGTTGAACGCCACATACATGAAGGCGGGCTTGTAGTAGTGGTCCGGTGAATCGGACAGCAGCAGGACGCTGACTTCGCCGCGCGATACCTCGGGGTACAGCTTCTGGACCAGTTGATTGGCCAGCATGGTGCCGCCCACCCCGCCCCCGACGACGACAATTCGCTTGCTCATAAAAATCCTCCGGTGAGAATAATCAGGAACCAAGTGCCTTGCCCGTCCATATGTAGCAAGCGTGGGGTGTTGGGTCAATCAAATAACTTCTATTTATAAAAAGACATCCTTTCCGGCCGGGGTTGTCGGGGGGGGGCGAGGGCAGGTTGCGCGTCGGGGCGCCGCTCAGTAGCCGCGTGACGGGTCCGCACAGGTGTCGGGCCGGCCCCCGCCTTGCAGCGTTTGCAGGTTGTCCAGCGTCTGCCAGGCAATGGCCGCCGCCGGGGTGCGGGTGGCGATGTGGGGCGTGACCAGCACGTTCGGGTGGCGCCACAGCGGGTGGTCGGGCGGCAGCGGTTCCTGCGGCGTGGCGTCCAGCGTGGCGTAGCCCAGCTGGCCGCTGTCCAGCGCCGCCAGCAGCGCTTGGGCGTCCAGGTGTTCGCCGCGCCCCGCGTTGACCACGTGGGCGCCGCGCGGCAGCTGCGCGAAGGTGGCCGCGCCCAGGAAGCCGCGGGTGTCGTCGGTCAGCGGCAGCAGGCAGACCAGCGTGTCGGCCTCGGCCAGCAAGGCGGGCAGACCGTCGGCGCCATGATGGCCGGTAATCCCCGCCGGCAGGTCCGGCTTGGGCGTGCGGCTCCAGCCCGACACCCGGTAGCCCAGCGCCGTCAGCGCCCGGGCCGCGGCCAGCCCCAGGCGGCCCAGGCCGGCGATGGCGACACGGTGGTCCGACGGCGGCACGATGGGGCTTTCGCGCCAGAGGCCCTGGGCGCTGTTGCGGACATAGTCGTGAAAGTGGCGGTGGTGGTTGATGACCGCCCAGGCGACGTAGGTGCTCATGCCGGCCGTCATGCCGGCTTCGGCCACGCGGCACACCGGCACGTGGCGGGGCAGCGTCGGGTCGGCATAGAGGTGGTCCACGCCCGCGCCGATGGACTGGATCAGGCGCAGGTTGGGCAGGGTGGCCAGGAGGCCGGCGGGCGGCTGCCAGCAGACGGCCGCGTCGATGTCGGCCGGGTTGCCCAGGTCGTCGGCGGTGCGCCAGGCGATGTCGGGCCGCAGCGCCTGGAAGGCGGGCACCAGGTAGCACATGTCCAGCACGCGGCTGAGCAGGGCGATGCAGGGCGGCCGGTCCGGGGTGACGGGTGCCATGACGGTTGGGGGCGCGGCCGAGGCGGTGGCGAGGGCGGCGGCGCTCATGCGGCCTCCGCGACCCGGCGCGCGCGCCCCGAGACGATGCTGGCGAAGTCCGGCACCGCCTGCACCAGTTCACGGGTGTAGGCCTCTTGCGGCTCGCCGATCACCTGCGCGGACGGCCCGCATTCGATGATGCGGCCCTGCTGCATCACGGCGATGCGGTCGCACATCTGCGCC
>PJUB01000444.1_pt1 | contig 15630 bp, 13 predicted proteins | sample 1512141 | NCBI WGS metagenome assembly PJUB01 (sample SAMN08177677, study PRJNA422409) | Soil metagenome, whole genome shotgun sequencing project. | isolation source: Soil enriched on filter paper: alkali lignin treatment | place: USA: Madison | collected 2015-01-15 | reverse complement strand
GCGCTGGGCGCCACCCGCAGCCAGCTGGCGCGGTCGCAGCGCATCGAATTGTGGGCCGTCGGCGGCCTGGCCGGCCTGTTGGCCGCGGCCGGCGCCACCGTGATCGCTTGGGTTTTATCAACCCAGGTGTTCGATTTCACCATTACCCTCAGCCTCTGGCCCTGGCTGGTCGGGGTCGGCGCGGGTATGCTCGGCGCCTGGGCCGGCGGCGCGCTGGCGCTGCGCGGCGTGCTGCGCACCCCGCCCCTGGTCACCCTGAGAGAAACCTGATGAGTTCCCGCGTGCAGATCATTACCGAACCCGTGGATATTTCCCGCAGCATTTTCGACCTTCTGGGCGGCGAACCCGGCGTGCGCGCCCTGGTCGACCGCTTCTACGACCTGATGGACATCGAGCCCGACCTGAAGGCGCTGCGGGCCGCCCATGGCCCCAGCCTGGACGAGGCCCGCGACAAGCTGTTCTGGTTCCTGTGCGGCTACTTCGGCGGCCCCGACCACTATATCCAGCGCTTTGGCCATCCCCGGCTGCGGGCTCGTCACCTGCCGTTCTCGATCGGTATTGTCGAACGCGATCAATGGGTTGCGTGCATGGGCCGGGCCATGGAGGACGAAGGCATCGAACCCGCGCTGGTCGAACGCCTGTTGCAGTCGTTCTTCGGCGTGGCCGACTGGATGCGCAATCGTGAAGGCTGAGCGGGACGCCTCGGGCGCCCGGCGCCAGGCCTGGCCCGCACCGCTGGCCGGTGCCATGCTCAGCGACGCCCGCCTGGGCGAGTCAGGGCCGGACATCTTCAACCCGTCCCACTATGGCGACCGGGCCCGGCCGGTGGATGCCGGTGGCCGCCAGGCCGCCTGGTTCGTGCAGGGGCAGGGCTGGCAGGGGGTGCTGCGGCGCTACCGCCGCGGCGGCCTCATTGCCAGGATCAGCCGCGACACCTATCTGTGGGCGGGCGAAGACCGCAGCCGCAGCTTCCGCGAATTCCGCTTGCTGGCCGCGATGCGCGCCCAGGGCCTGCCGGTGCCGGCGCCGCTGGCCGCCGCCTACTGGCGCCAGGGGCCCACCTATCGCGCCGCCATCATCGTCGAGCGCATTCCGGGCGTGCGGCCGTTGGCCCAGGCCCTGGCCGAGCCCCTGTGGCAGCCGGTGGCCGAGGCCATCGTGCGGATGCACCGGGCCGGCGTCTGGCATGCCGATTTGAACGCCTTCAACATCCTGATCGGTTCCGATGGCCGGGTCTGGCTGATCGACTTCGACCGCGGCACCCAGGGCGGCCTGTCGGACCGCCAGCGCCAGGGCAACCTGGACCGCCTGCGCCGGTCGCTGGTGAAGGTGGCCGGCGAAGACGGCGAGCGCTTCTGGCTCAAATTGCGCGACAGTTACTGGACCGCCTGGGGCGTGGGCGTGCAGCCGTAAGCCATCGGGCACCCGATGCATCGCAATCGGGGCCTAATTGCGGCAAATTCGGCTAAATCTGCCGGTAAAGTTGGTCAGGTCCTTGCTAAAAAGCTTTATGATTTCGCCTTTTGGTACTCCTGTAACTTACGGCGGATAGCTGGGGGGCTGGTAATGAAACTAAGGGCGGGAATGCGCTGGGCGCTAGGCACGATGCTGGTCACGGCAGCCACGTCGGCCGCGGTGGCGCAGAACAAGGTCGTCAACGTCTACAACTGGGCCGAATACACGGCCCCGGACACGATCCCGGGTTTCGAAAAGGAAACCGGCATCAAGGTCCGCTACGACGTCTACGACAGCAACGACACCCTGCAGGCCAAGCTGTTGGCTGGCAAATCGGGTTACGACGTCGTTGTCCCGTCCACGCACTACGCTTCGCGCCAGATCGAGGCCGGCCTGTTCCAGAAGCTGGACAAGTCCAAGATCCCCAACTGGAAGTACCTGGATCCCGACGTGATGGCGCTGGTCGCCTCGGTCGACCCCGGCAATGAGTACGCCGTGCCCTGGGGCTACGGCACCAACGGCCTGGGCTACAACGTCACCAAGGTCAAGCAGATCATGGGCGACAACGTCGACCTGGCCAACTGGGACATGATCTTCAAGCCCGAAAATGCCGCCAAGTTGAAGGAATGCGGCATCTCGATGCTGGACGAGGCCGCGCAGGTATTCCCGGCCGTGCTCAAGTACCTGGGCAAAGATCCCAACAGCACCAGCGCCGACGACTACAAGGCCGCGCTGGACGTGCTGAAACAGATCCGTCCGTACATCCGCCAGTTCAGCTCGTCCGGCTACATCGACGAGCTGGCCGTGGGCGACCTTTGCATGGTCTATGGCTTCTCGGGCGACGTCATGATCGCGCGCAAGCGGGCCCAGGAAGCCAAGAAGTCCTACGAAGTGAACTACTTCATTCCCAAGGGTGGCGCCCCGGCGTGGTTCGACCTGATGGTCATCCCCAAGGACGCCCCGCACCCCGAAGAAGCCCTGGCGTTCATCAACTACATTGAAACGCCCCAGGTGCATGCCGCCATCACCAACACCATGTTCTATCCGAACGCCAACAAAGAGGCGCGCAAGTACGTGGTCAAGGACGTGGCCGACAACCCCATGATCTACCCGTCGCCCGAGGTCTCCAAGACCTTGTACGTCATCAAGGCCCAGCCCCTGAACATCCAACGCCTGCAAACCCGCATGTGGGCCGAGCTCAAGTCCGGACGATAGCCATCATGACCGATAGCCGTTACTCGGCGCAGCATTCGGCTGACCCGGACGAGTTCGTCCGGGTGGCCGATGTGGTGAAGATCTTTGGCGATGTGGTCGCCGTCCGTTCCGTCAATCTTTCGGTCAAGCGCAACGAGATTTTCGCGTTGCTGGGCAGCTCCGGCAGCGGCAAGTCGACCTTGCTGCGGATGCTGGCCGGCTTCGAGGAGGCCACCTCCGGCCAGATCCTGCTCGATGGCGAAGACATCACCAGCGTGCCGCCGTATCGTCGGCCCGTGAACATGATGTTCCAGTCTTACGCGCTGTTCCCGCACATGACGGTCGAGGCCAACGTGGCCTTCGGCCTGAAACAGGAAGGTGTGGATCGCGCCGAAATCCACGACCGCGTGTTCGAGGCGCTGGACCTGGTCCAGATGGCGGGCTATTCGCGCCGCAAGCCCAACCAGCTGTCCGGCGGCCAGCAGCAGCGCGTCGCCCTGGCGCGCAGCCTGGTCAAGCGGCCCAAGCTGCTGCTGCTTGACGAACCCATGTCGGCGCTGGACAAGCAGATCCGCCAGAAGACGCAGATCGAACTGGTCAAGATCCTCGAACAGGTGGGCGTGACCTGCATCATGGTCACGCACGACCAGGAAGAAGCCATGACCATGGCCCACCGCCTGGCCGTCATGACCGACGGCCAGATCGTCCAATGCGGCACGCCGCAAGACGTCTACGCCTTCCCGAACTCGCGCTTCGTCGCCAGCTTCATCGGCTCGACCAACATGTTCACCGGCACCATCGTGGTCGACGAACCTGACCACGTCGCCATCGAAAGCCCCGAGCTGAGCCGGCCGCTGTACGTCAGCCACGGCGTCAGCGAACCCCTGGGCATGGACGTGCACGTTTCCATCCGCCCCGAGCGCATGGTGGTGTCGCGCGAACAGCCCGCAGGCGACTACAACTGGGCCCACGGCATGGTCAGCCACATGGCCTGGATGGGCAGCTACGCGCTCTACCAGATCCGCCTGGATTCCGGCGCCATGGTCGAGGCCAGCGTGCCCAGCCTGCTGCTGGCGCAAATGGACGCCCCGGGCATCGACGAAGAGATCTTCGTCAGCTGGGACGCCGACAGCGCGACGGTGCTGGCGTCATGATCCGCTTTTCGCCCCGCGACTGGCTGCCCTCGGGCCGGGCGCTGGCGGTGGTGCCGCCGTTCGCCTGGCTGGTGCTGTTCCTGCTGGTGCCTTTCCTGCTGGTGTTCAAGATCAGCTTCGCCGAACTCAAGTTCGGCATTCCGCCGTACACGTCGCTGGCGGAATTCAAGGACGAAGCGGTGCAGTTCAGCCTGCACCTGCGCGGCTACATCCTGCTGTTCACCGACAGCCTGTATTTCGCCACCTACCTCAGCTCGGTCAAGATCGCCGCCATCACCACGCTTGCCTGCGTGCTGATCGGCTATCCCATTGCCTACTACATCGCGCGCTCCTCGCCCGGCGTGCGCAACCTGCTGCTGCTGGGCGTGATCCTGCCGTTCTGGACCTCGCTGCTCTTGCGGGTGTATGCCTGGGTCGGCATCCTGCGCAACGACGGCCTCTTGAATAATTTCCTGCAGTGGCTGGGCATCATTTCCAGCCCGCTCGAAATCTACCGGACCGACCTGGCGGTGTACATCGGCATGGTCTACGCCTACCTGCCGTTCTTCATCCTGCCGCTGTACGCCACGCTGGTGAAGATGGACCTGCGCCTGCTGGAGGCCGCCTACGACCTGGGCGCCAAGCCCTGGCAGGCGTTCTGGCAGATTACCGTGCCGCTGTCGCGCCAGGGCGTCATTGCCGGCGCCATGCTGGTGTTCATCCCGGCGGTCGGCGAATACGTCATTCCCGAAATGCTGGGCGGCGCCAATACGCTGATGATGGGCCGGGTCATGTGGAACGAGTTCTTCAACAATACCGACTGGCCGATGGCCTCGGCGGTGACCTGCGTGATGGTGCTGTTGCTGTTGGTGCCCCTGGCGCTGTTCCAGTACAACCAGGTCAAGCAGCAGGAACTGGCAACCGGAGGCCGCAAATGAACGGTCCCAACAAGACTTTGCGCGCCGTCGTGCTGGGGCTGGGCTACTTCTTCCTGTACGTGCCCATCATCAGCCTGATGGTGTTCTCGTTCAACGAATCGCCCGCCGTCACGTCCTGGACCGGCTTCTCGTTCCGCTGGTACCACTCGCTGTTCAACGACGACGCACTGCTGCGCGCGGCCTGGCTGTCGTTCCGCATCGCCGCCATGACGGCCACGGCCGCCGTCATCATCGGCACCTGGGCGGGCTACGTGCTGGGGCGCATGGGGCGGTTCCGCGGTTTCGCGTTGTACGTGGGCATGCTGAGCGCGCCGCTGGTCATCCCTGAAGTGGTGCTGGGCATCTCGCTGCTGTTGATGTTCGTGGAACTGCGCGGCCATCTGGGCTGGCCCGCCGAGAACGGCATCTTCACGATCTGGGTGGGGCACGTGACCCTGTGCATGGCGTTCGTGGCCGTGGTGATCCAGACCCGCATCCGCGACCTGGACCGCTCGCTCGAAGAAGCCGCGCTGGACCTGGGCGCCACGCCCATCACCGTGTTCTTCAAGATCACGCTGCCGCTGATCGCACCGGCGCTGGCGTCGGCGTGGCTGCTGTCGTTCACCCTGTCGCTGGACGACGTCGTGCTGGCGTCGTTCCTGTCCGGCCCCAGTTCCAGCACGCTGCCGATGGAAGTCTTCTCCCGCGTGCGGCTGGGCCTGAAACCCGAGATCAACGCGCTGGCCACCCTGTTCATCCTGGCGGTGGGCACCTGCGTGATCCTGGCCAATCGCATGCAATGGCGCAAGGAGTCCGAACCCAAATGAAGCAAACCACCCTGTATGGCCTGACCAAGTGCAGCACCTGCGTCAAGGCGCGCGAGTGGCTGACGGAACACGGCGTCGACCACGAGTTCATCGACTACCGCGACCATCCCGTGCCTGCCGCCACCCTGAAGGCGTGGTCCGGCAAGGTCGGCGGCTGGGAAAAACTGGTCAACCGCGCTTCCATGACCTGGCGCAATCTGCCCGACGACCGCAAGACGCCCGCCACCGATGCACAATGGACCCAGCTGATCGCCGAGTTCCCCGCGCTGGTGCGCCGCCCGGTCACCGTCACGCCCGATGGCGAAGTCGGCGTCGGCTTCAGCGAAAAGCGTTACGGCGAACGTTTCGCCTGACGCCGTGGCCACCCCGGCCAACCAGGCATCGCGCCGCGCGGGCAACGCGCTGCCCGATGCCTTTTTCAATCGTGACGCCCGCACGCTTGCGCGCGACCTGCTGGGCAAGGTGGTGCGCCACCGCGTCGGCGACCTGTGGCTGTCGGCCCGCATCATCGAGACCGAAGCCTATTACCTGGAAGAAAAAGGCAGCCATGCGTCGCTGGGCTACACGCACAAGCGCCGTGCCCTGTTCATGGACGGGGGCGTGGTCTATATGTACTACGCGCGTGGGGGCGACTCGCTCAATTTCAGCGCGGCGGGGCCCGGCAACGCCGTGCTGATCAAGTCCGCCTACCCCTGGACCGACGCGCTGTCCGGCCCCGACGCGCTGGCCCGCATGCAGCAGTTGAACCCCGATGCCCAAGGACAGCCGCGGCCGCTCGCCAGGCTGTGTGCGGGCCAGACGCTGCTGTGCCGGGCGCTGGGCCTGAAAGTGCCGGACTGGGACGCGCGCCGTTTCGATCCGCACGCGCTCTATGTGGAAGACGTGGGCGAGGCGCCCCCGGCGCTGATCAGCACCACCCGGTTGGGCATTCCGCCGGGGCGCGACGAACACCTGGAATACCGCTACGTCGACCCGGCCTATGCGGCCTTCTGCACCCGCAACCCGTTGCGCCGGGGGCAGGTGGCGGGGCGCGACTATCAATGGGTGGATCGGGAGGGGGCGTTGTTGCCGCACGCGCCCTGAACGGCGGGAGCCTCCCGGCGCCGGACGGTTCGAGAGGGGCCGTCAGGCCTGCGCTTGCGATTGATCCTGGCTGGCCGCCCGCAAGGCGGCTTCACGAGCCCGCCGTGCCATGGCGGCGCGCATGTCGGCGTATTTGCGCTGGATGCGCTTGCGGTTCAGCCGCTTGCTCCAGGCATACACCGGCACCAGCGGCAGCACGCCGAAGCCGTCGATCAGGAACAGCCCCGACTTGCCGTCCGCATTCTGGCCACAGGCGATGTTGCTGGCCGACAGATCGTGCAGCACGACGTGGGCATCGGCCAGGTCTTCGATGAATTCGTCCAGTTGCGCGGACAGATCCGCATCCATCTTGCCCTGGCGGGCCAGGTCGGCCACCGTGGGGGCGATATTGCCCTGGCCGTCGGTGATCTTTTCGACCAGCAGGCCCAGGCCCAGCGTGGTCTGGGCCACGCCCAGGATGCGGGCCATCGGCACCTGCCACACGCCCGACGGTCGGGTGGTGGTGGTGACGTATTCCGTGATTTCGTTCAGGTAGACGCGGTAGGCGCTTTCACGCTGGTATTGCTTGTACCAACGCTTGAAGGGACGCGCGTCCAGGTAGACGGCGCGCGCCTGCATGTCCATCACCTTCACCAGCAGCGAAGGGGCATGGGGATGCTGGAAGATGTGTCGGTCGCCGCCGATGGCGACGGGCGTCTCGTCATTGAGGTTCAATGGACCGAAGACGGAGCCGAAGTCGACGGCGGCCGGACAGGATGGGGGAAGATCAGCGGTATTCAACTCTTTTTAAGGTTCTTATATATGTTGTTAACAGTTTAATGCTCTTGCTTGCCATTGGTCTTGCGGGGCGCCCGCCAAGTCGTTTCGGATAGCTACAGCAACAGGGATGCGGCCCTATAATTTCGGACGGCCGCCGTGGGCGCGGCGTAGGGGTTTGCCTTGTCGAATGACGTTCTGCTTTGGATTGCCGCCGGCGGCGCGGTGCTGGCGAGCCTGGCCGCGCTGATGGCGTGGCTGTCGCGTCCCAGCCACGATGTCAGACTGGATGCGCTGCTGGACGGCCTGGAGCGCACCGAACGGGCCCTGCGCGCCGATATCGCCGAGGGCCAGCGCGGCTTGCGCACCGAATTTGCGGAATCCACCCGCGCGCTGCGCCAGGAATTGGCGCAATCCCACGGCGACCTGCGCGCCGCGCTGACCCGCGACGCCCAGGCCGCCCGCGCCGAATCGGCCGAGTCCCTGGGCCGTTTCGCCACGGGTTTCAGTGAGCAATTGCAGGGGCTGATCCAGATCAACGAGCGTCGCCTGATGGAAGTGCGCACGACGGTAGACGAGCGCCTGCAAGCGTTGCAGGCAGACAACAGTACCAAGCTCGATGAGATGCGTCGCACGGTGGACGAAAAGCTCCATGCCACCCTGGAACAGCGCCTGGGCGAGTCGTTCAAGCAGGTGTCCGACCGCCTGGAAGCCGTGCACAAGGGCCTGGGCGAAATGCAGGCACTGGCCGCCGGCGTGGGCGACCTCAAGCGGGTGCTGACCAACGTCAAGTCGCGCGGCACGTGGGGCGAAGTGCAGCTGGCGCGGCTGATCGAAGACAACATGACGCCCGAGCAGTACGCCAGCAACATCAAGCCGGTGCCGGGCAGCGACGCGGTGGTGGAATTCGCCATCCGCCTGCCGGGCCGCGGCGACGGCGGCGCGCCGGTCTGGCTGCCCATCGATGCCAAGTTTCCCAAGGAAGAATACGAACGCCTGATGGATGCGCAGGACGCCGCCGACGTCGAGGGAGTCAAGGCCGCGGGCGCCGCGCTGGGCAAGGCGGTCGAGGTGCAGGCGCGCCTGATCGCGTCCAAGTACGTGGCGCCGCCGCACACCACCGATTTCGCCATCATGTTCCTGCCCACCGAAAGCCTGTATGCCGAAGTGCTGCGGCGCCCGGGGTTGCTGGATCGCCTGCATGACCTGCGCATCAACGTCGCCGGGCCCAGCAACCTGGCCGCGCTGCTCAACAGTCTGCAGATGGGCTTTCGCACGCTGGCCATCGAGCAGCGTTCGTCCGAGGTCTGGCAGGTGCTGCGCGCGGTCAAGACGGAATTCGGCAAGTTCGGCGATGCGCTGGCCGGCGTCAAGAAGACCCTGGACACCGCCAGCAGCAAGATCGGCCAGACCGAAGTGCGCACCCGCGCCATGCTGCGCAACCTGAAAAGCGTCGAGGCGCTGCCGGAAGCGGATGCGCTGCGCCTGCTGGGTAGCGAAGGTAGCGACGACGCGGATGCCGAAGCGGCGGGCGACGCCGAGACCGACGGCGTCCCCCCGCCACCCGCCGCGAACTGATTCCGCAAGTCGGGCGCAACGGGTCCGACTTCGTCCGCAAACGCAGCGCGCGGCCCGCGGCTGCCCGATCCGGCCCCGTCCGCGCTTGTGACCGGGGCGGTCTGTCGATATCCTCATCATTGCGGCAATTCGCCGTCGATATCTGGAGCATCGTAAGCATGGGCACCGCTGACCGACTTGATTCCTCTTCCTTCGACGCGATGGCGCTGGGCGCCGATATCGCCCAGGGGGCCACGACAGCGCTTGCCGCGATGCAGCAAGCCGTGGAAAGGGTGGCGGCGCGCAACCCCACGATCAACGCCGCCTGCGGAGTGCAGGCCGAACTGGGGCTGGACCTGGCCAAGTCGCTCGACCAGGAATTGGCCAGCCTGACTTCCCCGCAACGACTGGCGCTGCTGCGCGAACGCCCCTTCCTGGGCGTGCCTACCTTGCTCAAGGACCTGGGCACTGCCGCGCTGGGCCTGCCCAGCACGATGGGGTCGGTGCTGTATGGCAAGGTCGAATGGTCGGTCGACGCCAACATCGTCAAGCGCTACCGCCGCGCCGGCCTCATTCCGTTCGGCCGTACCACCAGCGCTGAACTCGGCTTGAGCCCCACCACCGAATCGCCGGTCTACGGCGCGCCCACCCAGAACCCCTGGAAGACCGGACACAGCGCCGGCGGCTCCAGCGGCGGCGCGGGCGCGGCGCTGGCCAGCGGCATGGTGCGCATTGCGCACGGCAGCGACGGCGGCGGCTCCATCCGCATTCCGGCGTCGTGTTGCGGCGTGCTGGGCCTGAAACCCTCGCGCGGCATGATGCCGCTGGGTCCGCTCAAGGGCGAAGGCTGGGGCGGCTTGGCCACCGAACACATGATGACCCTGTCGGTGCGCGATTGCGCCGCCTCGCTCGATATCAGCGCCGGGGCTGACGTGGGTGCGCCATATGCGTCGCCTGCCAAGCCGCTGCACAGCTACCTGGACATCGTCTCGCGCGTGGCTGCCGACCCGCACGGCGCGCCGCGCCGCCGCATCGCCTATCTCAGCACCACCTACGAAGGCGCGGCGATCGACCCTGAAGTCGCGGCCGCGGTCGAAGAGGCAGCCCGCTTCTTCGCCGGCCTGGGCCATGAACTCGTCACGGCCGCGCCGCCCGTGGGATCGGAAGAAGTGCTGTCGCCCATGCTGCCCCTGATCGCCAGCGCCGCGGCCAACGCCATCGACAGTTTCGTCGCCGTCCGCAACCGCCGGCTGGCCGCCGACGAACTGCAGCCGACCACGCTGGGGGCGCGCGAGTATGCGCGCGCCATTTCGGGCGCGCAGTACGTGGCCTGCGTGGATACCTGCCACGAGATCACGCGGCGTATCGGTCGCTTCCTGCATCGCGAGGGCGCGCAGGGCCACGACCTGTTCCTGTCACCCGTGCTGGCCCAGTTGCCCGCGCCCATCGGCCGCTACGCCATGGACAACGCCGACTACCTGGCCTACCGTCTGGGCAAGAAGGGCGTGATCGGCTATTCGCCGTTTGCGCCTTTGGCCAACCTGACCGGCATGCCGGCCATTTCCATTCCCTTCGGCCTGTCCGCCGACGGCCTGCCCATCGGCATCCAGGTCATGGGCCCGCTGGGCAGCGAGGCCTGGCTGCTGGAATTGGCTGCCCAGGTCGAAGCCCTGCGGCCGTGGCAGCGGGTGGCGCCCATCGCCCGATAGGCTGGGGCGCGCCGGGCAGGGCAACGCCGCGCGCCCGTCACGCGCGGCGCATCAACGCATCGCCGGGAGCCAGCATGACTTCGTTCGCGACCCATACCGTTCTGAACCAGGTTCCGCCCCTGGAAGACTATTCGTTGTACGAGACCGACCCGGCCTTGCGCGAGGCCCTCGTTCGCGAGGGCGCCGGGGCCTGGGCCGGCGACCTGGCCGCGCATGGGGCCTGGCTGGGCCGCGCCCAGACGCTGGCCGCGGGTGCCGAGGCCAACCGCTGCCCGCCGCGGCTGCTGGCCTACGACCGCGGCGGCCACCGCATCGACCATGTGGAATTCCATCCGGCCTGGCAACTGCTGATGAGCGGTATCGCCGCACGCGGCCTGCATAGCCGGGCCTGGGCGCAGCCGGTGCCTGGCGCCCAGGTGGCGCGCGCGGCGGCTTACCTGATGCAGGGCCAGGTCGAGGCCGGCACGCTGTGCCCCACCACCATGACCTTCGCCGCTGTGCCGCTGCTGCAGCGCGAACCGGCCGGCGTGGTCGATTACGGCGGCGACTGGCTGCCGGTGCTGTTCTCGCGCGAATTCGATGGCGCCGACGCGCCGCTGGCCGGCAAGCGCGGCGCCTTGATCGGGATGGGACTGACCGAGAAGCAGGGCGGGTCGGATCTGCGTGCCGTCACCACGCGGGCCGAACCCCTGGGCCCGGCCGGCCGCGGCTGCGCGTATCGCATCGTGGGGCATAAATGGTTCTTCTCGGTGCCGCAGGCCGACGCCCACCTGGTGCTGGCCCAGACGGATGCGGGCCTCAGCTGCTTTTTCGTGCCGCGCTGGATACCGGGCGGCCCGCGCAATGCCGTCCGTATCCGGCGCCTGAAGGACAAGCTGGGCAATCACAGCAATGCCAGCGCCGAGGTCGAATTCGAGGACGCCTGGGGCGCCATGGTGGGCGAACCCGGCCGCGGGCTGGCGGTGCTGCTGGAAATGGCGGCCACCACCCGGCTCGATTGCGTGCTGGGCAGCGCCGCGCTGCTGCGCCAGGCCGTGGTGCAGTCGCTGCACCACGCGGGCCATCGCCAGGCTTTCGGCAAGCCGCTGCTGGCGCAGCCACTGATGTGCAATGTGCTGGCCGACCTGGCGCTGGAATCCGAGGCCGCGCAGGCGCTGGCGTTGCGGTTGGCGCGGGCGGTGGACGAACGCGGCGACGCCGGCGCGCGCGCCTTGGCGCGGGTGGGCACGCCGGCCGCCAAGCTGTGGGTATGCAAGCGGGCGATCGCGGCGGTCGCCGAATGCATGGAAGCCTGGGGCGGCAACGGCTACGTCGAAGAGGGGCCGATGCCGCGCCTGTACCGCGAAACCCCGGTCAATTCCATCTGGGAAGGCTCGGGCAACGTGATGGCACTGGACGTGCTGCGGGCCTTGCAGCGCGAACCCGAGGCGTTGCCGGCGCTCGAACGCGAACTCGCGCCCGCCACCGGCCAGTACCGCGAATTCGATGCCGCGCTGGCGGCCTGGCGCGGGCTGCTGGCGGACCCGGCGCAGGCCGAGTTCCAGGCCCGCCGCATCGCTTGCGGACTGGCGCGGTTGTGGCAGGCCGCCCTGCTGATCCGGCACGCGCCACAGGCCGTGGCGCAGGGTTTTGTCGTCAACCGGCTCGGGGCCCTGGGCGGCGTCTTCGGCGAGCTGGAAGGGGGCACCGATGTCGCGGAGATCCTGGCGCGCGCCTGGCCGGCCGCGGCCGCATGCTAAATTTCCCCGCTCTACTCACCTGAACCGCATTTTTTCCTGCCATGCTCACCCAGCAAGAACTCAAGCAGCAAGCCGCCGACGCGGCCCTGGAACTCGTTGAACAGGTCGCCGGCCCCGATGTCATCATCGGCGTGGGCACCGGCTCCACGGCCGATCTCTTCATTGACGGCCTGGCGCGCTTCAAGGGCCGTATCGGGGGCACGGTCGCCAGTTCCGAGCGCAGCGCGGCGCGCCTGGCGGGCCATGGCCTGAAGGTGCTGGACCTGAACGACGTGACCTCCATGCCCCTGTATGTGGATGGCGCCGACGAAATCGACGCCAACCTGCACATGATCAAGGGCGGCGGCGGCGCGCAGACGCGCGAAAAGATCGTGGCCTCGGTAGCCGAGCGCTTTGTCTGCATCGTCGACGAATCCAAGCTGGTGCAGGTGCTGGGCAAGTTCCCGCTGCCGATCGAAGTCATACCCATGGCGCGTGAAGCCGTGGCCCGCGCCATGGTTGCGCTGGGCGGCCAGCCGCGCCTGCGCGAGGGTTTCGTCACCGATAACGGCAATGTCATCCTGGACGTGGCCGACCTGTCGATCACCGACGCGCCGGGCCTGGAAGCCCGCGTCAACAACCTGGCCGGTGTCGTGACCTGCGGCCTGTTCGCCATCGCCGGCGCCGACGTGGCGCTGCTGGCCACGCAAGACGGCATCCGCCGCCTGGACCGCCGCGCCTGAGGCCCCGGCCGCCGGCCCCGCGCCCGTGCGCTTGCCGGGGGCGGGGCCGCGATTCATAATCCTGTCACACTTGGGTCATAACCTTGCCGGTTGTGCAGGCCCATCTCGAGAAACTCTTTCATATCGGGGCAATGCAATGAGATCAACCACGCAGGGAGCCCGGATGACGGAGCATACAAACAAGCAGTTCGACGCTGATCTGGAAAGCGTCCGTTCGCAGTTCTTGCAAATGGGCGGCGTGGTCGAAGCCATGATCCAGGAGGCCATCGACGCGCTGGCCAGCGGCGATCTGACGCTGGTTGAAAAGGTGCGCGAGCGCGAAAAGGAAGTCAATCGCCACGAAGTGGAGATCGACGAAAGCATCAGCCGCATCCTGGCCCGCCACCAGCCCACCGCCATCGACCTGCGCATGCTGATGGCCGTGTCCAAGATGCTGACCGACATGGAACGCTCGGGCGACGAGGCCGAGAAAGTGGCCACCGTGGCCCGCCGTATCCACGAAGCCGACATGCCGCACATTCCGGTGATCGAATTGCGCCACATGGCCTCCAACGTGCGCACCATGCTGCACCAGGCCCTGGACGCCTTTGCCCGCCTCGACCCGATCCTGGCTGCCGCCGTGGTGCGCAGCGACAAGGAAGTCGACAAGGAATGGAAGGGCGCGCTGCGCCACCTGATCACCTACATGATCGAAGACCCGCGCACCATCTCGCGCGCCATCGACATGATCTTCATCGCCCGCGCGCTCGAGCGCATTGGCGACCATGCCAAGAACATGTCCGAACGCGTGATCTACATGGTCAAGGGCGCCGACGTGCGCCACACGGGCGTGAAGAACACCGAGCGCCTGGCGCGCGGCGAAGAAGACACGCCCGCCGAATCGCAGGATTCCTGATTCGCGGCGGCATCCAGCCGCAGGCCGGTGAGGCAACAGAAAACCCCAAGCGCGCTGGCGTCTTGGGGTTTTTTTATTCGGGGGCGTTGAGCCTACAGGCTGGCAGCGGCCGCCGACGGCAGCGCCGCGCCCTGGCACAGCCGCGGGTCGGGCACGCCGGACTTGCCCGCGTTGATCCGTCCGGCCAGGCGGCGGCCGAAGGCGGGCAGCGCCTGCGCGGTGACTTCCAGGTCGTACCAGCCTTCGCACCCGGCATATTTCAGCTCCAGCGAGCCCCCGGCCTGCACGTGGACCATGGCGCGCCAGCCGTCGCCCATGTGCGATTCGATCATGGCTGGATGGGGGGTGTCGCCGTGGTTGATCAGGCGCAGGCGCACACCCGAACTGACCGGCACCAACTGCGCTTCCAGCAGGCCGGCATCGCGAGCGTCGCCGCGGAACTGGCGGTGAAAGCCGTCCGGACCCAGCAGCCAGAGATCGTAGGCGCCCTGCGCGTCCAGGCGCCAGCCGTCGTCCAGGCGCGCGCCGGCGCCGAGGGTGTAGCGGCGTGGGGCGCGGTCCAATGCCAGGCGGTCGTACACGTGCAGCACGGCACCGGCAGTGCCTGGGTTGCGGAAGGTCAGGCGATAGTGTTCGCCGTCGGCCGTCATGCGGCCCACGGCCTCCAGCGCGTAGGGCAGGGCGCAGGCGTGGCGGATGCTGTCGGCGTGCAGCGAACCGCGGTCGCCCGCGAAGTCGAAGGCCGACGTCAGGTCACCCGCCACGGCGCGGCGCCAGGCGCTGATATTGGGTTCGGGCACGCCGAAGCGGGCCTCCAGGAAGCGGATCACCGACGTATGGTCGAACACCTGCGAATTGACCCAGCCGCCCCGGCTCCAGGGCGACACCACCAGCATCGGCACGCGCGGGCCCATGCCGAAGGCGCGGCCGTGCAGGGCGGGAGGATCGTCCGGGGTACCGGCGCTGGGGCCATGGCGGGCGTCGTGGTATTCGCCGTCCAGTTCCACCGTCGACAAGCCGCCCGAGTGGCTGCCTGCCCGGCCGCCCAGGGGGCGGGCCGGCGGCGCAGGCGGCGGCATGTGGTCGAAAAAGCAGTCGTTTTCGTCGTAGGTGACCAGGAACACGCAGCCGCTCCAGACGGCAGGGTTGCGCGTCAGAATATCCAGCACCCGTTCGGTGTAGGCGCCGCCCTGGCGGGGTGACGAGACTTCCGGGTGCTCGGAATCGGCGGTGGGGGCGATGATCCACGACACCTGCGGCAGCGTCCCCTGGTCCACGTCTCGGGCCAGGTCGTCCAGGGTATGGGTCGACAGGGCGCGGTCGCGCAACGGGGCCTGCGCGGCCGCGCTGGCGTGCTGGCGGCGGTACTGCCGAAAGCCCGCCAGCGGATTGTCGTGGAAGTTGTCCGCCATGTCCTGGTAGATGCGCCAGTCGATGCCGGCGGCCTGCAGGCGTTCGGGGTAGGTCGTCCAGCCGTAGCCCTGGTCGGCCGGGCCCAGGCGGTCGAACGTGTTGACCAGCGCGGGGCCGCCCGCGCGCCCCAGCGGGTCGTTGGTGCCGGTCCACAGGAACAGCCGGTTCGGATTGGTGCCGGCATGAATCGCGCAGTGGTAGGCATCGCACACGGTGAAGGCGTTGGCCAG